>Ga0255752_10003061_pt1 | contig 17772 bp, 34 predicted proteins | sample 011ome_25_FD_179952 | JGI IMG/M metagenome (GOLD analysis project Ga0255752, IMG submission 179952) | Coastal salt marsh microbial communities from the Groves Creek Marsh, Skidaway Island, Georgia - 011512CT metaG (version 2) | ecosystem: Environmental > Aquatic > Marine > Intertidal zone >... | reverse complement strand
TGAACGTAGCCGCGTTTGCTAAAGTAACGGTATTGTTACTTGCGGGGGTTAAGTTTGCCATTGTAAATATCTCCTAATAGCTATTTAACTCGACCCTCAGCATATGCTTGGCGAATCTCAGCCGCCATATCTTGATATCTGTTAGGGTCTGTTTGCATAAGTTTAATAATATCAGCACGACGATAGATTTTACGACTTGGCTTTTCACCGGAACCTTTTGCATTGCCATTTGAAGCGGACTTCAATTGACGTTTGCGATCAGCTTCTTGCATCTCAGCAGTTTCAGTGACTAAGTTTTGACGCTCTTTCCACAATGTGAGAAGCTCATCAGCACTATCGTATTCAAACTTTTGATCTGCTCGTTGGTACAACTCAGTGCGTACCTTAGAAGCCGCGACCCATTCACCAAACTTACTATCCTGAATAATCTCTTGGAAGTCAGGATGGTTTGCTTGTAGCTTGTTAAAAATCTCCTGTCGTTTCATTGATGCTGAGACTTCCTCAGCTTCTTTGATCTTCGGGTGATTTGCTAACTTATGCTCAAAGTATTTGTCAGGATCAGCAAAAAAGTCGATCTCTTCTTCGTCTTTTTCTTGTGGGCTATTCGTGGCTAGTTGTGTCTTAACGAAATCATCAACGATTTTGCGGAGTTCACCAACTTCTGAAGATTGTTTGCCTAAGAGTTTTTCAGCTTCCTGATGCATCCTGACAACATCTTTGATGTCTTTGCCTTGATACTTTTCAGGAATGTCTTCCTCTTGTGCTTCCTGAATTTCTTCAGGTTCTGCAGGTTGCTCCTCTTCAGGAATCTGCGTTTCATCTTCTAGTGTAGCGAATGTTTCCCCGTCTTCTGGTTGATACTCGGGACTCTTATCTATAAAACGTGCCATATTGTTAAACTCCGTGGCTAAACGCCATTATGGAAATGTTATTTACGTGCGGCTCTCTCATGATCCTTAGCCCACCTATCGTCTTTATCAGGCCAACCATGACCTACGAAATGTGTTCGAACCGGAGAGATTATCCGTACTGATGTTTCACCGCATTCCTTACAGGTTGAGAAGTCACAGTCTGACGAGTCAGCCCAGTCTTCCTCTGTATGATTACATACGGTGCATTTATAATCGTATCGCCTAAACATTATTTCTGTCCTTGCAATACGTCATAAGCTGTTTTGATACCTGTCTCAAAGCGTCTTACTCTAAACAGTGCATCGCGTTCACCTTTGACAAACGCTAAATGTGTTTCACTCTTAATATCTTCTATACGATGTCTATCAAGAATTTCGTTAATCTCTTCGATGAATTGTTTCCAACCATCGGTCATAAAAAGATCAAAGTAAGTTTCATAATACTTTTGTTCTTCGGGACTCAAAGAGTTTCTCCTAAATTAGATGCAAATATTATACCACAATTTTATTCATTTGTCAAGTAGTTTCTTGACTTTTGGTAGTTTTTGTGGTACGGCTTACTGGAGCAGTTTCTAATTTTTTTAATCGTTCATCAAGTTTTGTCAAGATACCATTCATTTGTTCAATGATTTCTTGGAACTCTTTCTTAGTAACAACCATGCTTATTGTTTCCTCATTTGCATTTCAACCATGTCTTCTTTACTCTCAAGCTCACGTTCTTTTAACAACAACTCTGCTAACTTAACGCGGCGTTGAAACTCTTTATCAGATTCATTTGGTAACTTTGCAACCGTATCGTATGGAAGTAATTCTGTTTCTACTTGATTCTGCTGTACACGAGATACAATCTCAGCAGTTTGCGCTTGAATGTTTTCAACTGTTGCTTGCTTCTGAGCCATCTCCATCTGCATCGCCATCTGTTGCATTTCTTGCTGTTGTGGATTTGGCTGATTCGCTTGACGTAACCCTTCAATAATTTCTTCACGGTTACTCAGGTTCATGTTGTCTACAATTGACTCAATCAACATTGGATACATTGGAGACTCAGGTGACATTGTTTGCAACAATTGTACCAACTGAGTGACTTCATATTCACGAGCAATAATACCCAAAGAGCTTGAAGCAACAAACTTAAAGTCTTGTACCGGATACAGTTCAGGTGTAAACTGCATATAACGGTGGGCGGCTTTAGTTACAAAGGGTAGTAAGAACGAGTCTTGGAAGTTAATCAATGTACGCTTGTGACGCTTAATGATAGCACCCAGTGACATAGAGATACCTGCCGCTGTTGCATCACCATTGATTGAACCCGGAATACCTGCGGCATCAATAGCACCTGTAGCCATCTGAACCATCTGCTGTAAAGTAGCGGCTTGGTTAAATGTATTAGGATCAAGCTGACCAAAGTTAAATGGTTGTAGGATCTCAGCAGGATTACCATTAGTCAAGATTGCTTTGCCCGGACGTACCTCTAGCTTAGCACCACGAGGGAGCCGAGAAGCGTCCACAGCCATCATTGGATGAACAGTCAATGCCAAGGCATCAATACGTGCGCGTAGTTCTGTGTCAAGGGCTTTCTGTGCGTTGTAGCCTTTCTCGCAGATACCACGTCCCCAGAAACGACTAGGTACTACATCCCAAGGGAATGCTACAACAGGACGGTCTTGCATCATGTATGGGTTTTCTTCTGCTTTAAGAAGTACACCACCATTAGCAATAATGACTACAGCTTCAACATAGGCTGATTCTTCTTCGCCTGTTTCAATAGTTTCTTCGTCTTCTTCGCGTTGTGCTTCGTACAACAAATCACGTGGTACAAGGCCATAGTATTTTGTTAGACGAACCTTATCATCCATGTAGATAGTGAGGTCTTGGTCTGGCTCAATGTCCGTGTCAGGAGCCGCTACAGCAACGTCAACGTCAAAGTAAATACCTTGTTCCTGTGCTTGTTCTACTTGGTGTAACGGCACGAACTCATCAATAGCGACACCCAATGCTTCTTCAATACTTGTAGCAACTGGATCAATCAAAAAGTTCTGAGGCATGACAGGACGAATCTTAACAATGGTGCGTGGTTGCTCCATCACACCAACTGCTGTCAATTCTCCACCCATCACAGGTTGGGTTGCAGGTTTAAGTTCTTTAACTTCTTCCAGTACAACTTCGCCAATACCCGTACCAAAAACTGCAGAGTTAATCAAGCACTCAGCAATTCCTTTACGTGCTTTGGCGAACCGCATATCTTCTTCAAGTTGCGAACGCAAGATTTGGATGTCTGCTTTTTGTTGATCTTGTAAGTCATCTTTAATATCAAACCACTTACCACGACCAAAGGTTGCTTCTTCAACCTCAGCAACTGCAGACTCAACAGCCTGTTGTAGTGCAGGAGAGATAAGACGTGAACGCTCTGACGAACGCATTGAATCTTCTTCAGCCCAGATGCCACGCCATAGACGATAATACTCATCAAACTTTTCTTGATAGTTTGACTCAAAGTGGTCACGCCATTGATTGCACTTGTGTATCACCCAACCTTCTAATGATGTAGGGTCTTCGTGGTTGTGATCATAGTCCATGTTAATATCCTGCTACAGGGTCTAAAATTTCAAAGTCGTCTTCTTCGTAATCGTAGTAGTACGACACCTTTGCTAACTGGTCAATGTATGCCAGAGCATCTACTAAGTCATCATGCACTAAGGCATTAGGAAACTGAAACAACTCATCAAGAAAGTTAGCAGTCCAGTCTCCTTTGTTTAATGTTATTTGTCCGTGTTCAAACCGTCCTTGCAAAGCCCACACAACACGATCAGTCTTTTTCTTGTTGCCGTGTGTCAGCTCTTCCACCCTGAAGAACCGTTGCTTTGACTTCATTAAGTCGGTGAGGTAAGGAAGTACCGCATTCTTCAATGCCCCTTTTTCGATACCAACCGCAACTGGTTGATAATGATCGACAGCATCGAATATCTTCTTGGCGGTTTTTTTGATATCCCATCGTCCATGTACAATATCCGCTACCCACCATCCATTCTCACTTGCTTTGACAATTGCAATCGCTGTTTGGTCAAGTTTTTTATTTTTAGATTTGGTTGCAGATTCAATATCAGCAAAGCCTGCCAAGTCAACTGCAATGTAGTAGTCACCAATCTCAGGCTCTTCGTCATCAAACTGTACCCAGTTCTCTTTAAAGACTTCACTACCTGATGCTTCAAACGAGGCAAGAAACTCTTGACGGAATGCGTAGCTAGACATTGACTTCTTGGCTGTGTCAATCTCTTCAGGGTCTAGTAATGGATTATCGTATGATGTAAAGTGCCACGCCTTGTAACTATCATCATCTCCTAACTCTGCATAGTGATACAGTTCATAGAAGTGGTTACGCCCCATCGGTGTACCAATAAACATGGCTTCACCCTTCTGGTCAGCAAGCGCAGGACGTAAAATCTGTTCCCATACACTAGGCTTCATATCCGCATATTCATCCATCACAAGGAACTTCAGGGATACACCACGCATCGTCTCTGGTCTATCAGCACCCTTTAGTGAAATAGTGCAACCGTTAATGAGAGTGATTTGCAAGTTGTTAATATGGGATGTCTTAATAACAGGATGCGCTAACTCTAGCAGAGTAGACCACATAATGTCACGAGCCTGCCCCTGAGTCGGAGCAACATAAAACACATGACCACGGTTAGTTTGCAGTCCATAAATAATTAACTGCCATGCGGCTAGACGAGACTTACCAGTACGCCGTCCTGCAGCTACAATCTTGAATCGTGTTGGATCGTTAAAGACTTCCTGTTGCCAAGGAAGCAACTCAACATTAAGCTCCACTTACAATGAACCTTTAAATAAATCAGGATCAAGTTCTAAATCAGTAAACGAATAAGGTAAAGGAACTTCTGATGCTCCACCTTCTTTACTACGTTTCATTGCCCATTGGTCTGCAAGTTTGTAGTTATCTTCAACACCTGCTTTACCAAATCGAGGAAACGATAGTCCAGTTTCTTTTTCGTAATCTTGGACTAATTGTAAAATATTGTCTTGGTCAATTTCATTGTTCTCAAGGTTACCAAGAAATGTAGGTTCACCTTCTTCATCCCACCAAATACTAGGGACAACCATTACTTCGCCTTCTGGAGAATCAATAGTTACTAAGTATTCTGTTGAAGGGCCACCTAGTCCAATATCTTTTGGCGTATGTTGTTCAGGATCAAAAGGAACTAACTTAGGCATTTGCTTTTGTTTCCTTCATAATGTCAACCAGTTCTTGACTACGACGACCTACTTGAGTATACCACTTTGAGTTAACCATTTCGTTTGCCGCCATTAAGTAATTACCTTCATTCACGTAACGAATCATATTCTTAAACTTGCTTAGACGATTACGCCCTAAATTAAACGCCATGTTCACCAACACACGCTGTACATCTTCAGGATGTGAGCTAAAGTTTAGAAACAATGCACTGGCATCAGTACACGCGGCATTACAATCGTCATGAAATACTTGGAGGATACGCTCATCAGTCACTGGTGTACCCACAGGCCATGTATATTCCATGTCTTCTTCAGTGACCATGTGACCAATCCCAAAGGTAGGATAGTTTTCAGAACACAAATAGATTTCAGTGACGTACCCTTCGTGCTTAACAAGGTCTTCCTTGATTTGTTCAATCAGATTCGGGGGTAACATCAATAATGTCCTCGTCATTTGTGATTACAGTTTCTCCGCCTACACCTGTAATGGTGATAGACACAGCAGAACGCCCAGTATTGTTTTTGTCTTTCTCAAAATAGCTGACGGGCAACATCCGATCCATCAACAACTTCCATGCCGCCGCCTGATTCTTGTGTTCGTCATTCAACGCGGCATCCATGATTGAATCTAACACCTTTTGCGACTTCGGAGAAGCCAACATACGAGCTTTATACTCGTTAATGATTGATGCATCGCCGGGTGGTCTACCCCGTTGCCCTCGATTGCCGTCTTTCTTCGATTCAACAAGGGATTTTCTGGGTCTTCCTCGCTTCCTCGGTTGAGTATTCTCAGTCATTGCTGTACTCTATGTAGTTACTAAGTCGTTAACTCTGCATCTTAGTATTTAAAAATAATAAATGCTTCGTATTCTGTTAGAATGTTTGAAGGAAGTTATGCTAAGAGGTGCATAGGTTGCCTTCGTATCTCTAAAGTACATATATTGTAGCATACTTTTTAGGATTTGTCAAGTCTTTTCAGTACAAACAGTGCAGATTCTTACTCTCCCCATTTAACTTCAGCGGGTTTCAGGAGTCCTGCATCTCCGCAGACGCACTTTTTAGTTATAAAAACAATATACTTATAACTAAATGATAGGTAGTAACTTATTGCAAATGTTAATGCGAATTATTCTTATTTACTTAATTCTAAATTCACTCTTTTTTGTATCTGAGTAGGTACTGTATAAAATTGTAAACGCGCGCCCCCTCCCCCGCCCATGCGTCACAGGCGCACACACGCACGCAATTGCGCGCACACACGGTTCATTCTGCGCAGATTTCCGGAGTCTGTATCGATCTGCCTAGTCGACGTGTGAGTGTCTAGGAAGCACCCTCTCGAGACACTTGAGAGAGACACCTGTCAGCGACACCTACACCGACAGCTCCACAAACTCTGCACGCTGTCTGCAACTTTCACGCACCTGCACAAACCACTGTTACCCACAGTAACACAAACAGTATTACCAATCGTAACAGGTAACACATTCGCACTACGACTTAGGTCTAAGGCAATCGCTACAACCCGCATGAACACTGGGGTCAAAAGTTGGCACGCTACCTGCAAGGTTACTTACGACAAAGAACCAATGAGGTAACAAACATGAAAGTAAAACAAATCACAGCACGCATCGCGGTACATTATGTCGAGCATCACGACGAGTACGAAGTTCGGATCAAAGGTATCCCAGATGCGACGTATCATACCGATGATCGGGAAGATGCGATGGACACAGCGAAGCACATGGCAACCTTGCCTGTTAACCAATAAGGAGAACTGACATGAAATACATTGTTAGACAATCAATCTGCGCCCTAGACACTGATCCAAAGATCAGCACACCTCTTGAGTGGTGGGAGGCTGAGGAGCTTGCAAGCGAATGGTTAATGGAGACTGTCGACCACATAGTGCAACACTCTCCGCACTCGATCTCTGAGGAGGAGTATGAGAATATCGTTGCGGACGAGATGCAGTTAATCCAGATACAGGAAGTATCCCCAACTGACGAGGCTGTCTAGCTAACAGCCGAAACTCCGGAGTACCCTCGCTCTGGAGTCTTGGGAAGCTAACATTGGAGGAAGCACCATGAACTATCAAGAATTTTCAGAGATTACGAACGCGCTGTTTCAGGCTGTGGTATTGGAGTCACAAGACGACTGGACGTTTGAAGACTGGTTTGACTGCGCTCATGAGGTGGTCGATAGCTGTGCGGAGGTCATCTACACTGCGAACGCATGGGATTTGGTCAGCTCGATACGGATGAACAGTTATTCTCTGTTCAGTGATGCGGAAGATGCGTTGCATGATATGGGACTGGAGTTTCCTGCGAACGATATAGATTTACACATGACATCGCTCGCATATCAGATATTGTTTACTCAAGTGATGGGTATGGTTGAAGCGAAGTTTTATCCGAAGGAGGCGGTAGCATGAGAGAGCGATTTGTTGGCGACTGGGGAGTCGGTGAAATCATCGGCAAGGATATCGACTCGGACGAAGGTTGGGTCATGTGGTGGGGTCACGTCTCCACCGATGAAGAAATGGGTTGCGGTCAGCTCTGCATCTACGATGGTGCTGTGGTTGACTACGACAGCTACACGATGATGATGCCTCCGAAGGGTTGTATTGAGGCACTAAAGCAATTTAACATCGACGCAAGTTATTTGGAGGGTTAAAAGATGAATTTCTTTGAAAACGCATTGTGTGAGTTGATTGACTTGGAAGAAGAACTAGACCGCAACGCCTCAGACTTGGCGAACGATGACCTTGAGCCAGAGATTCTCATGGATCGAGTGTTAGAACTGCGAGAGATTATCGAGGAGTTCAAGAAAATCCATATTGGACTGGTCAAACAAGACCGATTGATGAACGAACTAGCGGAGATTCAGCTATGACAAATGCACAAATTCTAACAGCACTCAGAGAGGCTCGTCAGAGCCTCAACGAAGCAGGGGACGCACTGATTGAAACGCAGGAGCATGAGAGCGTAGCACTTGACAACGCAAACAACGCTGTCGAATATGCACTGATCCAAATCAGAGAAGCAATGGACGAACTACTAGGGGAGACATACTGATGACTGGGGCAGAAGAAACAATGTTAATAATTTGGTCAATGACGTTCCTCGCTTGGGGAATTGCAAAAGCACAGGAGTGGTACTGATATGGAAGGATTGTTTTTCACAATAGCAGGCATTGCCGGGTTCTGTTTAGTTCTGGGATTCGGTGGGTTCATGGCTTGGTTGTTTGGTCTTGATACTGAGGAGTAATCGTATGAACAGGAGTGAATTGTTTGAATATCTGGAAAAGTTAAACTATGAAGTGTTGACGGATGATTACGGTTATCTGAGAATCTTGCTTGAGTATGAGGAGGACGAGGAAGATGATGACAATCAGTAATGACAATAGAATCAGGATCAATAGGTTGATCGACAAACAAACAGGGGAGGTTTTGGATTTACTGAACGAGGCCATGGAGATACTGCACGACACTGGTGACACAGAGTCAGAGACGCTCGATCAAGTGATGGTGTCTTTGAAGTACACCACGCAGAAACTTGTTGAGTACCGTGAGAATGAACTTTAATACCACACTGATATGGATTTGATGAGGAGTTTTGAGATGAGTGATGAAAAGAAATACACAGTCTGGGTCGGTGGCACTGAAGTGACAGATTACCCTGTTGATTTTGATACGGCATACCATATTTGTAGTGTCTGGAATTGTGATGAAGGGTATGATGATGTTCAGATGCAGGAGGTTGAATAAAAACCACACTGATGAGACTGGCGTAAGCTACCAGTCGAAACTTGGACGATGTGTCGTCGTCCTTGTATGTGGAAGCTGTCCACAAATAAACTTAAACACTGGAGAAAGTGAAAATGTGTAAAGTAAATTTTGAAAACATCGTAATCAAGTCAACGCCTGCACCACGTCGGACAACATCAAGCCCGAATGTGTCGCACTACGGAGACTTCTTTGAGAAGATGAAGAAGGGTCACTGGTTTGTAATCTCAAGCGATGACAAGAACCGTTTCAATGCGGCAGGGTCAACGTATCTGAAAGGACGTTTCAGCCTGTACCGTCACCCAACCCTCAAAAACAAGTATGTGTTTCAGCTCGTAAAGTAGCCTGAGACGCATTGTAAAGCCCTGTGAGCGACGTTCGTTAGCAGGGCTATACCAACCTACTGGAGAGTTATGATGAGTCAAAAATATTGTGTGGCGGAGAGATGGGTTGTTGAGGTTCGATACTATGTCGAAGCTGACAACGAAACAGAGGCTTGCAAGGCGACGGTTGACGTATGGCCGGACGATCAAGAGTATATTGATGTGATCGAAACAATAGTTGAGGAAGTAAAATGAAATACTTTACAGACGAAGAAATATTTGAGGCGTTGGAGACTATTGCAGGCTCGCACGCAGGAATAACACACGATGTTATCCATCGAGCAATCGAACGCATACAACAGAAGAACAAACAGCTTGACTTTATGCGTGAGCGTATCGACACTGCCGCAAATATTATAGGGCATAACATGATATCGGAGGCGATGTATGACTGATAAAACATTGAGGGCGATAAGCCATGCCGCGTTACACGTTGATCAAGCGATTGAAGCACTCGACGAGACGCATTTGTTAGATGATGAACGGTTGGACGATACGTACCGAAACCTGATCGACATGAAAGTGTTACTGAGATCAGTGCATGAGGAGTATTTGAACGTAGACATGAAAGACTGGGACACAGACATAGGGGATTACTAAATGAGTCAAGGTTGGGCAAGAACATACACAGATGAACACATCAAGACGTTTGTGTCGATGTGGCACAACGGATACACTGCACCTGAGATAGCGAAGGCTCTCAACAAAAGTGTGAACTCAATACGACAGTTTGCGAGCCGATATCGGGAGCAGTACAATCTTGAGAGGCGTGAAGGAGGACTGTATGTCCCTCGTAATTCGTTTGACAAAGAGTGGCATGGTGTGATACCCTGTGGTCATTGGATGATCACAAAACCTTGGGGTAAACAATGCGATGTCAAGCCTGTAACAAAGTCTTAACGGATTTTGAATCAACAAGAAAATCAGCTACTTACGAGGACTTCCTCGATCTTTGTAACGATTGTTACGGGACAATCAGAGATGATGTGAAGTCTCTCGATAGGGCTGATCTGATGACGGTGCATGATGTTATTGACATTGATCATGATTCATGCTAAACTGATTACTTAGTTATTAACTAAGCATATAAATTATTATTATACTTAGTTATCTCTTTAGAGGATTAAGTTATGGACAAGATTATGTTTGAGAGTGATGTTGAATTTGAACTGGCGTTGACAGAGATGCGTGAGCATGAAGCGTTTGTTTCAATATGCGAAGTGATTTACAAGTATGGATTGTTGAAGACCCTGCACCGCATGGCTGACTATTGCAATGATCCAAAAGAAGCGTATGCTTTGTTGTTGTTAGCAAACACATACAAGGAGAATGAGAGTGCCATTTGTCAAGACGCACCAACCATGCAATGATTGTGGCTCCAGTGATGCGCTGTCTTACAACGAAGATGGCTCATCATTCTGTTTTAATTGCGAAGCGTTCACTGCATCGCAAGAAAGTACACCAACCCATACGGAGGTTAAGGTGCAAGCAAAAGTGTTAGAGGCAGGTGTGTCCAGTTTATTTGACACATCTCAATACCGGACGATCCTTGATCGAGGCATCAGCTCGGAGACTGCGCGGACATACAAGTGTCTATTTGATGGGAAAGACTACAAGTTTGGATACACGGATGTCCAAGGCAAGGTAGTCGCAACAAAGACTCGGACACCTGACAAGGATTTCTTTATCAATGGTGATTGGAAGTCAGCTCAATTGTTTGGACAAAACTTGTTCAGCAAAGGCGGTAAGTTTGTGACACTCGTTGAAGGCGAGTTCGATGCAATGGCCGCATATCAAATGACAGGCTCAAAGTTTCCTGTTGTCTCTATCCGCAACGGTGCTACGTCTGCACTTAAGGACGTGCAAGCACAGTATGAGTGGCTCGATTCCTTTGACACTATCGTGATTTGTTTTGATGGTGACGAGGCAGGTAAACGTGCATCAGCTCAAGTGGCGGAGTTGTTTGGCTCCAAGTCTAAGGTGTTCAAACACAAGGCAGAGATGAAGGATGCTTGTGATTATCTCAGCACCAAACAAGACGGTACATTCCGGGAGCTATGGTGGCAAGCAGATCAACACGTACCTGACGGCATCATTGTCGGTTCGTCATTACTGGAAGAAGTGCTACGCCCTATTGAACCGTCCGACTGTTCGTATCCTTTTGAAGGGCTGAACAAGTTGACCTATGGGATACGGAAGGGTGAGCTAGTCACAATCACAGCAGGTTCAGGACTTGGTAAGTCTCAGTTTGTGCGAGAGATTGTGTGGAGTGTACTGAACAAGACAGAGGACAACCTAGGTCTTATGTTCTTGGAGGAGTCAGTGCGAAAGACTGCGCTGTCCATCATGTCGCTTGCGGCTAACAAACCTTTGCATCTACCGGACTGCGATGCAACTATCGGAGAAAAAGAAGATGCTTTCTTGGAGACCCTCGGCACTGACCGTATATATCTGTTCGATCACTTTGGTAGTACCAGTGTTGATAACATCATTAGTCGAGTACGGTATCTTGCCAAAGGACTGGGGTGTAGTTATGTATTCCTCGATCATATTAGTATCGTGGTGTCTGCTCAAGCCAGTGGTGATGAGCGCAAAGCAATAGACGAGATCATGACTAAGTTGCGTATGCTTGTACAAGAGACAGGCATTGCACTGATTGTGGTGTCACATCTCAAGCGTCCTGAATCGAAGGGACATGAAGAAGGTGCGGCTACATCTCTGGCTCAGTTACGTGGATCAGGATCTATTGCACAGCTCAGTGACATGGTGATAGGATTGGAACGTAACGGACAGGCAGAAGATATCAAGGAACGGAATACGACTCGCGTCAGAGTATTGAAGAACCGCTTCTGCGGTATCACTGGCCCTGCTTGTAACCTACTGTACAGCCACGAGACTGGCCGTATGAAAGAGACAATTGATGAGGACGAGTTATGATTGAGTACATTGTAACTGAATCAATGATTGATGAAGCTACCCACATGGCAGAAGAAATGGGTCGTTTAAATAATAGTATCACGAAAGGTGAAGGCAACATTTCAGGATTTCTAGGAGAGATTGTTGTACGCGATTATTTAAAAGCCGATCAAGCGAATACATACGACTACGATCTTTTACTACCTGATGGTTTACGAGTTGATGTTAAAACAAAACGCACAGGTGTAAAGCCTATGGGATTCTATGACTGTTCAGTTGCTGAGCTTAGCCTACATCAAGACTGCGATGCCTATGCTTTTTGCAGGATCAAGAACGACTATAATGTTTGTTGGTTTATTGGTTTAATTCCTCACGATAGGTATTTTGAAATAGCGAGGTACTTAAAAAAAGGTGACATTGATCCAAGTAATAATTACACTGTAAAAAGTTCATGTTATAACGTAGAGATAGACAGGGTAGAAGATGAGGATATTAGTCTTAGATATAGAGACCAACCTCGCACACGATAAGATATGGTGCTGTGTCTGCAATGGTGACGTGTATACAGATGCGAATGATTTACAACAACTAATCAATTCACACGACATCATTGTTGGACATAACATCATTGGGTTTGATGGGCCGGTACTGTCACGAGTGTGGGGTGTAACAATCCCACTACGCAAAGTAAGAGACACACTGGTCATGTCACGGCTATGGAATCCACAGTTGGAGGGTGGGCATAGCTTACGTGCATGGGGTGAAAGGCTCGGTGACTTCAAGGACGACTTCACTGACTTTGACGGTGGTCTAACACAGGAGATGATCGCATACTGTAAGCAGGACGTTCATGTAACATCTTTGCTTTACTCTAAGTTGACACGAGAGCTACAAAATTACGGTAGTAGTGTAGACCTAGAGCATAACATTGCTTTCATCATGAAGAAGCAGGAAGACAATGGTTTTAAACTCAATCAACAAGAAGCTATCTCTTTGTTGGCTCAACTTAAAGATCGAATGGCTTATATTACTGACCACTTGCAAAGTATATTTCCTCCGATTGTGGAAGAGCGTTGGTCAGAGAAGACAGGCAAGCGTCTCAAAGACGGAGTTACCGTATTCAATGTGGGGTCAAGGCAACAGATCGCACAGCGTCTTCAGGAGCGTGGTGTTAAGTTTACTAAGACGACTGAGAAAGGCACTATTATAGTTGATGAAGGTACGCTGAAAGGTATTGACTTACCTGAAGCACAGTTAATTGCTGAGTATCTGATGATACAGAAGCGTGTGGGTCTACTTGAATCATGGATTGATAACGTCAAGGATGACGGTAGAGTACACGGCAGGGTCATTACTAACGGTGCTGTAACAGGACGTATGACACATCAGAAACCAAACATGGGACAAATCCCTAGTGTCAACAGTGAGTATGGAGCTGAATGTAGGGCGTTATGGGGGGTAACTGACGGGAATGTTTTAGTTGGGACAGACCTTAGTGGCATAGAGCTACGATGCCTCGCTCATTATATGCAAGATCCAGACTGGACAGAGGAGCTATTGAATGGAGATATCCATCAGAAGAACGCTGATGCCGCAGGTATTACGAGACCGCAGGCTAAGACTCTCATCTATGCAACCCTTTACGGCGCGGGACCCGCAAAGATTGGTAGTATTGTCGGGGGAGGTGCGCGTCAGGGGCAAAAGGTCTTGTCGCGCTTTTATGATAACACCCCTGCGCTATCGAGACTCATGGAAAAAGTTAAGAAAGTGGCGAACAAAGGGTACGTACCGGGGTTGGATGGTAGAAGAATCATTGTTAGATCTGAGCATGCCGCACTCAACAGCCTCCTTCAAGGTTGTGGGGCTATCATTGCAAAGCAGTGGTGTATTGAAGCACACAAACAATTCAAGCGATTTCACTTACCTGTGCGTCAAGTTGCATTTGTACATGATGAAATTCAAATTGAAACAGAGGAGAAATATAGCGAAGACGTTGCAACAATCATGGTCGACTCCGCAAGAAAAGCGGGGCTTACATTGGGCTTTCGATGCCCAGTAGATGCCGAAAGTAAAATCGGTAAAACATGGTTTGACACACATTAATTGAGTGTGTTATAATATAGTTACTTCCTTACAGGAGAAAAGTAATGAGTGAAGTATTTAAGTTAGAGAATGTGGAACTGTACTGGCCGTTCCTCTACGAGCGCAACCAACTTAGCAATAAGTTTCAGGTTGATTTGGCTAACCTAACTGACGATCAGATTGCAAAGATCGAAGAGACAGGTGTACAGATTCGTAACAAGCAAGATGACCGCAATGCGTTTGTCACTTGTAAGTCCTCGATGTACGAGATCAAGCCTTACGACAAGAACGGTGAAGTGATTCCCGCTACTGTTAAAGTAGGCAACGGCTCTAAAGCTAACCTCATGGTTAAGCCTTATGGTTGGAAGTCTCCGACAGGACAGAAGGGTATCTCTCTTGGTATCGTGAAGATGGTCGTCACAGACCTGAACGAGTACAAGTCAGAGGGTGTGGATGTATCTGATCTAGTAGATGAAGATACGTTATGATTGCCCTGATTGACGGTGACATCCTGTGCTATCGCATAGGCTTTGCAACCAACGAAGAATCTGAAGATGTTGCTATCAGAACGATGGCTTCATTCTTAGAAGATATGTTGATGCATGATCTTGATTGCGGAGAGTGGACAACTTACCTCACTGGTAAAACCAATTTCCGTCATGACGTTGCCGTCACTGAGAAGTACAAGGGAACCCGTAAGAAAGAGAAGCCTGTGCATATCAATCTCTTGCGGGACTACCTTGTTGCCTCATGGAATGGTGTAGTATCTGATGGTAATGAAGCTGATGATGAGATCGCTATTGCGGCAACCTCACTAGGCGACGAATCCATTATTGTTTCTCTTGACAAAGACTTTGACCAAGTGCAGGGATGGCACTACAACTTTGTGAAGAAGAACAAATACTACATCAAACCAGAGGAAGGGTTGCTTAACTTTTATATGCAGTTTCTTGTTGGAGACAGGATCGACAACATCATTGGTGTTGACGGCATTGGCCCTGTCAAAGCAAGGAAATTATTGGAAGGCAAAACCGAACAGGAAATGTTTGACATCTGCGTTGAGAAGTTAGGCAGTGTTGAAAGAGCAGTAGAGAACGGACGCTTGCTGTTCCTTCAACGCTATCCTAATCAGTTATGGGAACCGCCGCATGAAGACACAGAGTGCCAAAGCAAAGGGCAGGAAACTACAACAGTGGACAGCGGAGCAGATCTTGCAGACGTTTCCGCATCTGGAGAGTGACGATGTTCGATCAACCAGTATGGGTGTTAGTGGTTCTGACGTTCAACTTAGCCCTCTGGCTCGTAAGTCTTTCTCGTATGATGTCGAATGCAAGAGCCTTGCGAGAGTTGGAGTCTATCGTTTTGTTGACCAGTGCAACAATCGAGGTGATGCACAGCCACTTGTCGTTGTTAAAGAAAACAGAAGAAAGCCTCTCGTCGTAGTGGATGCAGAGCATTTCTTTGAGTTACTGAGGAATCAGAAATGAAGCACATGGTCATACCTGACACTCAAGTGAAGCCGGGGCATCCGATTGAACACTTGCGTTGGGCAGGACAATATGCCGTTGAGAAGAAACCTGATGTCATCATACACATCGGAGACCACTTTGATCTACCTAGTCTGTCAACGTATGACGTAGGTAAGAAATCATTTGAGGGTCGTCGTTACATCAACGATATTAACTCTGGCATCGAAGCAATGGAAACATTCTTGGAGCCTATCAAGGAGGAACAGAAGCGGCTCAGACGTAACAAAGAAAAGTTATGGAAGCCTCGCCTTGTATTCACGTTAGGTAACCATGAGAACAGGATTGCGAGAGCGATTGAAGCAGACCCTAAACTAGAAGGGTTGATGTCGTTCAGTGATCTTAACCTGACAGAGATGGGGTGGGAAGTACATGGATTCTTACAACCAGTGGTTATTGATGGCGTTTGTTATAGCCATTACTTTGTATCTGGTGTCATGGGAAGACCAGTGAGTAGCTCCAATGCGCTGTTGACTAAGCAACACATGAGCTGTGTGATGGGTCACGTTCAAGATCGGCAGATCAGCTTTGCAAGACGCGCTGATGGGCGACGTATCACCGGACTCTTTGCAGGTATCTTCTATCAACATGATGAGGACTACTTGACACCACAGACTAACGGATCATGGTCTGGTATATGGATGTTGCACGAAGTCAAAGACGGAGCATTCGATGAGATGCCAGTGTCAATCAATTACTTGAGGGAGAGGTATGCCTGATCTAAGTTCAATGGCGAATGAATATCAACTAGGTGGTGCACACTATACCAACAAAGATATTCAGCCTTGGGAAGCAATGGAAGCGTGGATGACTGAGGAGCAATTCAAGGGATTCTTAATGGGCAATGTAATCAAATACATCGCTCGCTTTCAGGACAAAGGCGGTGTGTTAGACTTGCAAAAGTGCAAACATTACCTTGACAAATTGATTGAAGTATGGTAAAATAGATGTTCACGCTTGAAGAAATTAAGGATAAACTCAAGCAGTTAGACGAGGTAACTGTGATGGAAACATTAGAGATTACCTCTGCTGACTTGGTAGATCGGTTCACTGATCGCATTGAAGAAAAACAAGATACACTGGAGAATGATTTCGATGACTCAACACCTTGGGATAACGATTGATTATGAAAGAGACAATCGCCTTAGTGATCAAGCAAGCACGCTCATGCGTGACTACTATATGCTTGAGCATGAGGAGTCTCCTCAGCAGGCTTTCGCTCGTGCGGCAGTGGCCTACTGCTATGGGGATCTGGACTTGGCACAACGTATTTATGACTATGCCTCAAAGGGTTGGTTCATGTTTGCGTCACCTGTCCTCAGTAATGCCCCAGAACCGAATGGAAAGATTAGTGGTTTACCTATTAGCTGTTTCCTTACTTACGTGGGGGACAATCTTGATAGCCTTATTGAACATAATGGAGAAGTAGCATGGCTTTCCGTAAAGGGCGGAGGTGTGGGTGGGCATTGGTCAGACGTGAGAGGAGTGAGCGACAAAGCTCCGGGACCGATCCCATTCATGAAAGTAGTGGACGCTCAGATGACAGCGTACAAGCAGGGGAAGACACGGAAGGGAAGCTACGCGGCGTACCTAGACGTAAGTCATCCTGACATCGAGGAGTTTATCTCCTTCAAGGTAGCGACTGGTGGTGACATCAATCGCAAATGTTTTAATTTGTTTAATGCAGTGAACATCACTGACGCTTTTATGGAGGCGGTAATCAATGATACAGAATGGAATCTCACAGACCCAAGTACAGGAATTGTCAGAGATACAGTCAAGGCTCGCAAACTTTGGCAACGAATACTTGAAGCTCGCTTCAGAACTGGCAGTCCTTACCTTAACTTTATCGACACAGCCAGACGAAGTTTACCAGAAGCTCAGAGACGGCTTGGACTCACAATTATGGGTAGCAAC
>Ga0255752_10003056_pt1 | contig 17788 bp, 9 predicted proteins | sample 011ome_25_FD_179952 | JGI IMG/M metagenome (GOLD analysis project Ga0255752, IMG submission 179952) | Coastal salt marsh microbial communities from the Groves Creek Marsh, Skidaway Island, Georgia - 011512CT metaG (version 2) | ecosystem: Environmental > Aquatic > Marine > Intertidal zone > Salt... | reverse complement strand
TATTTCTTGTATTTCTTAATCACTTTAGAGATTTTCTCTGCCAATTGAACTGCGTTTCTTCCTTGAAATATATCGTAGTTGTCTTGCTTTTCGTCACCTTGGACGTTTAAATGTTCTGTATACTTTGGTAATTTACCAGATTTTGCAGAGGCTTCAGCCTTTGCTAACACATTTTCATAAGAACCTCCCCATTTGTCAACAGCAATCTTTGCGATTCTAACCTTATCTTCTAATTTAGACTTAATGCCTTTTTTATCAAAAGATACTGCTTCATTCAAGAATTGTTCAAATAATTTTGTGTGTTTCATGTTAATCTAGCGTGTTTATATCTTATATATCAAAATCTTCTGATGTTTCAGGTTTAGTCCACCTTCTAAGATCTCCTATCCAATCTTCCAATCTATATGGGTGTTCCCAATGTGGAGGCTGAGGTATTTTAATTTTAGGTACTCTTTGTCTATCACCAGGTCTTGCTTCTATCCACTTAGTTTTCTTCTTAAGTTTTTGTACTACTTTAAGTAATGTTATTTTATCTTCTGAATATAAAGCCCATTCACAATTCAATGGTAATAATTTATGTCTAGCGCACGCGAGTGCAATAGATTCAACTCTTGTAAAGATTCTGGTTTGAATTCCTGGTTCTACTACTGTGATAGGTTCTTGATTTTTAATTTGTCTTTCCCATATACCTAAGACGGTTGCGTATGGACCTTCTGTAATTTGACCTGGACCATAAGCATTAAAGAAATAGAAAATGTGTGATTTAAGATTACTCCATTTCTGATGCTTTTTAATAAGTTCAACGTTTTGTTTTTTAAACCAACTATATGGTGATAAATCATGGTCTTTTTGACCAAAATGAGATGAAGAAGCTGAGTAAATTAAAGTTGCATCATGTTGTAATGCTAATCTAATTATTTGACTAGTACCCTCAACGCATGAAGATTGTACTTTATCTATGTCTTCATATGATTGAAATATTCTAGAATATTCACCAAAATGATAAATTGTATCTAATTTAAATCTGGATAAAATGTGTAACGCGTTTTGTGTGCGACCATTTATATACTGTACACCATCTATATGATTTTCTTCCGTTCCAGTTGAATAATCGTCTAAAGAAACTATTTTAGTATGAGGTGATTCTATTAAAATGCTTTTAATTAAATGAGTTCCTACAAATCCTGCTCCTCCAGTTACTAATGTGTACATATTTTACGGTTCTTTTTAAAGCAACCAATCATAATATTCTCTCCAACTCTGTTTGACTAAGTTAAATCTATTAGGATTTTTTAAATATGTTAGATCAAAAACCTTTTCGTCACTCCCAATATATCCTTGATTGATGCAATCGTGTATTGTATTATTTATCTCTGCTATATACCAATCTATCATATGAGAAGGACAAATAAATGCAGTACCTTGAATATGTCTAACTTGTGAAAATGAATGCCACTCAGGATTAGGTACGTCAAATGGTACATTATGACTAAATTGCATTATTTTAGAAGAATCTAATTTATCAATATTCGGCCAATTTTTAGTAGATATAGATTCTCTTATTCCACCAGCGTCTAACCACAGTAAATGCGTCGCATCGGGTTTTAATTTTAATGCTTCCTTTAAAAAGAATACTTTATTGAACATCACTATGTTGTAAAGAGGATGATTCATTTCAGGCACATCATCAAAATGTCTTCTGCTTTTAAAATCTTCGCTAGACATTAGTTGAGTTAATGGTCCATTCCATTTTTTGTAAGCCTCTAAGTCTTCCATGTGATTAATGACATAATGTGTCATTTCACCCGTTGGATCAATCTCAGATCTCATCTCTTTAATCCTCTCTTCAAATTTAGGTTCAGTAAAAATAACCATTTCACAATTTAATTGTAAAGTATTATACATCCAGTGTAAATATGTATGATATGACATTGCAAAATCTTTCCAATCTGAACGACCTATATCATATAGTGCTGTAATAATTAATGGTTTCATTTTTATGGTGTGTTTATATCCAAGACCAGTTTACGGTAGTGTTTTTATGCTTAATATTTATTTTATTTATGTCAAAATGATCAGATTCACTCTTATTATTGAAAATAGTATCAAGTTTAAATCCATCTCTATTTAATCGCGTTGGTACAAATCCCTCTGAGTAACCATGCGCACCACTCATTAACAAAACTGCTAGATGTTGTAAACTCTTGTTAGAAAATCTAACGATTGGAAAGAATGAACCAAATAAATCACCCTCTTTTGATATATGGTCACCATCTCCTGGAAATCTATCAAACCATAAATCACCGCTATGTGTATTTGTATCAATTTCTGGTATATTAGATTGACTTTGAACGCCTGATTTCTTAAATGTATAATATGCAATGAAGTCTGCATCATTATTATCAAACGCTTTAAAGAATTCTGACCAATTGTCACATGTCACATCATCATCCATGAACCAATACCACTCTTCATTAGGATTTAGCATATAATAGTATGCCATTCTTAAGTGTGCATAAAACCAAATAATATTTCTATTACCTTGTTGATTCCAAAAATGATTTTTACTAACATCACCTTTAAAATCAAACTTTTCTCTTACCATTTGTTCATTATACTGAATACCAATTGGTGATCTATCTGATAAAAATTCAAAATCAAAATCAACTGTTTTCCAATAAGCTTCATAGTGCTTATAAGTACTTTCACAAGTGCAAATAATTTTCTTAGACATATTGTTCAATAATTTTTTTATTCCATTCATCAATTCTATTATATTGATGGGCTATTTTATATATTTTATTATTTGAAGTAACCAGTTTATTACCATCTAATTTAGGTAAACCGTATCTTAATTCTATTTTTTCACCTAATCCCCAATTTATATGTTGAAAGGTTGGACCTGAAAGCGCAGAATGTACTGCCCATCCGTCAGATGGTGTGAAAAGCTTAATGTTTTCAATTAATCCTTTGTATATTAATATGTTAAATGCAGCCTGATCTCTGATATCATGTCCATGTAATGCTCCATCAACCAAATCTTGTTGCATTCTTAATGTTTTAATCACAGAATCCTTTTTACCACCAAAAACTCCACTACACACAACCTCAAAGGGTTTAATCCATTCAACATATTCTGGAAATGCTTTACTCATTACATCCATATTCCATGGTTCTTCTGAATGATAAATGCCTTCTGCGGCTGCAAAAAAGTCATGGTTATCTAAGTCAAACATTTCAAAAGGATCACCTTGAAAACAAACATCAAATACATCAGTAACCATACATAAATCATAGTCACTTGATTCTAACCAATTAGCAGTATGTATTAATCTACTATCGTTGATTGTAAATTCTTTATTAGTTTCTACTGGATGAAACTTAATTTGATTATCATTAAGAGCATTTATATCATCATTTGACATATCTGCGGCAATAAGTACAACTTCACCTCCTTTTACGTGCTTTTTAAAGCTATTAGACCATACTTTTATTTTATCTATATGTTGTGCTACGTTATTACTTACCCCAGTTAATACTTTTTTCATTTTAAATTAAAGTCTCTATTTTTTCACCCCATCCTTTAGATTTACTATGAGGCCAAACAATCCACTTATGTGGTTTTGGTCCTTGCATATCTATATGGATTTTTATCCAATCATCTTGGGTTTTTAACTTTTGAGTTATTTCTTGTTCATTTAAATCATTTCTATAAACAGGAGTACCATCTTCCGATTCTAAAATAACTGCGCAAAAAGAGTAGTCATCTTCTTTAAATCCAGACTTATGTACATCTATGATATGTTTAAATTTTTGATGAAAACTATTTTCATAATCTTCTACTTCAGGATTTGGTGCTAATTTATTTTGTAAAGTCCATGATTGAACCGATCTGTCACGAAGTCTAATACCAGCATATCTTTCCCATTCTTCAATGGTTCTAACTCTACCTAAACCATATTTACCATATGCTTCTTCATTAGAATCATAAGATTCACCATCAATTCCTAATAATTTTCTAGTTTTTTCATGTGTACGTGCATTTCTCTTACCCCATTCAGAATCATCGTCCCATTGTTTAGTTCTACCTTTACGAGTATATTCGTGCCATGCGATGATCTTATGTGGATGAAATAAATCATATCCATGTGTGTATGCTCTAATTGCAATTGTAATCTCTTCACCGTGGAAATAAAATTCAGGATCATGTTGAACTTCATTTGCAAATTCACCAATTGTAAAAGCAAAATGTGCTGAATAGAATCTCGAAGGAATAGGCTCTGTCATACCTTCCCACCCTGGAATAGTAGCTGGCAAAAAGAAAATTACACCTTCTGGTGTAAATCTATCAAAGTTCATTAACCATGGTACTTCAGTTTTACCAATAGGATACGTTTCTGGATTATAAGATGAAATATAGCTTGTAATTAAAGGTTTTGCGTGGCCTTTTGCCTGTAAACCTTTTAACATACTAATCAATTCAGTATCCCAATTTTTAATAAATCTATGGTGACTATCTAATTGAAAGGTGTAAGTTTCACCTTGATATAATTGTTGAATACTATTTCTAGCCCAACATGCACCTGTAGAGTCTTTGTAATTAATATCTAAAATCCTAAACCTAGGATCATTTTTATAACGATCTATATTATCCCATTCATCTTCTTCTGAATGTTGCCAACATATACCAAATCTTAAATTTTCTGGAAATTCAGCGTTAGAAATACAATCATCTAATGTTTTTAATAATTCAGGATCTCTGTAACTAGCGATCTGAATAAAGATAGTTTCTTCCATTTACACAATATTATTTAGTTATTATATTATATATTGTGTTTTTGTTTACTAACTTTCAGAGAAAGTATTCCTGACGTTAGAAATACTTTCTCTTTACAACTTATCGTAAATAATTAGATAGATTAATGGTGGTCACGAGATGTGTCCTATGTGATTATTATGGTGCTGGTTCTTATTCAAAACCTTCTCCGGGTTTGCTACCGCCGCCACCTGATGGCGGACATTCTGTCGCGAATCCAAGTGTAGTTTCCCATGGTTCACCAGGAACATATTGTATAGCAGTGTATGGTGTGTCAACATATGCTGAACCTGTTAATTGCCACACTGTATATAAATTTATAGTTGTACTAGATCTAGCGATAACTAATCTTCCTGAGCCATCACATGGATCCATTAAATACGTATGCATTACCGGTTCTGGTGTTGCAGTCGGCATTGGTGTTGGTGTTGGCACAGGTGTTGATGCTGCTGTAGGCACCGGAGTCGCTGTAGGTGGGACTGATGTTGGTACAGGTGTTGATGCTACTGTAGGCACTGGAGTCGCTGTAGGTGGGACTGGCGTTGCAGTCGGTGGGACTGGTGTTGCAGTCGGTGTTGGTGCTGGATTATATTCCGGTGAACAATTTAAATAAGAAGTACATGTACCACCAGTTGATAATCTTACGAAATCATCTATAATAACTAATGCATTTCCAGTAAAGTCATATACTTGAGGATCTAGAGTGGTACATACGCTAAATGAATAACCATTCGTTCCGTTGTAATAATATTCTGCCGACAATAATGCATTAAATCTAGAACGCTGTGTTGTTCCATCCGGATTTTTCCACTGTAAACCATATCTACTTTGATCAACTCTAAATGATATCCACACTGTTTGACATGTTCCTGTTGGTACAGCTGTTGCAGTAGGTGTTGGAAAAGGCGTCGGAGTCGGTGGGACTGGTGTCGCAGTCGGTGGGACTGGTGTCGCAGTTGGTGTAGGCGTAGGCGTAGCAGTTGGCGTAGGCGTAGCAGTTGGCGTAGGCCTAGGCGTAGCAGTTGGAATCTGTGTAGTAGTATCTATTAATCCAACGGGATCAGGAAAAGCAACTATAGTTCCAGACGTACTACCAGTCATAATTTTAATATTAATAACCTCGTTACCTTCTGTTATATAATCCGCCTTTGTTGTTAGTTGAAAACTACCTTGATTGTTATTAATAGTAAAAGAACCTCCACCGATTGCATTTATAAAATCACTTGCATTTACATCAGTACTAGGTCCATTATAAAAACTCCAATATAATGTAGTGCCATTAGGTACATATTTAGTAGTAACGTTATATGTGATTGTTTCACCTGATTCACCTACGCTAATGTCAGTTAATGTAGGTCCAAATACTACAACATCATACTCAGCCGGGAAATAGTATTTATTAGTAACTATACCTGTTGTTTTATCAAAATAGACCGAGTAATAGTCACCAGTTTCATAGTACCATCCTGATTCTGCAAAATTACACGTTGATGTAAAACTATCACCACATAAAGATTGTATACCTGGCACTAAACCGCTATTAACCCAATTTCCATTACTATCAAAAGTAACTTGATCATATCTACCAATCGGTGTAGTACCATCTGCTAAGTCGGCATAATAGTTACCACTAGCGGTTTTAGATCTACTACTTTGGACCATTACCTGAACATCGAGTGAATCACATAAACCTATTAATGTATTATTGAAATATGATTGATCGGTTGAATTATTGAAATCGTCATCTCCACCTGGTATGTTATCAGTAATTAAAACAATGACTTTAATAGCTTCAGCTCTAAAAGATCCTACAATACTATTAGATACTATTTCATTTACTGCCAATCCACCGGGTTCTGGACTTCCAGCACCACTACCCAAAGGTAATGAAGGTGTATTTAAAAGATTAAGTTTTGTTTGAAAATCACTAGTAGAACCAATACTACCAAATGGTATTAATCCAGTTATAGCCTGTCTTTTAGAACTATTTGTTTCAATTATAACCTTATTGGATGATGGAATAGCTTGATATGCTGCAGTGTTCTTATATAAAGGAATAGTTGTACTAGAAGTATTATATTCGTCAAATAAACACAAAGCGACTCTAAAATCACCATTAGACTCTGTATTAATTGTACTTAATATGTTAGATATTCCGGTCTTTACTCCGTCAATGGCACTACCCATAGAACCAGTATAATCGACAAGAAATACAATATCCATTCCTCCTCCACATTCAACCGGTTGAGTTATTACACTATTTATATCTAGAGCTCCATCGATCGAATATGTATATACCGACGCAGAGGTATCTAAGTTATTAGGTGAAGTAACATCATATGCTAAATTAACTAGATTTGATGGTGGTATACATTCTTCGTCGTGTGCGAATACCGATAGAGCCATATTGAGTTTATCTTATTTGATTTATATTATATATCTTAAGACATACATAGTGAATTAGTAAATATAACTGTTACAGTAAATCCTACACCGTCATATGAACTGTTAGATCCAGTAATGTATAAATAAGTTCCGTTCCACGCCTCGCTAGCAATTGAATTACTTATACTTGATGCAAATTTATTGCCACCAGCGTGATCCCATTGTAACAATACTGTTGAACTTCCACTAGAATCAACAGACCATAATCTGTATGTTACTTTCTCTGAATTATTATTAACACCATATGAAGATTCTATTCCTGTTAAAACCATATTTTCTTCACTAAATGTATATGGTATTTTAACAAATGCCTTCTGTAATAATTGATTCGTTATAGTTGTATCTCTCGGAGTCACATTTAAAGAAATGTGTTCGTAACATGATCCTGTGCCTGTTGCACCGTCTCTACCGTCTATACCTGAAGTTCCATTTATACCTGAAGTTCCGTTCGTTCCATTAGTTCCTGAAGTACCATTAGTACCCGAAGATCCGTCAGTACCTGAAGTTCCATTTTTACCTGAAGTTCCGTCAGTACCTGAAGTTCCGTCTCTACCATCTATACCTGAAGAACCATCAGTTCCTGAAGTTCCATCAGTTCCAGAAGTTCCATTCTTTCCTGAAGTTCCATTAGTTCCAGAAGTTCCATTAGTTCCAGAAGTTCCATCTCTACCATCTATACCCGAAGTACCATTAGTTCCTGATGAACCGTTTGTACCATCAGTTCCTGAAGTTCCGTCAGTTCCCGAAGAACCACTTGAACCGTCAGTTCCTGAAGTTCCATTTTTACCAGAAGATCCGCTTGAACCATCAGTTCCTGAAGTTCCGTTATCTCCATCTATACCTGAAGTTCCATCTCTACCATCTTTACCAGATGTACCGTTAGTTCCTGATGAACCACTTGAACCATCTGTTCCTGAAGTTCCGTTTTTACCAGAAGATCCGCTTGAACCATCTGTTCCATTAGTACCTGAAGTTCCATTAGTACCTGAAGTTCCGTTAGTTCCTGAAGAACCACTTGAACCATCAGTTCCTGAAGTTCCATTTGTTCCTGAAGTTCCGTTTGTTCCAGAAGTTCCATTTCTTCCTGAACTTCCATCAGTTCCAGAAGTTCCGTTCGTTCCATTAGTACCTGAAGTTCCATTAGTACCTGAAGTTCCGTCAGTACCTGAAGTTCCATTCTTTCCAGAAGTTCCGTTCGTTCCATTAGTACCTGAAGTTCCATTGGTTCCACTTGAACCGCTTGAACCATCAGTTCCCGAAGAACCACTTGTTCCAGAAGTTCCACTAATACCTGAAGAACCTGAAGAACCTGAAGTTCCGTTCGTTCCTGAAGTTCCGTTTTTACCAGAAGATCCGCTTGAACCATCAGTTCCGCTTGAACCGTTTGAACCGTTAGTTCCACTTGAACCATTAGTTCCTGAAGTTCCATCTTTACCAGAAGATCCACTTGAACCATCTGTTCCTGAAGTTCCATTTAAACCGTTAACACCAGATAATCCCGAAGTTCCATTTGTTCCTGAAGTTCCATCGACTCCCGAAGAACCGGATGAACCTGAAGAACCATCATTACCTCTAGTTCCATCTGTACCAGAAGAACCTGAAGAACCATCAGTTCCTGAAGTTCCGTTAGTACCTGAAGTTCCATTCGTTCCTGAAGAACCACTTGAACCACTTGAACCATTTGTACCGTCTGTTCCTGAAGATCCGCTTGAACCATCTGTTCCGTTTTCCCCATTCTTACCTGAAGAACCATCTGTTCCGTTAGTTCCTGATGAACCACTCGTACCCGGATTACCGGTTACACCTGAAGAACCATCTGTTCCTGAAGATCCATTAGTTCCACTAGTTCCGTTAATACCAGAAGTTCCATTAGTTCCTGAAGTACCGTCTGTTCCACTTGAACCACTTGAACCGTCAGTTCCATTCTTTCCTGAAGAACCGCTTGAACCATCCGTTCCTGAAGTTCCGTTTTTACCAGAAGATCCACTTGAACCATCAGTTCCTGAAGAACCATCTGTTCCTGAAGAACCATTTGTACCGTCTGTTCCTGAAGAACCATCTGTTCCTGAAGTTCCGTTAATACCAGAAGTTCCATTTTTACCAGAAGTTCCATCAATTCCTGAAGTTCCATCTATACCATTAACTCCTGATAATCCAGAAGATCCACTTGAACCATCCGTTCCTGAAGTTCCATCGACACCCGAAGAACCGTCCGTTCCTGAAGTTCCATTAGTTCCTGAAGTTCCATTAGTTCCTGAAGTTCCATTAGTTCCTGAAGTTCCATCAGTTCCACTTGAACCGCTAGAACCGTCAGTTCCATTCTTTCCTGAAGAACCGCTTGAACCATCAGTTCCTGAAGTTCCATTTCTTCCAGAAGATCCACTTGAACCATCAGTTCCTGAAGTTCCATCCGTTCCTGAAGATCCACTTGAACCATCAGTTCCTGAAGATCCGCTTGAACCATCAGTTCCTGAAGTTCCATCTGTTCCATCTATACCATTAACTCCTGATAGACCTGAAGAACCATCTGTACCATTCGTTCCAGAAGATCCACTTGAACCATCAGTTCCTGAAGAACCATCTGTTCCTGAAGTTCCATCAACTCCTGAAGAACCATCTGTTCCTGAAGTTCCATCAACTCCTGAAGAACCATCATTACCTGAAGTACCGCTTGAACCTGCAGGTCCTTGAATAGAACCACCATCAACCCATTCAGATCCATTCCATACAAATAATGCGTCTGGATAATCTTGAACTATATATGCGTCACCTTGTTGTGCATCTAATGGAAGAGCATCTTGTGTTTCTACTTCTCCTTTAAAATTAATACCAACACCTGGTTGACCTTGAGGTCCTTCTAAACCATCTATACCTGAAGTTCCATCAATACCTGAAGTTCCATCGACTCCTGAAGAACCATCTGTTCCTGAAGTTCCATCGACTCCTGAAGAACCGTCTGTTCCTGAAGAACCGCTTGTTCCATCAATACCTGAAGTTCCATCAATACCTGAAGTTCCATCTATACCGTTAACACCTGATAAACCCGATGTTCCTGAAGATCCGCTTGAACCATCAGTACCTGAAGAACCATTTGTACCGTCTGTTCCTGAAGAACCATTTGTACCATCTGTTCCTGAAGAACCGTCTGTTCCTGAAGTTCCACCTTGTGCACCTACCGTTGTAATAACAAATGAATAATTAGTATTACCTTCACTGTACCATGTAATATCATGGTTTGTAGAATCATTGTTAGAAACATAAATTCTAGCAATCATTCTATCTGTAGTATTTATAGTTGTTGTAGTTAATGTTAAATCAACAGTAACTTCAGCTGGATCTACCTCTGTATTCCAATCAATTGTTTGTGAATTTGTAGGTATCTGTACACCATAACCAACACCTTCTGCATTTGCTAGTTCAAGTTCTACATGAACATTTATATGATCATTAGCCGCTGGTTTTAAGAAATGTAGATGAAAAGTTTGTTGACCTGCTGGAATTACAGCAAATCCTAATTGATCAGTTATAAATTCTTCTATAAGAAGATCTTGTTGATTACCTTCTAGTGTTTTAGTTATAGTTTGTTCAATGCCAGCCGATGGTAATGGATCTAATTGTTTAAATGGTTCTACAGATGATGAAATCGAAGGATTAAAATAATAAATCTGTCCTACGTTATTACCGTTAGCTCCATCTATACCTGAAGTTCCATCTATACCTGAAGTTCCATCTATACCGTTAACACCTGATAAACCCGATGTTCCTGAAGATCCGCTTGAACCATCAGTACCTGAAGATCCGCTTGAACCATCAGTACCTGAAGATCCGCTTGAACCATCAGTACCTGAAGTTCCATCAGTTCCTGAAGTTCCATCAATTCCTGAAGTTCCATCTATACCGTCTATACCATTAACACCTGATAAACCCGAAGAACCGCTTGAACCATCAGTTCCTGAAGTTCCATCCGTTCCTGAAGATCCGCTTGAACCATCAGTTCCTGAAGAACCGCTTGAACCGTCTGTTCCTGAAGTTCCATCCGTCCCTGAAGTTCCATCTGTTCCATCAGCACCTGTTAAATTTACTTCTACCCAACATGAATCAGCATCAGCTAAAATACCAATCGATGCTGCATCTGCTACAATAGTTGTAAAACCATTACCAGGATTTGGCGATTGAATAGTATATGTTCCGGTAGGATCAATTCTAACAGCTCTTTCAGCTTCTGATAAAGCTAACCAATCAGCTTCTCCTAAATCTCCACCGTTTCCAAAGAAACCAACGGGTATCAAAGAGTACATTTTATTTTCAGAAACAACATGAACTAGCATACCAACTCTTCTTCTACCTGATGACCAAGAATCATCAGAAGCAGTAAATCCGTTGTATGGGAATGCTGTACTATTTTCTAATAAAGGGATTGCATTTCTTTCTTCTAAAGAAATCATTTCTTGAAAACCGCCCTTTAACGCGATAGAATGTAATACGCCATCATTTGCTACTGATGGTGATAAAAAGCCCGCTCTTTGAATTCCTTGTGGTAATGCCATTGTTAGTTAATGTATATTTATTTGTTTATAATGTCTTTTATTGTACATATGTTACCGATCTACTTCCAGTATCTTGAATTGCATTCAATCTATATAGAGTATATGAAACCTCGTTATAAACAAAATCTAATTTAGAATGTGCAACATCAGCTGGTGCTCCGTCAATTTCTAATTTAGGATTAAGTACTAAATTTGGAATTTCTAAGCTGGCTGGAACTACTAACCAATAATAATTAGGAGTTTCTGAAGTTTCATATGTCCATGATGGATTTTCTCCATTTAAATCAACTGTACCTATGTTATTATAAACTTCAGTATTCGTCAACATTTCACCAAATACATCGGCAAATGGTGGTTCTGATGTTGAAACTTGATTATTAGTTAAGTAAAGGGCATCAGTTAATATTAGATCTAATGAATATGGATAGTTACCCGCTCCTAAGTGAAAGAAATATGCATCACCGGCTGGCGCATCAGTTGGCCTTGGAGTTGATGTTGGTTCTGGCACTGGAGTTGATGTTGGTTCTGGTACTGGAGTTGCCGTTGGAACTACTGCTGGACAATCTGCTGTTTCAGTGATTGCACCTGTTCTAACTAATATTTTAAGGCCAGCTACTGCACCCGGAGTAGAACCAATGTCATACCATTGTGCTCCACCATCAAATGGTACAGTTAAGTTTTCATCTGCATATAATCTATGACCAAATCCTGCGTCATATAATGTACTAAAGTCTGGAGACCAGATAGGAATAGTTACTACTTCACATTGTTGTGAATTATTTGAATCACCTGAACCATCTTCTACATTAACAAAATACTGAGATGCTAGAACCGAAGTTGGTACTGGCGTTGCTGTAGGCTCTGGCGTTGCAGTCGGTGGAACCGGAGTTGCAGTCGGTGGAACCGGAGTTGCCGTTGGAGGTACTTCAGTCGCTGTAGGCTCTGGCGTTGCAGTCGGTGGAACTGGAGTTGCCGTTGGAGGTACTTCAGTCGCTGTAGGCTCTGGCGTTGCAGTCGGTGGAACTGGAGTTGCCGTAGGCGGAACTGGAGTTGCCGTTGGAGGTACTTCAGTCGCCGTAGGCTCTGGCGTTGCAGTCGGTGGAACTGGAGTTGCCGTTGGAGGTACTTCAGTCGCTGTGGGCTCTGGCGTTGCAGTCGGTGGAACTGGAGTTGCCGTTGGAGGTACTTCAGTCGCTGTAGGCTCTGGCGTTGCTGTAGGCGGAACTGGAGTTGCCGTTGGAGGTACTTCAGTCGCTGTAGGCTCTATAGTCGGTTCTGGTGTTGCCGTTGGAGGTACTTCAGTCGCTGTAGGCTCTATAGTCGGTTCTGGAGTTGCCGTTGGAGGTACTTCAGTCGCTGTAGGCTCTGGCGTTGCAGTAGCTGTAGGCTCTGGTGTTGCTGTAGGCTCTATAGAACATTCAGTCCATTGTTCTACACTAATAGCTACACCGTCAGATCCTATGGTAACCCAATAGTAATTCGTTTCTTCTGATGTTGGAGTTCCAGAATTCCACCAAAGGAATCCACTATTTTCAAAGTATTGTGTACCTTGTTGATCTGCGTAAAATACGTTTCCAACCTCAGGCATAGTTAATGCATCATCTTGATCAGTCCACAATACGTATGGTCTATCTTCATCTCCCGATTGGTGAGCTACACTTCCAATATATGGTGCATTACAAAAGAAATCACGATGTTCTTGTTCGGTCTTATTAAGTAATCCATTTATGAATTCATCAGGTTCACCTGCCATTAGATTCCATCCAGCAATAACCTTTCTTTGTGGTTGTAATACTAATGGTGCTGGAGTTGCTGTTGGCTCTGGAGTTGCAGTCGGAGGCACTTCAGTCGCTGTAGGCTCTAGTGTAGGTTCTGGAGTTGCAGTCGGAGGCACTTCAGTCGCTGTAGGCTCTGGCGTTGCAGTAGCTGTAGGTTCTGGTGTTGCCGTTGGAGGCACTTCAGTCGCTGTAGGCTCTGGCGTTGCAGTCGCTGTAGGTTCTATAGTCGGTTCTGGAGTTGCCGTTGGAGGCACTTCAGTCGCTGTAGGTTCTATAGTCGGTTCTGGAGTTGCCGTTGGAGGCACTTCAGTCGCTGTAGGCATTGGAGTAGCTGTTGGACTAGGTGTAGCGTTAGAAACTACTAACGTATTAGATATAGTTTCACATTGATTAGCATCAACAATTTTTACTTTATATGAACCTGCTTGTAAACCACTGTTTCCTGTAAGGTCGTTTGCATCGCCAAATGTAAATGTATTAGATGTAACATTGTTCACCGGATTTGTAAAAGTCGGATATGCGTTTGATGGTACAGGTAGCATATTGCCCGCATTCAATAGTGTATACTGGTAAGGTCCGACTCCTCCAGTTACTTCTACTGTTACTGTTCCGTTTGTAATGTTTGCCATTATTTATTTATATTTATTTTATGTTTTATATATTTGATTTATTTACTACTATCCACAATATAAGTAACCATATATTTCTTTAGCTTTACCGTTTTCATCAAATTGACAATCTTCCATACATTTACCTATTGTATATGATGTGATATTTTGTCTCTCTTCATATTGAGGTACGCCATCTTCAAACCCTATAATTACCCATTCAGTTGGTTGTTTCATAACGTATCCTGGAGTATCCGATGAACACAATAAGTCTCCTTTTAAGACTGGTCCATTTTGATTACAAATGTTAAATCCACCTAATGTACCTTCTCGTGAATCTCCAATAGCAGCTACTTTCCAAATAGTTTTAGTCTCTCTATCTTCTACTGGTAATTTATTACCTAATGAATCTCGATAGTGATGATCCTCTTCTACAAAAACGCTTTCAGTGGTTCTGTATTTATCCATTGGGTGTGGTTTAATAGAATAATCAACCTCTTCCCATAAGATACCCAATATTGTATTATCTTTTACCGAATCAGCCTTCACTAATTCGTTATTTTGATCTAATTTAACCAAATCACCTGGTTCTATTAATGTATTATTTCTTTTAATATATTGGTGAGTTAGTGTTACAGTGAATCCGTCTATAGGTTCAATTCCACCACCTGAGTCTGGGCTAATTATCGCGTCAGTTATATCGTTTTGAAAATCTTCAAATCGTAAACCTCCAATATATGCATTACTCTTCATTCTAAGAATAGGTGCTTCACCAATAACTGGGGGTGCAACTTCAAAGAAATCCGCCATAAGACTTCCACCAACTTTTACACCACCATCAATATCCATATCGCCTTTAAATTTAGCATCACCTTCGGGTGAGATATAGAAATTCTTAGCGTTAATAGCACCAAGATCTAAATTAATACCCATTCCTGTGCCAGCGTAACCGTTCCATCCAATAGACGGTGTGAATTGACCGTTCTTTATAACACCTGTGGTTATTTTACCACCATCAATATTTGTAGATGTAGTTACATACTGACTAGTATCTGGGGCAGGACCCGTTGCACCTTTTTCACCAGCAGCACCTTTTTCACCAGCAGTACCTTTATCACCTTTGATCAATGACCATTTATAGTCTCTCCAATCCAGTGAATCAGGTTCAGAATAATCAGTATATTGTCCAATGTATGTTTTACCTGTAGCATTACTAACATCAAACTCAAAACCAGTTGCATTATTTGCATATGCTATGTGCAGATAAGAAGTTTGACCATTAAGACCATTTGTTCCTGGAGTACCTTGAGCACCGTCTTGTCCTTTAACTAAAGCCCATTTCCATCGTGGATCTCCAGCAGGTGCATCATTTGATATATAATCAACATAGGTACCGATATAATCTTTGCCTGCAGGTTCTTGGCTAAATCCTCCACCTGAAGCATTGTCAGCATATGCTATATGGAAATATGAACTTGTTCCAGTCTCACCTTTAAGACCTTCGGGCCCTTGCGGTCCTAAGTCACCGGTCGGTCCAGGAATACCTTGTTGTCCATCACTTCCTTGTAATCCTTGTAATCCACGCTCTCCCGGATCTCCTTTTTCACCTTTAATTAAAGTCCATTTATAAAGACTCGGGTTAGTTGAATCAGCTTCAATAAAGTCAGTATATTGACCTATATATGTTCTTCCAGTTGAATCAGTTACGCTAAAACCAGAAGTTCCAGTTGCATTATTTGCATATGCAATATGTAAATAAGTAGTTTGACCATCTGTACCATTTGTTCCTGGAATACCATTTTCTCCATTTTGACCATCAGCTCCTTTAACTAATTGCCATTTCCACAGAAGACTGCCCGAAGGAGCGTCTGTTTGTATATTATCAACATAAGTACCGATGTATAATTTACCTACAGGATTTTGGCTAAAACCTACACCTGTATTAGTATCAGCATAAGCTATATGGAAATATGTTGATTGTCCATCAGCTCCAGGAGGACCTGGAACACCATCAGCACCATCAGCACCTTGTAATCCTTGTAATCCACGCTCTCCCGGATCTCCTTTTTCACCTTTAATTAAAGTCCATTTATAAACCGCTGGATTTGTAGAATCTGCTTGATTAAAATCAGTATATTGTCCAATGTATAATTTATTATCTGAATCGGTTATACTAAAACCAGAAGTTCCAGTTGCATTATTTGCATATGCAAAGTGTAAGTATGACGTTTGACCATCTGTACCATTTGTTCCTGGGATACCATTTTCTCCATTTTGACCATCAGCTCCTTTAACTAATTGCCATTTCCACCTTGGATCTCCAGCAGGTGCATCATCTTCTACATTATCAACATAAGTACCGATGTATAATTTACCTATAGCATCTTGACTAAATCCTCCACCATTTTCGTTATCAGCATAAGCTATATGGAAATACGTTGGTAATCCATCCTCACCCTTAGGACCTGGAATTCCATCCTCACCACTAGGGCCTTGAAGACCGTCAATACCATCATCACCTTTTTGACCTTTTATTAATGTCCATGTATATTTAGTGTGATCTGAAGATCCATTAGGATCAAAATCAGTATATTGACCAATGTATGATTTATCATTAGATTCTGTTTGAGAAAAATCAGTACCATTTGCATCATTTGCGTATGCTATATGTAGATATGAAGTAAGACCAGGTGAACCATCTAAACCATCAACTCCTATTGGAGATTCAACCCAACAAGAATTAGCATCTGAAGGAATTCCTAAATCAGCTGCTGTTTTTATTACAGCCGTAAAGTTATTTAAAGGACTTGCAGATTCTGCAGTAAATGCGCTAGAAGGATCCATTCTCAATGCTCTTTCCCATTCTGGCAATGCTAACCAATCTTCCTTTCCTAAATCACCTCCATTACCAAAGAAACCTACAGGAATTAAGTTGTAAAATTTTGAATCTTCAATGACATATATCATCATTCCTACCCTTCTTCTACCAGTTGACCATGGATCACTAGATTGTGTAAATCCGTCATAAACGGCACCGGTTATATTTAAGAATGATTTAATATTATTTCGATCTTCCTTAGTTAGCATTTCTTGATATCCACCCTTTAATGTAATAGAGTGTAAGATTCCGTCTGTGCTTTCTGCTGGTGATAAAAAACTTGACCTTGATATACCCTGTGGTAATTGATTACTCATGTTTATACTAATTATTTTTTAATTTACATATTTTATTTCAATTGATCCTGCAGTTGGTACTGTGTTTAATTTATACAGAGTATATTCTTCTCCGTTGTCTCTTACGAAGTTTAATTTATCTGAACATATATCTGCAGGTGCTCCACTGATTTCTATTTTAGGAGTAACTGTTAAATCAGGAATTCCTGCTGATACAGGAATAGCGATCCAATAGAAATTTGCTGTAATACTTGTCGGCATTGTAAATGTTGTTCCATTAACTAGTTCCGGTAATTCTCCAACCGGCTCATATGATTCAGGATTAGCTAACATATCTTCAAATGATTCACCATAATTAGCCGCAACTGAATCGTCGGCTTTGAATAATTGATCGTTAATTAAATCTCTTCCCCATGGATA
>Ga0255752_10003051_pt1 | contig 17816 bp, 26 predicted proteins | sample 011ome_25_FD_179952 | JGI IMG/M metagenome (GOLD analysis project Ga0255752, IMG submission 179952) | Coastal salt marsh microbial communities from the Groves Creek Marsh, Skidaway Island, Georgia - 011512CT metaG (version 2) | ecosystem: Environmental > Aquatic > Marine > Intertidal zone >... | reverse complement strand
AAAGAAGTTTAAAAAATTAATGGGATATGAAACACCAAGTACACTTGCTAATAAAATTGTAGATTGTATTAAAAATGATAGCAATCCTGAAGGTAAGTTTTTACATCCTGTAAGTAAGTTTCATCAGCATCTTTGTTTTACAGGCGGAGAGCCTTTGATGATTACAGGACAACAAGCAGTTGTAGGAATATACAATGAACTTAAAAGACAAGACAACTTGCCGGGTAGTATGACGTTTGAAACAAACGGTACACAAAAATTAAAGCCTGAATTTATTGAATGGGCAAACAGTATTGATACAGAAATATTTTTTAGTTGTAGTCCTAAACTATTTACTGTATCAGGTGAGAAGCCTGAAAAAGCAATTAAGCCTGAGATAGTTGCAGAATATGCAAAGGTAAGTAGTAAAGGACAACTAAAATTTGTTGTAGGTCATAAAGACAGAGAATGGAATGAGATGGAAGAAGCAGTTGCAAAGTTTAGAGATGCAGGTGTTGATTGGCCAGTATGGATTATGCCTACAGGTGCAAGAGAAGAAGAACAAACTGCTGGTGCAGGCAAGGTAGCAGAAAAAGCATTTAAGAGAGGTTATAACGTGGCGGCAAGAGTACATGTATACTTGTTCGGCAACGCCATTGGAACATGATTAAGAACAAATTAAAAATTATCTGGTTTGAAGCAGAAGACAAAGCAGTTGAATGGAGTAAAACAAACTTATTCAGCGGACTTGCTAAACTTCTGCATACATTTATTTTACTAGTGTTTACTATTACTTTTTTTGTAGTTTACTCTATAATAGATCTATTTGTTTTTTTAAAAGACAAATTAAACAAAGAAGACAAAGATGTTGTAACACAAACTATTGCTCCTGAGAGTGATATCAAGTATGAAGACATCGACGGTGTAAGTGAAAAGCCGGAAGATAAACTAGATAAAATAAGGAAATACATGTAATGACTGAATATAGTTCACACGATTGGAGAAAGAACACAGATGATGCTATTGTTGTATCTTCTAATATAGGAATACAATTAGAAGCAAACAAAAGCAAAGTAATTTTTACAAATCCTAAAACTTTGAAAAGAGAAGAAGTTGACATATCAAGACTTGTTAGAGTGTTTGTAAACAACATGGAATCAAATAAAAGGAGTGTAAAATAATGAAAGGAGATGGAATGTTAGATAAACTAAAAAATATGTTTACTAAAAATGCAATCCCTGCAACAGTATCTAAAGAAAAAACAACAGATGCTAAAGCAGAAGCAACAAAAAAGAAAGAGCCTTACGTTACAGTTCTTAATGTAGAAATGAAGGACAATAATCCACGTAATGGTTTTTTTGAACTAGACTGGAACGAATACTTTATTAAAGAACTTAGAGTAAATGGTTACCAAGGTCAAACAGAAGAAGAAATTGTTGATGCATGGTTTAAAGAACTGTGTGGTAATGTTGCTAAAGATGAAGGTGTTGCAACACCAGACGCACAAATGGGTGCTGGTTATATAAACACAAAAAACATCGGTGACGGCAAATCTGAGATTAGTTAATGGACCAACAAGGGGAAATTGTAGGTTTATTTCCAAATGTTCTAGCACGTAAAGTTTGGGACAAAGGAGATAGGTTCAATTCCGGTATGAAAGACTTGTTCTATCGGATTGAAAAAGATTTTCCTATGGATAATACATCTTTTCACTTGACAGACAACTACTATACCAGTTATAATAAGAAACTAGACAAACATTTAATTGAGTATGATGAAATGAAACCTTTTGTAGATTTTTTAATAGACAATATAAGAAATCTTAATGACTTTATGGGTTTTACAAAAGAACATGAATTTAAAATAAGAGATATGTGGTTTGCGATTAATAGAAAAGGCAGTTATCATGAAACTCATACACATAGTCCTGCTATTTGGAGTGGTGTGTATTATGTAGAAGCACAAGAAGATGACGCTTCTTTGAACTTTTTTAGTCCATCTACATTTGAAAATCATTGGGCAAGTAATGTTGTTAATGAATATAACGATTTTAATACAACACAAGCAAGTTTTAAGCCTAGTACAAGTATGTTAAACATATTTCCTGGCTACTTAAAGCATAGTGTTGCACAACAACAGTATGAACGTGATAGAATTGCAGTCAGTTTTAATGTTGTATAAGGAGATATTATGGTTGAATGGGTAGAAAAAGAAGAATATCAGAACTGGGCAGATGTTATTAGAAGTGAACAAGTGCCTATAAGCAGAGTAATTCAAGTGATGGAAGAAAATCCAACATTTAAAAAATGGTACACAGACAAATATTTAACGGAGAAAGCATGACTTATATACTAGTTGATACTGCAAATACATTTTTTAGGGCAAGACATGCTGTAAGAGGCGATGCTGATATGAAAATTGGCATGGCGTTACATACAACATTTCAAAGTATTAGAAAAGCATGGCAAGACTTTAATGGCAGTCATGTTGTATTTTGTTTAGAAGGTAGAAGTTGGCGTAAAGACTTTTATGAGCCTTACAAAAGAAATAGGCAAGAAACTAGAGATGCATTAACAGAAGCACAACAAGAAGAAGATAAAGTATTCTGGGAAACATTTGATGACTTTAAAAACTTCTTAAATGATAAAACAAATTGTACTGTGTTACAACATAAGCAACTTGAAGCAGATGATCTTATTGCTGGTTGGATACAAGCACATCCTAAAGATGATCATGTAATTATTTCAACTGATGGAGACTTTGCACAACTAATTGCTCCTAATGTAAAACAATATAATGGTGTACAAAAAGTAACTATCACACACGAAGGTTACTTTGATGAAAAAGGTAAAGAAGTTATAGACAAAAAAACTAAAGAACCTAAAGGTGCACCTGATCCTCAGTGGTTATTGTTTGAAAAATGTATGAGAGGTGATACTAGTGACAACGTTTTTAGTGCTTATCCAGGTGTTCGTAAAAAAGGCACAAAAAACAAAGTTGGTTTACTAGAAGCATACGAAGATAGAACAACAAAAGGTTTCAATTGGAATAACCTTATGTTACAACGTTGGACAGATCATTTAGGAGAAGAACACAGAGTTTTAGATGACTATACACGCAACGTTATACTTTGTGATTTGTCTGCACAACCTCCTGAAGTAAAAGAACTTATAGGGCAAACTATTGCACAAGGTATTGATGCACAAAAAAATATTTCACAAGTAGGTATTCGTTTAATTAAATTTGCGAATAGTTATGAACTTAACAAAATTACAGAACAAGCAGAAACGTTTGCTAAACCGTTAACTGCAAAATACGGAGGACAATATGTCTAAAGAACTAGAAGCAAAACAACTTGTACCTAATAAGTTTTGGATTGTACAAAACTATGGACAGAAAGTAGGTACATTACAAAAGAACAAAGAAGGTTATATACTTGTAACGCCAAAGGACAAAATACACTTTGAAAATGTTGAGAAAGTATATGATGCTTTTGGTCAAGACTTTTTTGAAAGTGCTGTTAAAAAGAATACAAAAGACAGTAAGGTAATGGAAGTACATGGATATCCAACAAGTACACAAGCATTCAATCCACTGTTAGATGTACAAAACAACTTGCCTTTGTATAGCAAGAGTAGAAAGTCTAAAAGTTTATATTGTGCAGGTTACTATACAATTAGATTTGCTAAAGGTTGGGTAAAAAGTTTTTGCCCTAAACTTATTACTTTGCAACGATATGATTACAAAGGACCTTTTACAACAGAACTAGAAATGCGTCAGGTATTATCAAATGTCTCGAAATCCAGTTAATACTATTCCAATAGAAAACTTTTTGCAAAAAGCAAAAGTGGCATCTAAGACTCAACAAAGAGAACTTAAACTAGATTCTAAAGAATACAAAGACCTTGCAGATAGTATTGCAGTACTAATGACAAGGCTTGTAGAACTGCAAGATAAACGCCTACAACAGCCACAAGAAGTAAATGTAGACGTGCAGATGGACGGCGGAAACTTCTAAAAAACGATAAATATATACGTAGTTAACTAAAAGGAATTGCGTATAATGAGTAGACCTAAACCAAATGTTCTATTAGAATTTACTGATAAGAACACATATCGTAGAGAAGAAGTACTAGATGCTGATGCTATCTGGGCAGTGTTTTATCAAGGCAAGCCTTTTAACCTAAAAAGTTCAAATTCAATATCGCCTACGCCAGGACCTAAATATAAGAAAACAAGTTTTTCAAATCCTGGACATGCAATCAATTTGGCTAAGAAACTAAACTCTACATTCAAATCAAAAGAGTTTGAGGTTTTCAAGTTAACTAAAGGCGATAAAATCGCATAATGGATATCAAAGAAGCATACACTAAAACATTTATGATCTCTGCTAATGCAGAAAACATTACTGAGACTGAAATTAAAAAGAACTATATGTTATGGTGGCAAAACACACGCATGAAAGGCGATAGTGGATTGCGTTTAACCAAAGACGGATTTGAATATGCTGTTGATCATGCTGATTTGGCCACGTATGAAATTAAATTTCCAAACGAAATAAAGTTTACACCACAAGTATTCTTATACTTAGACAACTTTATTGATTGTCCGTATTACGTTACAAAGAAAAGAATCTATGTTTTTAGCGAAAAAATGGGTCTACAACTTATGATGTTTGCTGGAGATATTAAACAATACGGACTTGCCCGTGCTATGGCGTCAAAACTAGAAGATTAATCACTCATTTTGGACAGTTTTTTTGTAAAAAAGTGGAAAAACCGCTTGACTTTTTCTGTGTTGAGTGTATTATATAGTTATAGTTAGAAACAAAGGAGCATAGCAAATGGCACAAACAACAGAAGCACGTACAGTTACACCAAACGAAGCAAAGGCGGCTGTACAACACTCAATGAAACTGAAGCGTCCAATCTTTATGTGGGGACCTCCAGGTATTGGTAAATCAGATATTATGAGTCAGATTACTGACGCACTAGACAATGCACATCTTATTGATGTACGTTTGTCTTTGTGGGAACCAACAGATATTAAAGGTATCCCTTATTATGCGGCAAATGATAATGTAATGGCATGGGCACCACCAAGTGAACTGCCAGACGAAGAATTTGCTAAGAAATTCAAAACTATTGTTCTTTTCTTAGATGAAATGAACTCTGCGGCGCCGGCAGTACAAGCGGCGGCATATCAACTTATTCTTAATCGTAAGGTAGGTACTTACAAACTTCCTGACAATGTTGTAATTGTTGCGGCAGGTAACCGTGAAACTGATAAGGGTGTTACTTATCGTATGCCGGCACCACTTGCTAACAGGTTTGTACACCTTGAACTTCGTGTAGATTTTGAAGACTGGTTGACATGGGCAACTGAAAATCGTATCCACTCCGACGTAGTGGGGTACTTGACTTTCGCAAAACAGGATCTATATGATTTTGATCCAAAGTCAAGTTCAAGAGCATTTGCAACGCCACGTAGTTGGTCGTTTGTAAGCGAACTTCTCGACGATGACCTTAACGAATCTACACTAACAGATTTGGTTGCAGGTTCAGTCGGCGAAGGCCTGGCAGTTAAATTTGCGGCACACCGTAAGGTTGCGGCTAAACTGCCTAATCCAACAGACATACTTAATGGCAAGGTTAAGACTATGGAGACGAAAGAAATTTCGGCAATGTATTCACTAACTGTAAGTATGTGCTATGAACTTCAAGAAGCGTTCAAACGCAAGGAGAAGGGTTGGACACAGATGGCAGATAACTTCTTTGGTTTTATGATGGATAATTTTGAAACTGAACTAGTTGTAATGGGTACGCGAGTTGCTATCGCTACTTACAAACTGCCATTTTCGCCAAAAGACTTGAAAAACTTTGACCGTTTCCACGACAAGTACGGCAAGTATGTTCAAGCCGCTATGGCATCCTAACTAACTATAGAGGGGGTCTTCGGATCCCCTCGCTTTATTAGGATTTGTTATGCCTAAAAAATTTAAAAAACATTATCTAAAACCTACATTGTTTGATCCTAAAGATCATTGGATGGTAGGTATTACTTGGCCTGTAAAAGGTTCTAAAGGAAATGAATACGGTGTCACATTGCATGAACAAGGATTTGAATGTGAATGCGTTGGCTTTTCGTTTCACGGTAGATGCAAACATTCAAAAGCAGTAGTTGAACAAGTAGAAAGGTCCATGGCATGAGTAAACATCTTTTTGAAAGATACAAGATAGGATTTGCAGGTACTAAAAAAACTGTAACCACAAAATGTACACTTCCATATTGCAACGAATGGTCTTCAGACTTTAAAGGTCCTGGATCAAGACTGTGTGAAGAACATCAAGCATTACTAAGAGAATATGGAGGTCCTGCTAGAATGGACCGGCCATGGACATTCAACAAAAAAAAGTATTGTGAACTTTGTGGACATAATCCATGGGAACATCCTAAAGTAAAACTAATTGACGACGAACTTATAAAAGATCGTGTTGCATGGGGAATGCTTTTTGTTGACCATATTGAAACACAAAGAGATGGCGGTAGCCACTGTGATCAAAATACTCAAACACTTTGTTTAGATTGTAATATGATCAAAAGCACACTTGCAGGAGATATGGTTCCAAAAAAACTATACAAAGACAAAAAAGAATATTACAAAGTTTTGGAAAGACTAAAACCACATTACAATAAAGTCTTTAACCAATCCAGTTGACCTTTAGAAAACTTTTTGCTATAATAATTACAGTAAAGGATATAAAAATGAATACTGTAGACCTCGTAACATGGTTTCAACAAAATGTAGATTGGAACAAGTATGTTACTCTAGTAGATACAATTGGTGATGAACTAGACGAACGTAAATTGCGTTTTGATAAGAGTGATCTTTTAGAACGTAGTTTGGAGTTGTTCAGCAACAACGAATTAGTATATGTAAATTTGGAGGGTGTTGATCATATTGGACCTGAAGCATCTACAATAGAAATGAAGTATTCAAAAGGAAGTTTGTTTACTCTTAAAACAAAGAAAAAGAAAAAGAACGTATCCGATTTACAACTTATGAACAGTAGAGGTTCAAGTGCAGGAAGAACACTGCCGGCAGGATATGCAGATTATTTGCTGATCTGTGATATTGATAGTGCCGCACTTATCCACAAACAGGAGTTGATTAATTTTGTAGTAGATGCAGGAGATGGACTAAAAACGTCCAAAATGCCCAGTCATATGGTACAATATATATTTGTTCCAGGCCAATATAAACCACAACATATAGCAGAATCTATTTCATATAAAAAAGCCAAATTGGACATGCAAAAGCAATTTTTATCACAATTCTGATTGACAAATATCCGTTAGATGCTATACTATAAGTATAGTTAGGAGTTAGGAGCAAAATATGTCAAGAGATACAACCGCAGTAGAACAGAGCATGATGGAAGGTAAGATCTATGAAAAGGATCCTACTGTCGATAGTGCTAAAGTAAAAGAGAAATTAACAACGGCTAGAATCGCACTGTTGATTCGTCAGCCTTTTTTTGGTAACCTTGCAACACGTCTTAAAATTATTGACGCTACAGATTGGTGTGCCACTGCCGCAACTGACGGTAAAAACTTCTATTACAATGAAAACTTTGTAAACAGTCTTAATCAAAAACAAACAGAATTTTTGTTTGGTCACGAGATCCTACACTGTGTATATGATCACTTTACACGTAGAGATGATCGTGAAGCAAACATTTATAACATTGCGGCTGACTATTGTGTAAACGGTGATTTGATTCGTCATAACATTGGCGAAGTAATTACACAAGTCAAGCCTTTTCATGATACAAAATATTATGGTTGGTCATCAGAACAAGTATATGATGACATCTATAAAAAGTATGATGAAGAACAACTTAAAGAACTTGGTAAACTACTTGACGAACATATTGATTGGGAAAAAGGCAAAGGTCAAGGTCCTAACGGTAAAACTAAAAAAGGTAAGAGTGGTAAAGGTAAACAGCCTTCATACTCTAAAGAAGAACTTAAAAAGATACGTGACGAGATGAAAGAAGCAATGGTATCTGCGGCACAGGCGGCAGGTGTAGGCAACGTGCCTAAAGGTGTTGCACGTCTTATTAAAGATCTTACAGAACCTAAAATGAATTGGCGTGAACTTCTTAACCAACAGATTCAAAGTGTATTGAAAAGTAATTACACATTTACTCGTCCTTCACGTAAAGGTTGGCATACAGGTGCTATCCTTCCTGGCATGGATTTTGATCAGACTATTGATATTGCTATTGCACTTGATATGTCTGGATCAATTGGTAGTGCAGAAGCAAAAGACTTTTTGAGTGAAGTAAAAGGTATATGTGATCAATATGATGATTACAAAATTAAAGTATGGTGTTTTGATACAGAAGTATACAACGAACAAGACTTTACACCTGATGCAGGAGAAAGCATTGAAGATTACGAACTTGCTGGAGGCGGCGGTACTGACTTTGATGCTAATTGGGTTTATATGAAAGAAAACGATATCCAGCCTAAGAAACTAATTGTGTTTACAGATGGTTATTCTTGGAACTGGGGTGATGAAAATTATTGTGATACTATTTGGGTTATTCATTCTGATACATCAATTGAAGCACCACATGGTATTACTTGCCACTATGATGAAAGCAAAAGGGAGGCGGCATAATGGGTTATGTTGAATGGTTTTTAATTGCAGTTGTAGTTAATGCAGTTCATATTCAAGTAACAGGGCAACCGTGGATGATTAGTATTTCATGAGATTCATGCACGACACGCCAAATGCACTTAACGTTTTAGAAATAAGAGAATTAAATTTTTGTCCTACACATTGGACAACTGTAAATCTAAATGGAAATTCTTGGAGCATTGCTAAAGATATTGACACTTGTAGAGAATGGATTTACAATAATTTAAGCGGACGATTTTGTATTGTTAGCGACACAGAAGTTGTTGATACCAAAATGGAAATTGTTTACAAAGTGGGTTTTGAAGAAGCAAGTGAGTCAACTATGTTCTCTTTGGGTTGTTCACATTTGCATCAGATGACCAGTCCTGAATACTAATTACTAGTGTTATAACAAACAAACTAATAGGAGTTAACTCAAAATGACGGAAGAAAATAAAACTCAGGCGCCAGCGACAGAGGCCCCTAAGTCAGAAGCACCCAAAGAAGGTGCACCAGATCTTACAGTTCAAGATCTACAAGCACTAAAAGCAATCATCGACGTTGCAAGTCAACGCGGTGCATACAAGCCTAATGAAATGGAAGTTGTAGGACGTACTTACAATAGACTTGATACTTTCTTAGCGGCTATTACACCAAAAAACACTGCACCAGCAGAAGGTGAAAAACCAGCAGAAGGTACCGCACCTGCACAACCAACAGCACCTGCTCAACCAGCAGAGGCTCCAAAGGAGTAAATTATGGCAGTTAAACACGTAGGCCACGTAGGCTCAGGAACAAAAGTATTAGTTGCATTTAGAACCCTACCGGGTGAACCAAATAATGCTTTAGTGATTCCTACTGCGGCACTAAAACAAACATATCACGATGAACTAGATTCATTGGTTATGAAAGATGAGTCACAACAGGCATTTGAATTTGCGACAATTTTAAATGTACGTAAATTTAGTGATGGAAGTACTATGTTGCCTTCATTACATGCTAAAGGCCATCTACAAAAGGTTCCAACAAGTGAAGTAACAATGACACCAGCAACAACTAAAGACTCATGGATTAAACTAGATGAGTTGAATAAAATTATTGCTGACCAACGAGGAGTTGGCATTGATGAACTTGCACTTACTGAAAGTGGACAACCTGGTAAAACAGTTGCAGTAGCAAATGAAGTTTCTGTAGACGACCAAGGAGTTATGTCCGATGAAGATCTTGCTACCAAATATAGAGCAGATGCAGACGCACTATATAAAGAAGTACAAGAACTTCGTAAAAAAGCAGACGAGTTGTCACCTAAAAAGACAACTGCGAAAAAAACAAAGACTAGTGCATAATGCCGAAGTCACCTGGAAGAATAATACTATCCAGTGACGAAGAAGTCAAACCTGAATGGGAAGGTGTAATAGATGATATACAAATCGAATCCCTTCCCATCCAGCACATCAGAGAATTAACACTCAATCTAAAACAAAACAAAAAAATTGTTATTGACGTGCCTAACATTGTAGCACAAAGTCATAACATGCCAGATGCCGCTCTAAGAGTAAACAATTTAATTAGAGAACACGGTGCAAACATCAAACATATTGACTTTAGAGTAAACATGACAGACTTGCAAGGGCAAGTACAAAAAGCCAGAGATGCTTTTACGAAAAAAGTAAACAAAACAATAAAACGTAAAAACGCCGAAGCAAAGAGAAAAGGAAAGAACAAGTAAATGATTAAATTGGTTAGTTATAGTAGACCTACTTTAGAATATGTAAGCGAAGGTATTAGTAATGATGATATGTTAGATCTTGTAGCCTTTTGTGCAAGAGTAAGTAATCCTTCAAACCAAATGAATTCAGAAACAAGTGAAAAACTTGTAAAATATTTGATCAAACATAAACATTGGTCACCACTTGAAATGGTTAGTGCATGTTTGGAAATTAATACTACTAGAGATATAGCACATCAAATTGTACGTCATCGTAGTTTTGCTTTCCAAGAGTTTAGTCAACGTTATGCTGATCCTAAAGAAATGGGAGACCAGTTCGTAACTCGTGAAGCAAGATTGCAAGACACAAAGAACAGGCAAAACAGTATTGAACTTTCAGATGAAAGCGAATTACATCATGCATGGAAATCAAAACAAGAAGAAGTAATTGCTAAAGCAAAAGAAACATACGAGTGGGCAATAGCAAATGGTATTGCAAAAGAACAGGCTCGTGTTGTGTTACCAGAAGGAAATACTAAAACAAGATTGTATATGAATGGAACACTTCGTAGTTGGGTTCACTACATTGAACTACGTGGTGCTAATGGTACACAAAAAGAACACATGGATATTGCAAAGGCCTGTGCTAAAGTAATCACACAAGTATTTCCGTTAGCAAAAGAATACGTTTAATGAAACAAAGATTTATTGAAGCATACATGGATGTTGCGAAACGTTTCGCACAGATGTCTTATGCCAATAGATTACAAGTTGGTGCTATTGTTGTCAAAGATGATCGCATTATTAGTATTGGATATAATGGTATGCCTAGCGGTTGGCCTAACAGTTGTGAAGAAGCCAATGTAACTAAACCAGAAGTACTACATGCAGAATCAAATGCCATTGCCAAACTAGCAAAAAGCAACGAAAGTGGAGATGGTGCTGATCTATTTGTTACACATTCTCCTTGTATGGAGTGTGCCAAATTGATTTTTCAAAGTGGAATACAACGTGTATTTTACGGTGAAGAATATCGTAGTATGGACGGAATAAACTTCTTAACGGCGTCTAAAATAACTGTTATACACGTTGATACTACAACTGAAGCATAGAGCATATAACACCGCTGTATGACGCTTAAAATGCGTTTAAGACGCCTTAAATGCAGTAGATTACACTACAACTTCTATTAATTTAATACCTGAATCTGTACTATTTTTGATTGCTTTTCCAATAACGCACACAGCATTTGGAATAGCACTTTCCTGAGTAATTGCTACAGCAATACCTGCTTTTGGACTTGTTACAATTAAGTCACCTTTGTTTACAACACCTTCTACCTTACAAGGAACTCTACCACGCAATGCTACTGCAACACCTTCGGAATTGCTGTTCATTAAGTGTGCTGGTTCAGTTGATACTATACCTGCAACTCTGTGATCACAGAACATAGTTGTTGTTGTAACTTCTTGTTCACCGCCAAATATTAAAACTGTGCCTGGCTCATAATCTTCATCACTTGCATATATTTCTGCAAGGTCTGCAAACTGTGCCGCTGTTGCTGTTCCTAAAAACTTTCTAGCAGTTAGGTCTTTATTAGAATCTCTTTGTGCAATAGTTCCTGCTGTTGCCGCTGTACTTGCACTTGAACCGTTAAGTGCTTGTGAATTAGTTGCAGTACCATTCATAATATTAACATTAATACTACCATTTGAATCTCTAGCAACAATGGTATTATTAACAAGCAAAGTATTTGCTTCTCTAGCAGTTCCTGCATCTACAGTTAACTTACCTGCAATATCTGTTGTACCTTGTACGTTTGCGTTTAGTGTACCATTTACTGTAACATTATTAAATGTACTTGTTCCTGTTGCGGCTGTTAAGTTACCTACAACATCACCTGTTAAATTTCCTGTTACATTACCTGTAACGTTACCTGTAACATTACCTGTTAATACTCCTCCAGAGTCAACACTAATGTTTCCTGCATAAATGTTTGCCCAACGTGTACTAATACTTCCTAAAGAACCTGTGTTATTAGTAGCAGGAACAAATTGATTTTGATTAAACTTGGCAATAACTGCTGAGCCTGCACCAGTGTTTACTTGGAATTGAATTGAGTTACCAACTTGGTTAGTTAGGTTACCAACATCACCTCCAGTAATATGTAATTTTAAATCTTCACCAGCACCTACTGTTAAACCTTCGTCACCTAAAAATTTAACTTGATCTGCAAAACTTTGTAGTCCGCTGTTCAATACATATTGTGAAGCAGGAATGCCACCTAAGTTATCTGCATTAACTGCTGTACCATGATATCTAATACCAGGTACTGTTGAATCACTTGCTAGGTTGAAACCTTTTTTGATTGCACTAAATCCTGCAATAGGATTTTTTGAACTATCTAATGTAAATTCATCTTTTGCAGTAATACCCATTACTGCGTCATTGACTGTGTAAGTTAATATTGTTCTATCATTTGCACTAACATCTTTAACTACTCTTGAAGTAACCTGTGATACACCTTCACCACCTGTACTTACAGGACCAATTAAAATAAAATCTTCACCGTTGTAAACATATAATTGTTCACCGTCTGTTTCCCACCAAAGGTCACCACGTGCTAGTCCAACTGGTTGGTTAGGTCCAATTTCTGCACCACCTGCAATTCTAAATCTATTACCATCATAAAACTTAATAACACGGTTAGCACTATCATACCAAACTTGTCCTGCTAGTGGATTAGGTGGTTGATTTGCACCAGAGAAACTTTCTAATAAATGTACAAAGTTCTCATTGATGATTTCACCAAATCCAGCATAGTTTTTTCCTACAAGTTTTATATCTGTAGTTGCGTCTACAGTACCGTCTTGTACTACTGCAATTTGCTGTCCGTTGTATGTATTAATAATATATGGCATGTTTTTCCTCTACTTGCAGTATTTACCTTATTCTTCGCCCATTAGTTTTTTGCGACCAAGTTCGATAATCTTTTTATCTGCGAAAGTGTATGCATCGCTTTCTGTATACACTTTTTTACTTGCTTTATTACGTTCTCTTAGATCTTTAATGTAAGAAACCATTTCTGCAAATTCAGGAGTATTTGGATAATCACATTTATCTAACATATCAATAATGATGTTAAGTTGTTTGTGCATAGGATATTTTTTTTCTATGTTATCAGCAGTACCAGCATTAATAACTTCTTCATCAATAAATGTTTTTCCGTCATTTATATCTGCAATCTTTTTAACTTCTCCATCGGTAAATGTACCAAGGTAAATCTCTGTATCTGGATCGTATGTTACTGTTTTGATATTAACTTCATCAGGATCTAATCCAAAAGAACTCATTCCCTTAGGTAAATGACCTATGAGAGTGCCATTCTTAGCATTAAACATCATTTTAAATTTTTCTTTTGCCATATCCTTATTCCCATATTAGACAAAGACTATATTTTGGTTCTTCGTCTTTTTCTATCTTTGTTACTTCATGCCAAGTTTCAATTGGCATCTTAAACATTGCACCTTTCTTTTCTTGGACTAAATGCTCTGTGTCATCTTTGTCCCAATATTTAAAATGAGGCTTGCCTTCAGTTAAAAATACTAACTTGAATTGCCAATAGCCTCCTGCACTGTCCTGGTGCTTGACTAACCAATCTCCAGGTTTGTATTTGTTTACTACAATCTGTGAAACCCATTTGCGTTCACTTTCAGGTAGTGTTTCCCATACAGTTTCTACTAAATCTTCGTTCATATCTTTTTCATATAAACTTGCAAAATGGCTTTCACCATATATAGTAGCGTGTTTGTCAGTGCCTCCAATGCCTCTATTCGTAAACTTGCCTTGTGCCTCGTGTTCTAAAACTTTTTGCATTATATCATCAACATTTGTTATATACTCATTGACAATTTCATACATTAAAAGTTTCCTTTAAATACCCATGCCGCAGAACTTGTTCTGCTAGTTCTGTCAAATGCATATGCTTCTATTTGTGTTGCAAACCCTGCAATAGCAACAGTGCCCGTCCAATACGTTGATGCCGCTCTTTCAAATGTTACGTTTCCAACTACAAGTTGTAAAGCATTTTCATCTGAACTAAAAGTTTCTACTAAACCGTTTCTAACCACAACCACTTGTGCTCCTTGTACAGCATCTGTTGAAAATTCATCTGCTTGATCTGAATTTAATGCCGCATATGGAAATCTATACCAACCGTCAATAGTACTATTTGTTAATAGTGTTGTAAAGTTTCCTTGGTTGGTATTTGGATTGTGTGTTTGTGTGTCAACTGTAACATTACCAGTTGCACTTAATTGAAATTCATAACCTGTAGTAGCGGCTTTCTTATCATTTATTTCGTAAATTCTTCCTTCTTCACTTGTTTGTTGTCTGCCGCCGATCCAACCAATACCTGTACGTAATCTAGTACTGTATTTTTGGATGTAAATTGGATTACCTTGAGAATTATTACCTAAGTTACCATAGTAGTAACTTCCTAAAACTCTAGCAATAGTTCCTTCTTTAAAATTGTTAGGAGGTGCAAGTCTAGTTAATTGTGTCTTAACATCTGCTTGTGTCATATCTTTTGTGTCAAGATAAAACTGAATGTCTTGTCCAGTTGATTGGAATGTTGTATCTACATATTCTTTAATAGCACGTTCTGTTACTAAATTTGTTGCACTGTTTTGTAGGAATTGTCCATCATCACTAATACGATTTACTTCTTGCCCTACAGCGTCTACAAATTTTTGTGCTTTAACTTGTATTGCCGGGGCATTTAGACCAATGTCAGCACCATCAATTACTGTTCCATTTGTAATTGATCCTGCTCTAATTTCACTGTCTTGTATTCTGGATTCATTTACAGTAACTCTATCAATAAGCAAGTCACCTATGTTTGTGTTAGGATCTGGATTAGGACTAGTAATTGCACCTCTACCAATTCTACCTACTGCTAAATTTACATTTGTAGAAGTTAATGCAGTGTGTGTACTACTTCCATTGAATACTGTTGTGCCGTTAAATGTTTTTGTTCCTGTAATTGTTTGAGCGTTATTAGTATACACACCATAATCAACATATGCCGCTGTACCTTCAAAACGTCCAGTTACTACTCCTGCTGAAGCATCAAGTTTAGGAGTTTGTGTTGTTGCATCATTGTTAAGAACAACTGCACCGCCGCTGGCTAAAACTTGTCCTGTTGCGTTTCCTGTTACATTACCTGTAACTGATCCGCTTACATTACCTGTAACATTACCTGTTAAAGTTCCTGTAAACTGTCCTTGTGCATCACCAACTACGTTTGCAAAAATAGCATCTGCATAAATGTTTCTGTATTTTATACTAGGTGCACCTAAACTTACTTCATTGTTAGCATAAGGAATAATTGATTTGTTATCAATAGTAATAACAGTCTTATCACCGCCACTACCTGTGTAATTTACACCTAAGTGTAATTTGTCACCAAAGTCTGCAAAAATACCTGGCTCATTTGCATTAATAACTTTTAAACTTAATTCTAATGTATCACCAATAGTAATACCATTATCGTTTTGGAAACTATATGTACCAGTGATAATTTCATTATCATTTCTGTTTGCCCAAGTACTTGCTAGACGTCCGCCTAATCTATCTGCATCGCCAGCAGTACCAAAAAATCTTGTTGTTCCAGATGTAACACCATCTATGTTAGTGCCTTTAGAAGTAAGTCCTTCACCAATTCTTGTAAAGCCTGCTAAAGGTGTTACTGCTTGATCAATCTCAAATGCAGTATCTGCCATTACCATATATGCACTACCATCTACATATCCAATACTAACTGGATGTTCAACTGCTGAAGTATCTGTAAGTTTAGTTGTTTCCCACTTTGTTTTACCAAAGCCTAAAATACTTTCTGGACCTACTAGTACATGTTGGTTACCGTCTGCAACAAAAACATATAATTTGTTGTTTACAGTGTCCCACCATAGGTCACCTTCTTTTTGACCTTGTGGTTCTGTTGCTGAAACTTGGTTAATTGTAAGATTGCGCCAATGCACTCCGTCAAAAACACTAGGACGTAATTTGTCTGCATTTTTATCAAACCATAATTGACCAACTAACGGTTTACTTGGTGGCGTATCTGCTCTTGCAAAGTTTTCTAATAACTTTACAAAATTTTCATTTTGTTGCTCACCGTACCCTGCAACATTTCTACCTACAAGTTGTAAGTCAGTTGAATTATCTACAACACCGTCTGCTAATGTTATTAGTACTGTTCCGTCTGTTTTATCTATTTGATATGGCATCGCTCTTTATTTCCTTACACATCACTCACATACGCCCATCTTAATGGACCAGTTTGGATTTCAAATATTTTAGTTGTTCTTGCTACTGCAATTGAGTTACCACTTGGTGTTATACCATTTGGAAAACTCAAACTCTGTATTACACTTGCACTACTTAAATTATTATCTTTGTCAACAGCAACTTGGTTAACAAGTAATTCGTTTGTTAAGCCTGTTGTTGTACCTGTATTAGTAGTTATTGTTGTTGGTGTTCCTGCAAGTGATAGTGTTTCACATAATACTCTTGCCTGTGTTCCAACTTCATAACTTACTGGTGGTGCTAATTTTGCTAGTTCTGCTGGAATGTCAACTGTATTTTCGTTTGCCATTCCTGTTACATTCATTGTTAATACAAGAGTTTGCCCTGCAATTGAACTATCCACATAATTTTTTGTTGCAACATCTTGTGCCGCTGTTGGATCTGCTACACCTTTGATTTGTGTAACTGGTGATGCTTCTTCATTATCAAATACAACGTTACCTGTACCATGAACATCAATGTTTAAATCTGTGTTTGTTGTAATAGTAGAAATTGTATTACCATTTAATTCTAAACTATCAACTTGTAATTCTGTTAGTGTACCAACATTTGTAAGACTTGAATTAACTACTCCTGCACCTAATGTATCTCCGCTTAATACTAATACATCGTTTACATGAAAATGCTTTCCTGTGGCAACACCAAAGTTATCACTTGTGGTCCAATTGGTTGTGCTGTTTGCCCAATTAATTGTATGATCAGTATCACCTTTAAGAGTAATACCTCCACCGTTTGCTAGTGCATCAGTTGGTGTTCCGCCATATGCAAGTTCAATGTTTTTATCTTCAACTCTCATTGTAGCAACATTAACTGTTGTTGTGTCTCCACTTACAATAAGATTTCCGTCAATAGTTAAATCACCACCTAACACAACATTACTTGTTTCTCTACCTTCAAATACTTTTAATGTAAGTGAAGAACTATCTATTTCTAAAGCATTTGTAAGTCCACCAGTAACACTTGAGTTAACTTGTAATAACCAATCTCTGTCTTGTAGGTTGTTTTTAAATGTTGTTACATTTCCATTTATAAATTGTGTGAAGTTACTTGATGAACCGAGTGTAATTCCAT
>Ga0255752_10003049_pt1 | contig 17822 bp, 15 predicted proteins | sample 011ome_25_FD_179952 | JGI IMG/M metagenome (GOLD analysis project Ga0255752, IMG submission 179952) | Coastal salt marsh microbial communities from the Groves Creek Marsh, Skidaway Island, Georgia - 011512CT metaG (version 2) | ecosystem: Environmental > Aquatic > Marine > Intertidal zone >... | reverse complement strand
TCAGTCATTGCTGATCATTACGATACGTCTATTTCTGAACTGGTTGCAATTAACCAGTTACGCGATCGCAACAGGATACGGGTAGGACAAACATTATTGCTACCGCAACCGGATGGTGAAATGCCAACTTTACTGGTTAACAATGGTGGGCCGTTAGCAATCCCCTCCAGTGGAGACTATGAAGTCCAGCACGGTGATACGGTATCAATCATCGCAGAACGTTACCGGGTACCGCTGGCCACGGTGATGGCATTGAACAAGCTAGATAGCAAAGAGACTATATATCCAGGACAGTTGCTCAGACTCAAAGCAGTGGAGCCCGTCGTTGTTGCCACTGCGAACAACGCAGCAGTAGATGTTGAACCTGCAATCGCCCTTGTTGCTGTAAAAGATGAAGATGAAACGGATGCGGAAGAGTCCTCTGCTATCAATGCGGGTGAACAAACCATAGAAGATAACGACGCAATGCTGGTTGACACCGTTGCCACCGCAATTGAGGCCGATGATGTGGATGATGCACAGCAGTTGTTGGCTGATTTGCAATCTGATCCTTCGGATTACACCGTGGCAAGCGATGACAGTATAGAGATTCAGGCGGTAGAAACGCTGGGGCATTATGCCGAGTGGCTGGGTATACGGGCCTGGGATATCAGGCGAAAAAATAACATGGAATATAAGCAGCCGGTATTGATCGGTGAGCGTCTGAAGCTGGATTTCAGCAAGGTAAACGCAGAAGAATTTGAACTGAAACGAAGGCAGTTTCATCGCAACCTGCAGTCTGATTATTTTAAAAACTGGCGCATCAGACAAACCGAACAGCATAGTATTCGCAGAGGTGATTTCCTGGTTAATCTAGCCAGAAAGCGTTCCGTCCCAATGTGGTTATTCCGGCAATATAATCCTGAAGTGGAAGCGGCAAGAATCCAGATTGGTCAGGTGGTGGTTTTCCCGGTAGTAGAAAGAGTCGATATCTAGTTTATTGTACAGTCCCTCATTTGAGGCTTTGGCAGAAACCGGCAAGCCTCACTCCAGACGCCAGATGACGTTCCAGTTGGAAGCCAGTGAAAAAATATCTAAATTTATCCAATCTGCACCCGGAACTCACCGCAAACGTCAGCCGCCATAATAATATTGCCGTATTTGCCACCATCTGTGGCACCATTTTTGTCCTGCGTTTCCCGTGAACCAAGGATGCCCTTGCGCTATTATTGAAAGCACCCAGTATCTAGAGCTGTATAATCAGAACGAAGCCCAAAGAAAGTAGTTCCTCGGGCTGATTAGACAGGCTGGCAAACATTTGTTGACACTCATTGACCAGATACTGGCGTTTGCAAAGATCAAGGCGAGAAAAATAAAATTAGAAATTTCTCTGGTAAATCTTAGTGCACTGGGAGCGATCAACGAGCAGGTCTCCGACATCCTGACTCAGAATGTATAGGGCTGAAGATCATGGACGGACAAAACAATATGGTAGATGAAAAAGTGCTGCAACAATTGGTCAAGGATATTGGCCTGGATAATGCCCGGAAATTCATGGACTCCCTTGAGAGCGAGTACCAGAAAAGAATAAACAGTATCAGGGAGGCTATTGAAACAGAGTCATTGACGGCTCTGACAGCAGAGGCTCACGCCTTAAAAAGTACTGCGCATGTGTCAGGCGCCTACCAGCTCGCAGAGCAGTTAATAAAACTGGAGACTGCTTGTAATGATGAAAATGAAGAGGCAATTTCGATAGCTCGAGAGACACTCACACTTGCTGAACTGACCTGTTTTGCTTATCGAGATATCAAGCTCTGATTAAACGCTCACATTTAGGCGCACCGGCAGGCAAATAACACTTATCAATATTAGAAAAGCAAAGGGCTTTGAATAAAGATCCTGAAGGCGCTTCTGCTTCATCCGGCAAGCCTTGAAGCCATATCAGTTGTTGTTGATCAGGCAGCGACTTCTTTCCAGACAAATAGTTTTATGGCCAATACCAGGGCAATGATTGCCCAGATGATCATGCCAAGAATATCCGGCAGCAGGTCTGACAGTGTGGCGCCATTGATTGCAATTTCCCGCAAACCATTTGAGATGAAACTCAGTGGTAGAAAATTGGCAACAGGTTGCACCAGTTCTGGCAGGGATTCTATCGGGAAAAATATTCCGGACAATATCATTTGCGGGAATGTCACCAGGTTCCCTATGGCCATGATCGCCTGCTGGGATTTGGCAAGACTGCCAAGGCAAAAACCGATACTCAGAAAGATAACGGTACCAAAGACTATAAACACATACAGTGAAGCAATATTGCCAACAAAAATAACCTTAAAAAGGAAAATGGCCGCCAGTATCAGGCCGCTTATCTGGACCAGGCAGATAGTCAGTCGAGCCAGCACCAGGCCACTGATGAAGTCACGGGGTTCAATAGGCGTAACAAAAAGCCGTTTCAGAATTCCCTTGCGCCGGTATTCCACGATGTTGAAACCGCTACCGGCAACACCAATATTCATAATGCTAAAAGCTAGCAGTCCGGGGACAACAAAGTCGAGATAGCTTTGGGTGCGAGACTGAACATCCTCAATATTCAAGGAAAACAGGGGCTCGATATTACGCAGATTTCTCTCCACCGTGACCAACGCCTGTTCAAGTACTGGCAGGACTACGGCGACCTGACGAACCTGCGCTGCATCAATAAGGACGGTCAGATCAACAGGGATACCATTATCCCGAAATCCATCAGGCAGTATCAGTACTACAGATTTTTCACCCGCAGCAAGTTCATCGCGAAGTACAGACTCATCACCCAGGCTAACGGTAAATAATTGTGAGCTTTCCAGTGCGGCAATAAATTCGGTTGCCAGTGCATTGTTGGCATTGTTGACAATACCAAGCTCGATTGGCTCAGGGTCATTGTTGCTGGCGAAACTGATCACAAACATAAAGACCAGTGGAAAAAATACCGAGAAAAATATTGCCTGGCGGTCCCGTGAATGGATCTTCAGCATCACCTTGGCGAAATAAATAATTTTTTGCATAGAAATCCTGTCTAGTTCTACAAATCCTGCTATTCGCGCAGGTCATGGCCGGTTAGAGTGAGAAAGACGTCTTCCAGATTACCATGCAGCGGTGCTACTGGCGGTTCAGGCGCATGTTTGAGAATGAGTTCCTGAGGATCTCCTTCAGCAATGATTTTGCCATGGTCCATAATGGCGAGGCGATCGCATAAAAACTCAGCTTCTTCCATATTGTGCGTAGTGAGAACAATCGTCATACCGTTATCATTGAGCTGACGTACCAGGTCCCAGAGATTGCGCTTGGCCTGAGGATCCAGGCCGGTGGTGGGTTCATCCAGAAAAAGCACCTTGGGGTCATTGACCAGGGCGCAGGCAATGGAGAAACGCTGTTTCTGGCCGCCGGAAAGGTTGGCCGGTTTGGCATTGGCTTTTTCCTTCAGATTGACCTTGCCCAAGAGTTCTTCCGGGTCATCATTTCGTCCATACAAATGGCTGAATAGTGCCAGTAGTTCGCGCAGGGAAAGATGATCGAAATATTCATTCGCCTGGAGTTGAACACCAATGATTTTTTTTACCTGGTAGGGCTGGGTGGCGACATCAAGACCGTCTACAAGAGCCTGTCCGCTATCAATGTCGGTGAGGCCTTCGATCATTTCGAGGGTGGTAGTCTTGCCGGCACCATTGGGACCAAGGATGCCATAAATCTGACCTTTATTGATGCTCAGTGAAACGCCATCAACAGCGTAAAAGAATTCATTCTTTTTATCGGGTCGAGGATATTTTTTAGCGAGGTTACTGACTTCAACGATTGGCATGATGCCTTCCTGAAAGCTGGTTCCGGGCTATGATAACGGAAACTGGTATCAGGTAAAGCGCTGAAATATTCGGGGCATGGAAGAGCGGGAAGGGGGCTACTGTATAGCGCCAGGATTATTGAAATTCACCGGGTCGCTAATAGAGCAATTGTCTTCCTTCATGCATTCTTCCTGGAGCAGTTTGGCTGTTTCCAGCAGGGGCTCCGGAGGTGGTTGCAGGAAGCCGGCGGAATAACGACCCATGGCAAGGTCAAACGGAGTGCGACCGGCACTGTCGGTTATTTCCTGGGCAATACCATTGTCGATAAGGTACTGACTGATTTTGTTCCAGCCCATTTTGGCAGAAGCATGCAGAGCTGTTTGCCCATCGGCAAAAACACTGCCACGTCCATAGCGATCCATTCCTGCTGCACTATCGGGGATTACATTCTTGTCAGGGCGAACAGAGGGATCACCGGTGAGAGCATTAATATCAGCTCCTGCATCAAGTAATACACGGATGGTTTCAATACTGTCTTCTTCCGTTTTGAAGCGCCCGCGTGTCGGTGCCGCCGCCCACTGAATCCCTGATACAGCATGTAAGGGGGTATGCCCACTGGCATTTGGCAGATCTACCAGGGCACCATGTTCAAGAAGCAGTTTAACCGAGGCTGTATCAGCCGCACGCGCTGCTCTGAGCAGTGGTGTTGCACCATTGGACAGGGGGTTGTCAGAGCCACGGTCAAACACGGCATTACGATAGGGGGGGCGCAACTTCAATTGCATATTCGGATTTGCGCCTTTCTCCAATAGTAATTTTGCTACATCGTAACCGGTAGTCACATCATTGGAGGGAATATCCGGTCTACCCCCTGTGGGCATGGTATGTAAATCAACAGCATTGAAAAGAGGAGCGCGGCCAAAAATGTCCCACTGATTAATGTCTGCTCCGGCCTCGATTAATGCAACAGCAGTTTCGAAATGCATATTAATCAAGGCAAGATTAAGCGGGGATACACGGTCAGGGTCGATAGCGTTCAGGTCTGCACCGCCTTTGGCCAGCACCTGGATGCATTCAGTACAGCCTTCGCGGGCAGCATAGTGTAGTGGTGAGAAGCCGCCATTGTTCATGTCTTTTGGGCGCGGCTCATTCATCATGGTGTGATCCCAAAGACGAGCAGCGCCTTTCATATCAATATCAGCACCATGGGCAATCAGGGATTCCAGCATGGCAGGCTGCTGTTGGGAAGCTGCCCACATAGCGGCAGTCTGACCGCCCCATTGTTCCCTGGCATTGATGTCGGCACCATATTCCAGCAGTAATTCAGCTGCCGGCACATTGCCGGTTCTGGCAACTACCATCAAGGGAGTCTCACCTTCCAGATTGGCCAGATTGGCATCTGCGTCATTGGCCAACAGCACTCTGAGGATTTCGGTATTACCTGACATGGCGGCCTCACCCATGGTGTTGGCGCCATATTCATTACGTTGATTAACATCGGCGCCAGCATCCACCAGCGCTGTTACCAGTTCGAGGTCGTCCTGGTAGACAGCATAGAGCAAGGCAGAGCTACCATCAGATTGCAGGGCATTAACGTCAGCGCCCTGATCAATCATCACCAGTGCCTTGTCACGATTACCGGCGGCAACTATGTCAACCAGATTGCTCTGGGCAAAGAGAGAAGAGCTGCAGATCAGACAGGTAAGCGTTATCAGGACTGACTGGAAGCGCAGTTTCATAAAATGGTAAGTCCTTCTTCTTCTGCTCTTGAATCGAGCGAGTGGTTTCAGTATTACTGGATTACACTTCTGATAAATCACCCGTGGCATCACCAAAGCTATCCTGCTCGACGCCAGCTCTGTTGAGCAGGGTAAGCAGCAGGTTCGCATGGGGAGTATCCTGGGCATACTGCAAGTGTTGACCACCCTTGATTGAACCGCCGCCATGACCAAATACAGCGTTGGGCAGGGGATCCTGGTTATGCTTGTCACTATTGCTCATGTTTGAACCGAAAAGAATAACGGAGTTATCCAGTACTGAACCATTACCTTCCTTCATGGCATCCAGCTTGTCGAGGAAGCCATTGAATACCTGGGTATGGAATGCCTGAACCCGAACCAGCCTGTCTTTCTTGCTGGGATCGTCACCATGATGGGATAGCGGATGAAATGCTTCGGTGACGCCGAGGTTGGCATAGGTTCTCATGCTGACCTCTTTTTCCATCATGAAGGTAGCCACATTGGTCAGGTTAATCTGATAGGCCAGGGCGATCAGGTCAAACATGATGGTCAGGTGTTCTTCAAAATCGCTGGGAATGCCCACCGGTGCTGGCGGAATATCGACATCGCTCAGGTCCTGGCTTTTCATCATCTCAACACGGCGTTCAATTTCGCGTACAGATTCCAGGTAGGTATCAACCCGGGCAATATCTTCGGAGCCCAGCTTTTTCTGCAAGGCAGTGGCATCGCCCATTATGGAATCGAGTATGCTGCCAGTTTCATTAACGATTGCCGCACGTTCAGCCGAGTTGTCACCCTGGCCAAATAACTGGAAAAACAGTTTGCGCGGATTGTTTTCTATTGGCAGGGCCAGTTCCGGTGTCTGGAATGACAGGGAGCTACCAAATGAACATGAGAATCCCGGTGCACAAGGTCCGCCTGAGGGCGTGCCTACTTCAATAGAGGGGAATGTTGTTCCCTGACCCATTTTCTGGGCAGCAATCTGGTCTGCGGTAATTCCCTTGCTGGGATCTCTGACATCTCCAGGTGCTACACAGCGTAGCCATGTGCCTGCAACGATGCCATGGGGATCATTGCTTTCAGCGGGTTTGTTGCGCAGGCCGGAAACGATAGTCATCTTGCTTTTGTGATTGGCTACTGGTGCCAGAATGTCCGGAATTACAAAATCTGAACCTGTGGAGGCGGGAGTCCAGCGCTCCATTACAGCGCCATGAGGGAAAAAGATAAAACCCATGCGAGGCTGAACATTGGCTGCAGTTTGAGCCAGGGCGGTCGCTGCCGGAACCATAGCATCCAGAAGGGGCAGAGCAACACTGGTGCCCAGTCCTCTCAGTACGGTACGTCTGGATAGATGTTTTTTACTGATAAACATTGGCTTAACCTCCTGGGTTGATTCCGGGTGGTGTTTCAACAACACCAAAATTCTGGGCAGATATTTTACTGAAAAATGCTTTGTTTTTCATCCTTATTCGAGCCAGTGATCAGCTTTATTGGCGCTTCGGGATAAAATATCAGAAATTGAATAAAAACTATATTTTCCAGTAGCTTAACTATTTAGTAAGGCAGAATTATTCAAATTTCATGCAAGCAGCCCTGGCCAATTACCCAATTCGTTATAGAGCTGCCGTCAGGCATCAGGTGTGTAATGAGGGATCAGGCTTTCATGGGCCCTGCGGACAAACTGCTCAGGATCCCCCCAACGCGCGTCAAACTCTGCTGTAGGCATCTCTGAAAGCGTTACTTCAATACTGTTTGCAGCTCTGAAGCCGCTACTAATACGCTGAAAAATGGTGTCATACATATCACGCATGGCCTGCAGATCAGCCTTGTTCATTAGCGGGCCGCTAGCAGGGACTATTACAGTGTCGTCATTGGCAATTTCCAAAAGCACTTCCAATGCGTCCACCAGTCCGCCGATCCAGCCACCGGTCCACCAATCCATCAGCGGCCAACCATCATTAGACAGCACGCCACCACCATGAAGTACGTTTTCATTTGGGAAATAGATGTATAAATCCCCGTCAGTATGAGCCTGCCGCAGATAACCGTACTGCACATCGGTGCCGCCATGATCCAGGTTACCGTAGTGAAAGAAGGTTTCAGTTGGTTGAGCTGACACGGGTAATGGCGCAAATTTAGTGTTTTCCCATGGTCTGCTAATCGCTGTAGTCAGCCATTGGCGGGTATTTTCATGGGCGAATATGGTTGCTCCCTGACTACCGAGTTGCTGATTCAAGCCAGTTTGTTCAGGATGCCAGTGGGTATTTACCAGCATGGTGACCGGACTGTTATCGGTGACGTCTGAAATTGTTGCAAGGGTTTGCCGGGCATTCTCTGCAAGGCCTCCATCAACCACCAGCACGTCGCCATTGGCGGATTTCTTTACCAGAATATTGGCGCCGGCACCGCTAATCAGCGTGAACGAATTGCCCAGATCTTGCGTAGTTAATTGCTGGGCGCTGGCAGGTCCGACGGACAGTAGAAAGAGCGCCAGTAACAGGCTAAAGGAAGGGCAAAGTTCTTTGGCTTTCACTTTGCTGCTGGCAGCAAGGAAGCTCCAGAAGGAGAAATTAAATTTACTCATAGGGCTTAACACTTTCATAATTATCTTAGAATATTGGTTTGCAGATAAAGCATGTCGGGAAAATGATGGCTGAGTATAGATTAGCGCCGATTAACAATCCACAATCCTTCCTCCCGTCATCCCCTTGCCATACACTTCACTTGCAGTCCAAGCTGTCCTTGTCATGTGCACACTGGTGGATTATGCTTCACCAGTTAATGATAATTATACTAATAAAAAAGATAAGCCATTTACTCAACCATTACTTCCACTGTGACAAAGATTTAATTCTTATAAGGGGACAATCGCTACCATGAATAATGCTACCGATCCACGCAACATTATCGACCAATCAGGAATGACTCGCGCAATGATGATTGTGGTGGGAATTACTGTTTTTCTCAATGCCATGGATGGATTTGATGTCCTGGCCATCAGTTTTTCTGCTCCCGGCATCTCCGCGGAATGGGGTATCAGTCAGACCGCACTGGGCTTTGTTTTGGCCGCTGAATTGGTAGGCATGGCTTTTGGCTCCATTATTCTTGGAGGGGTGGCCGATAAATACGGACGCCGAACTACCTTGTTGGGATGCCTGATCGTTATGTCAGCAGGAATGTTCATGGCTACCACCTCGACGTCTGCCAATATTCTTATGGTATGGCGAGTGCTTACCGGCCTGGGTATCGGCGGTATGCTTTCGTGTACCAATGCCACAGTAGCGGAATTTTCCAATAACCGCTGGCGCAGTATGTGTATATCCCTGATGGTTATTGGCTATCCCCTTGGTGGTGTAATCGGTGGCGAAATAGCACAAAAATACTTGCTGGTGAATTTTGAGTGGCGCTCGGTATTTTATTTTGGCTCTCTTGTCACTGGATGCCTGATTCCAATAGTTTATTTCCTGGTACCTGAATCTGTTCACTGGCTGACACGTAAGCAACCTGAAAATGCCCTGGATAAAATCAATTATTCCCTGAAAAAACTCGGTCATAATGTGATTTCTGCACTGCCAGAGGTAAATGAAGAAGAAAAGAAGAAATCAGTGGGTGATATTTTTTCCAAGAGCCTGGCAATGATCACTATCCTGGTGACCGCTGCTTACTTCCTGCATATCACTACGTTCTATTTCATCCTGAAATGGACGCCAAAAATCGTTGCAGATATGGGCTTCGAGGCCGCAGCTGCAGGTGGCGTTCTAAAATGGGCCAATATCGGCGGTGTGCTTGGGGGTATAACCTTCGGCGTACTCACTGCTCGCTTTGGTTTGAAGCCTCTTAGCATTGGCATTTTGTTTCTGACCACGATTGGTGTTGCCTTGTTCGGTCGTACACCGGAAGATCTTGGACGGATGGAATTACTGGCTGCCTTTGCAGGGTTCTTTGGTAATGCCGGTGTCTCTGGTCTTTATTCCATTGTTGCCTATTCTTTCCCAACCCATGTACGCGCTACCGGTACCGGATTCGTGATAGGTGTTGGGCGGGCAGGGGCGGTATTGTCACCGATTCTTGCAGGCGTCATGTTTGATGCTGGCGCCACCTTGCCAACGGTTGGTCTGGTAATGGGTGCTGGTTCAGCCATTGCTGCAATTGTGCTTCTCTTCCTGAAGTTGCAGACCAACGATCCGACACCAATGACGGTTGCCGAAAGCGAACCAAATGCTGAAGGTATGGGCGTTTCAGCGGCTTGATGCTTAAGTCAATTTGATTAAAAAGGCAGGCCTGGCGCCTGCCTTTTTTCATGCCGCAACAAAATTCCTGATAAATATTGGCTTAGACACCTCAGGCTGAGTCTTTTACAATTGACCTTATCCTATAAAGTCTGATTAACATCATGCTCAAACTGAAGACCAGAACTGCCTTTGTTTTCCTGTTGCTTGCAGGCTCCTTCGCTATGGCCCAGGTAAATCAGCCAGTGACAAGCTCCCTGGTCAATGTTAAGGCTAAAGTCATAGTGGCTGGCGCAGAAAGCGAAACCCCGGGCGAGGTTGCTGACGGCAGTAATATGCAGCAGTTACCGGAAACCATGATGTCACCGGCAGCCTTGCCAGCTACAGCTCTGGACACGTCTTCTGAACTGGTTGAGCAGGCGGGCAATACTGTAATGGCTGCTGGAAGTTGCACGGTGGTGGATCTATTTGTCAGGCAGTATTGTGCGTCAAATCCAGACGATATTAGCTGTCAGTTCCAGTAGCGTCTTAAATTTAATGTCTTACTGTGATGCCCGGATAAGTCCGGGCCTTTTATTGTTATCTCTTATTATTTTTGGCTGATATGAACTCTGTAATATCCATCGCAAACCTTTCTAAAACCTATGAGTCCGGATTTCAGGCACTTAAAAATGTCAGTCTGGACATCGAAAATGGTGAGATCATTGCCTTGCTCGGCCCCAATGGAGCTGGCAAAACTACGCTTATCAGCATTGTCTGCGGCATCGTAAATGCCAGTGCCGGCAAGGTGTCAGTTAATGGTTATGATATCGTCAAGGACTATCGTCAGGCCCGTGCCAGTATTGGCCTGGTGCCGCAGGAGCTTCACACCGAAACCTTTGAGACGGTCTGGAATACGCTGGCATTCTCGCGCGGATTGTTTGGTAAGGGGCCTGATCCCGAGCACCTGGAGAAGGTTCTTCGATCGCTGTCATTGTGGGATAAAAAAGATAACAAGATTATGACCCTTTCGGGTGGTATGAAACGCAGGGTGATGATTGGCAAAGCCTTGGCACATGAGCCTGAGATTCTTTTCCTGGATGAACCTACTGCAGGAGTTGATGTAGAGCTGCGCAAGGACATGTGGCAAGTGGTGCGCGAATTAAGAGAGTCAGGCGTCACTATAATTTTGACAACTCACTATATTGAAGAAGCAGAGGAAATGGCTGATCGTATTGGCATCATCAACAAGGGTGAAATCATTCTTGTTGAGGATAAGCGGGCACTGATGCAAAAGCTCGGGGAAAAACGCCTTATTCTGCATCTCAGTCAGCCGCTGGAAGCCATTCCTGAAGCATTGGAGCCATTTAACCTGTCTCTCAAGGATGGTGGCTTAAACCTGGTTTATACCTATGACGTCCAGCAGGACAGTTCAGATATTACTTCCCTGCTTGATGCCATCGAAAATGCCGGCATAAAGTTCAGGGATCTGGAGACTATGCAAAACTCTCTGGAATCTATATTTGTGAATCTGGTAAAGAAGTAAATCCTCGCAATAATCGGGTTAATGACAAGCATGAATTTTCACGCAATAAAGGCAATTTATAAATTTGAGATGGCGCGGACCTGGCGCACCATTGCCCAGAGTATAGTGTCACCCGTAGTTTCCACGTCGCTTTACTTCGTCGTGTTCGGTAGCGCTATTGGCTCGCGAATGAGTGATATCGGTGGTGTCAGTTACGGCGCTTTTCTGGTGCCAGGTCTGATCATGATGTCGCTGTTGACCCAAAGTATTTCGAATGCTTCTTTTGGCATCTATTTTCCCCGTTTTACCGGAACAATTTATGAAGTGCTTTCGGCTCCGGTATCTCCCACTGAAATCGTGCTTGGCTACGTAGGTGCTGCAGCAACCAAAGCGATAATGGTGGGATCCATCATTCTGGTGACGGCAACACTTTTTGTTGATATGCACATCATGCACCCCCTTTCCATGCTGTTATTTCTTGTGATGACAGCCATGACCTTCAGCATGTTTGGATTTATTATCGGTATTTGGGCGGATAACTTTGAAAAACTGAATATCATTCCCTTACTGATAGTTATGCCTCTGACGTTTCTGGGTGGCAGTTTTTACTCCATCAGTATGTTGCCGGAATTCTGGCAGAAGGTTTCCCTGTTTAATCCGGTTGTTTATCTTGTCAGCGGTTTCCGCTGGAGCTTTTACGAAATCTCCGATGTGAAAGTCAGTATCAGTTTCCTGATGACTTTATTTTTTCTGAGTGTGTGCATCGTAGTATTGCACTGGATTTTTAAAACAGGCTATCGTCTAAAAAACTAGACAATGCCAATACCTCAAGTGGCGCCGCTTATCGATTCAATGTGGTGTTTTACGGTTTGTGAACATATACTTCCTCGTATGTAGTCGGGGAATACGATGCCAGTCTGAAGTAAAATGCTGGTAATAAAAAATATAATTTAAGTATTCAAAATATTCTTGAAACAGGGGTTTATCATGCGGGCTGTATCCAAATGTCAACTATCTCTTGCCGCGTTAACAATGACGCTTGCCACAGCAGCTTTGCCACAACAAACAGCTCAGATAGATTTTGAGAGTGTTGGTCGAGGCAGGCCGCTCATCGCCGATGCTAATCAATATGATGTGACAGGTGCTACCTATAGAGGCGGCTTTTTTCAGCCAGGAGTTGCCCGCACATTTTTTGGGGGAGCGATGGGAGGAGAGGTACCTGAAGGTGTTGAGCCTTTAGAGCGTGACCTGTTCACTTCAGATGATTTCTATAAAGATCGTGAATTGTGGATGGATCCGCGTTACTACCGTTGCAACAGCTCTGCGGCCATTGAGGATTTATGGGGAGCTAATGCTACCGGATCCCAGATAATGGGAGATAATCCTCCTGCCACAGCCCCGTGGGGAATTTGTGATAACGATTATCCAAGGGAATCCATCGTCAGCCCCTATCCATTTTCTTCAGCACAGGAGCATTACGAGGCATTACTCGAGGAAACCACTGAGCGAGGTGGCCCTACTGAGCATACCTACGCCACGGTACCCGGAGAATGGAGTGGGATTTACCAGCATCCGGTAAGAACTCCCAATAATCAGTACTGGTACAAGATGCGTTATAACCAGGTGCCAACGATTCTGTCTTTACTGACCGATCAATACCAGGAGTATTTTGTTCAGGAAACTTTCCATCACGGCAATACCAATGCAGCTCAATGGCAGTCCCAGTATTGCTGGCCAGAAGGGTTTACGCGCAGATTTCATGAATTTGCTGTATGGGAACACTACATCATGGTGACACCGAACATGGTGCAGATTCTTGCCGGAGTCGCGAGAAACTTTATCACCAACATACATGTTGGCCGAGAGTTCAAGCTGGATGGGCTGGTGCCCAGACTGGGCGAAGATGTGCCACGTTGGTATGGTGAAACGATTGGCTTCTGGGATGAAGATGTTTTGATTACCTGGACTTCAAATATTCAGTCGTGGAAAAATCATTCTGCTCCGGAACATTCAAACATGATGCAGACGGTGGAGATCTATTCACCTAACTATGATGAAGAAGGTAATTTTATTGGTCTGAATCACGAAGCGATTTTCTATGACCCTGAGGTGTGGGTTGAACCAGTGCGAGTTGTTCGGAATTATGTGAAGCAGAATGAATTTGACGATCCCGATGCAACGCCTTATGTGTTTGTGGAATGTGTCCAGACAATCTTCCCAATTGATGGTTATGCCACACCTGTTTCTCACGGAGACGTGATAGAATATGAGATTCCCGATATGTACGGGCGTCCCTGGGCGGAGATCTGGGATAAGAATTTTGAACAGGATATGGAAAAGCCTGAAGAAGAGGATATATTCAGCTTCTAGTAAGTTCAGGTAAGTAATACTGAGGGTTTCCAGTGGGGGATAAGGAGTAAAATATGAGATTTATCAATAAGTTAATAAAAATTGTGTTACCGCTTTCAATGATTGCTGGTTTGCTGGCTATGCCGGTGCAGGCGCATCATTCATTTGCCATGTATGACATGAGAAATGTAAAGGTTTTCACTGGTGTGGTTACTCGTGTCGACCCCGCTGCAAATCATCTGGCGATTTTCTTTGCGCCTATGAATGAAGAGCGAACCAATGTCCTGCGTGATGAAAACGGCGAACCGGTCATCTGGTCAGTTGAGATGCAGGGTTCTGCTGCCATGGCGCGCCAGGGTGTTTCTGTTAATGCTTTTCCCCAGGGAACTGTATTTAGTGTAGGTCTGCACCCTTTGCGTAACGGCGAGAATGCCGGCTCCAGACAGGGTGGTTTATTCAAGTGTCCGGAACGAACTCCGCCTGAGCCAGGCATGCATTGTGATTCCGTTGAGGGGTCTGTGCAGATAGGTGATGATCCACTCTCAGAAGCTACTTTAGATTAAATTCCTGACTGACTATCTGCAAAAACAGATCTTGAAAAGTAATAAAAAAACGGCGTTCAATTGAACGCCGTTTTTTTTGATTATCTGACAGAGCCGGACTTGTGCTGCTAATCTGGCCTCTGCTGCTAAACAGATCTGCAGTCGTGGAAGGGATTAACTATAAACCCACCAATTTGGACCTTTCTCCGCTTCCAGTCGTGCAAGTTGTTCCCGATGAATTTCAGCAACTCGTTGCGGTGTGATCAGCTCACTTTCATCTACCTGGGTGATTTCGACACTGGTCTTGTCTTCGTAGAGATTCTCGCCCTTCAGCAAGGCCTTTTCGTTATAGGGCCAGATAAAAGCCTGTCGACTGCGAAGATGATAATAAGCATCCGGGGACTCAGCCGTGTATCCCAGGTTTTGCAGATCGCTGCCTTTAATGAGCTGGTTGAAGGTCAGTTCATCAGCAATACCCCAGTCATTCACGGCAATGAGATCATCAGAGTTCCATAACACGGCTTCAGTCACACTATTATAGAAGCCTACAACGCCTTCTTTGCCTTCGATTAGCGCCGGATGATCACCCCAGGAAACCCGGTAAACAGGATTATCCACGGTCATGTCAGGTGCGATGATTTTGTCAAATTGACCAGAGCCTTCCAGATGTACATGGCGTCTAAAGTTCTCCAGTATCGCCCTGTGCAAAGGATTCTCAGTGCGCTGCAGTAATTCCTCTACAGGATTCATACAGTCGTATACGGCTTGTTCAAATCGGTTCATGATTTTCCCCCTCCAAATTTTTTCAGTTAACCTGAGCTGTTAAATTTTCGCTTAATTCGCGCAATTGATTCAGTGCCTGGGCATCAGAAGCCTGTGCATCAGGTTCGGCATTCTCCATAGAATCAAAGTAATGCCCGCTAATAGATGCCACGTCTTCGTCCAGAATCAGTCTTTCCAGTGCATTAGCGCCATCATCAATAGTCGTTCTGCTGTCAGGCAGGGCAGTGGAGTCCAGCACCATTTTGGTATTCATGAGGGTGGCAGGGTGCAATGAATTAGCAGTGACACCGGAGCCCTCCAGTTGCTGTGCCAGATCCATGGTATGGATAATTTGTGCCAGCTTGCTTTGGCTATAGGCCAGACCATCACTGTAGTATTTTTCCAGCATGGGATCGTTGAAATTAACCGGAGCCTGCGCGATGGAAGCCACGTTGATTATTCTGGCAGGCGCTGAAGATTTTAATAAGGGTAATAATTCTCTGGCTAATAAATAACCGGCCAGGTAATTAACTGCAAAAAATATTTCATAGCCGTCTTTGCTTAGTAATCTGGGTGAATCCGGAGTCCGGGGACCAATTCCGGCATTGTTTACCAGCACATCAAGCTGTTGCTGAGAACTCAGTATATCGGCGGCGAGTTTGTTGACCTCAGCAAGGGACGACAGATCGGCATTAAAGTATTCAAGGGTATTGTTGCCAGTAGCAGAGATCAGCTCAGAAAGGACTGTCTGGCCTTTCTCGGGGCTGCGTCCATGAAGCAGCACTTTATGCCCCTGGCTGGCCAGTCGTCGGGCGACTTCCTTGCCCAGGCCATCCGTTGCCCCGGTAATTAGAATGGTTTTTGTCATAATTGAATTTCCGCTTCAGCAGGCGGGCACTGCTTCGCCTGTCAATATCAAAATTCAGCCAGCCAACAGCTTGCCTGTATTGATGCCAATTCTTTAGTTGGAAAATCCATATAGACGATGGGGATTATCAACAAGTAATTTTTGCTGTGTCTGGGCATCCGGAGCCATCAAGGGAATGAGATCTACCAGATCGCCATCATTAGGCATGTGAAGTTTTATATTTGGATGTGGCCAGTCAGTTCCCCATAAAACACGATCTGGGGCTACTTCAATGATTGCCTTGGCAAATGGCATGGCGTCAGTGAACGGTGGTCCTGCGGAAGAAATTCTTTCTGCTCCGCAAACCTTGACCCAACAGTTATCTCTCTTTGCAAACTCCATCAGGATTTTAAACGGTTCCTGATCAAGTCCGTCCTTGGTTGGAACCCGGCCCATATGATCAATAATGTAGGGGATCGGCAGGTTGTCCAGCAGATCCTGGAAATCTACCAGGTCAATGGCGTCAAAATGGAGTACGACATGCCAGCCAAAACTTTTGATTTTATTGATAATACTGTGAAATTCGTCCATATCTGGAATGCCGCCCAGATGGCGCACAAAATTAAATCGACAGCCACGGCAGCCACCTTCATTGAGCTTTTCGATATCAGCTTCGGTAAAGTCATCATTGATGTTGGCAACCCCTCGATAGGCACCGCCACTCTGGGCTATGGCATCAAGGATGGGATCATTATTGGTCCCGTGACAACTGGCATTCACCAGAACTGCGCGGGTTAGACCCAGAATACTTTGCAATTTCTTGAAATCATCCAGACCGGCATCCGGCGGCGTATAGCTGCGGGTTGGAGAGTAAGGGTATTTGTCACCAGGACCGAAAATATGACAATGGGCGTCAGTGGCATTGGCTGGTAATTTGAACTTGGGCGTTTTGGTATCTGGATCTGGCGCCATACAGGATTTAGTCATAAACTCATTTTCCCTACAAAGACAAAGTGATTTCAAAGCGCGCTAATTTATCACAAAACCATCGTGTCGGAGAAAAAAAATTGCTTGGCGAAAATCTATAGTCGCTCTGGTTTTTCCCCATCTGTCTTTTTTTCAGGAAATCGAGTAGTCTGGAATCAGTAGTTTTAGTTAAGAAAATCCGGAGAATTTTTTTACATGAGTACAATTATTCGAAATATAAAAACAAGTATATTTGCCAGTCTGTTATTTACTTTATTACCTTTTTCGATTCAGGCTCAGGAGTGTGATCGGTCGTGTCTGGAAGGCTTCGTTGATCAATATCTGGATGCGCTCATTGATAATGACCCCGCTTCAGTCTCCCTGGCTGATGATGTGCGCTTCACTGAAAACGGACAAGGCCTGAATCTTCGTGATGGTCTCTGGCAGACCATGCAGGCCAAGGGTGATTATCGTATTTTCGTCACCGATGTCCCGGCGCAACAGGTAACCTTTCTGGGTACAATTTTTGAAGAGCATCGAGATCCTGCGCAGATGACGCCGGCTTTGCTTTCTCTTCGTTTACGGATTGAAAATAACCAGATTAGTGAAATAGAGCATTTTGTTGTGCGCAGTACCAGTGCCGCGGAAAGACTCTCGCAGGCAACACCACGTCCTGAATTTACCACCCCACTGACCGAAAGCCAGCGCATGTCGCGCAATGAAATGCTTGAGGTTGCCAATATGTATTTTACCGGAATGCAAAAAAATGACGGCAAGATGGATTACCCGTTTGCAGATGATTGCGACCGCATTGAAAATGGCATGCAATCTACCAACAGGCCAACTCCAGAAGGCGAAACGCGTCCAGATCCATCCGATGCCAGTAGTTATTCCGCGCAGTGGAGTTGTATGGAACAGTTTCAATCAGGCCTGATCTTTTTTGTAAACCGCATCAGGGATCGTCGTTTCGTGGCAGTGGACGAAGAAATGGGATTGGTCTTTGCCTTTGTCTTTTTTGATCACTCTGGAGGTGAGTTCAGGCATGGTGTCACTCCCAATGGTCGCAACGTAGTAGCCGGTCCGGTTCAGC
>Ga0255752_10003045_pt1 | contig 17845 bp, 35 predicted proteins | sample 011ome_25_FD_179952 | JGI IMG/M metagenome (GOLD analysis project Ga0255752, IMG submission 179952) | Coastal salt marsh microbial communities from the Groves Creek Marsh, Skidaway Island, Georgia - 011512CT metaG (version 2) | ecosystem: Environmental > Aquatic > Marine > Intertidal zone >... | reverse complement strand
TTGGTGGCGGTTTATCAGCCGAAGCTACTGGCACAGAAGGTGACGGTTTTGCGGAGAGCAAGCAGTCATTGATGAAGATCATGGCTAGCGGTGGTCTCGCTATTGGTGACTTCTACGGTACTGGTAAGTCCGACAACATTCGCTCAGATCTAGGGCGAATCAACAGTATGGAGACTACCCTTAACACTCCAGAGAAAATCGAAGCGTTCTACAAAGACAACCTCGATTTCGCGGCTGGTACAGTCAAGAACCTCTGGAACAAATGGAACAGAGTTGGTCAAACCTTTGAGCAAGCATCGCGGATTAACGTATTCGAAGGTGCTATAGCTAATGGAGAGACTCATGCAGAAGCTATAAGCCAAGCTGCTGATGTCTTGAACTTCTCGATGCGCGGAGATTTCTGGCTAATTAAGCATATCGTTAACAGCTACCCGTTCATGAACGCTCGCCTACAAGGCTTAAACGTTCTCGGTCGCAGCTTGCGAGACAACACTCAGCATGTATTAACTCGAGGCGGTAGTGTTGCGGCAGCGACCATCGGTCTCTACATGATCAACCAAGACAACGAAGAGTACGAAGATCTGCCAGACTACGATAAAGACTTGTACTGGCATTTCTTTGTGGGTGGCGAGCACTTCCGTCTTCCTAAGCCTTTCGAAATTGGCACTGCTTTCGCTACTTACCCAGAACGATTGGTGCAATACAGCATCGAAGAAGACAAAGGGCATGAGTTCCTGTGGGAGAAACTTAAAGATGGCGTAGTAACAGCTCTGTCATTTGATGCTTTCCCCCAGGTCGTCAAGCCGCTGGTTGATGTGATCAGTAACAAAGACAGCTTCAGAGACATGAAGATCGTTAGCGGAGCCCTCGAGAACGCCCCGCCTGAGCAGCAGTTCAACATCTTTACGTCCGATACTTCTAAGTCTATTGCTCAGTCAATGCCTGAAGGGGCTCCAGACTACCTGCGCTCACCAATGATGGTGGACTACCTGTTAAGGGGTTACTTCGCCAGCTGGTCCAGTTTCGGTTCTATGGTCTTAGACCCGTTCACCAGAGACCCTGATTTACCAGATCGCCCTGAAAAGTTGGTAAGCCAGTATCCAGTCGTTAAGCGCTTCTTCCGCTCTGATGTGACGACCAGTAAGTATGCTGACCTCTTCTACGACGTTCGCGGCGAGCTGGACAACATGAACCGAGAGTTTAACGGCTTGTTGGAGAATGGTAGGACAAGAGAAGCCAGAGATTACCTGAACGAGATGGGTGGCTTTGATGAAGCTAGAAAAGACATCAGAGGCTACTACAAGAAGATCCGAGCAATCAACAAGCAGCGTGACCTTATTTACATGGATTCGAAACTTAGTGCATCTCGCAAACAACAGCTAATCAGCAAGTTGTACGAGAAGCGCAACACGCTATTCAAAGAGGCTTACCTCAAACACAGTCAATTTTACCCAGAATACGGAGACAGATAATGCCAAATGTAAAAGGAAAATCATTCAAGTACACAAAGGAAGGCATGGCAGCAGCCAAAAAACACGCCAAGAATACTGGCGCCAAGGTTCAGTCAAAGAAAAAGAAGTGAAACAAAAAGAGATAGTCCGTGTGACCGTCTCCTTAAATCCATCGAATTCCATCACAGAACAGGCAGTTAAATGACCGACATGAACACTTTGAACAAGCTCAAGAAAGCAGCCGCAAAAAAGAAATACAAGCCAAGAACTCCGTCGCGGGACGTGAAGACTCAACACGCGCAAGCCGCAGCACAAGCTCGCAAGGATAAGCAAGATAAAGCTGCTGCAGCTCGACGTAAAAGCGCTTCAGCTAGAAGCAGAAATAGAGCCATCTAAGTAAAGGGCGCACAATGGCTGACGTTAACGAAAACACAGAACTCAACATCCCGCTCAAGAGCTTGGTGAGCTTGGTTGCAATAACTGTGATAGCAACGACAGCCTATTTTGCCGTCGAGTCTAGATTGACCAGCATTGAGTATCAGACTCAAATGCTGCTGGTTGAAGTCGAGGAAAACGACAGGTGGATTGGTGAGTTCCAGCCGCCAAAAGAGGTTCAGGATACCATCGAAAGAGTGCGAGCTTTAGAGTTAAAGATTGCTCAGATTGAGACAAAGATGAAGTACGAAAGGAAGGACTAAGCGCCCTGCTTAAACTGTTCGTGGACTCGTCTATCGCATGCGTCGAACACTAACCACGTCCAAATAAACACGATGACAAAGAAAGCGGCAGGAACAAACGCAACACCCGTTACGGTTCTTGTTATTGCTCTAGCTGCCTTCCAGAACATCTGAATCCTTGGTTAAAGCGGACACCCCAATGCCTGGGTCAACGGGCAAGTTGGGCGACATCAGAGTGTCCTGTACTGTCTTAACTGTAAAATCACATCTCTGAGAAAGGTACAGGTCGCGTTCTAGAATCCTGCGTGGAATGTGTCGTAAGTTATTGATAAACATAATATTATTGAAAAAATTATGACAAGTACCTTGCCAAGGTACAGGTCGCCAGTTCGAACCTGGTTTCCCGCTCCAATTTCTTATTTATCAACAAGTTAGACTCCAAAACCCACCTGTTTTTCTCGTTTTGAGAGCCTGTACCTGCATAAAGGTACAGGCATCTCAATTCTAGATGTTTAAACGCCCTTCCAGCCTGCTCGTAGCTTTTTTCTGGTGCTCAGTAGCGAAATGAAGATAGTGTTCAATGCTCTTCAAATCACTCCAGCCACCTAAATCTTTCAGCTCGGGCAAACTGGTTCCCGCTTCAATGTGCCAACTCGCAAAACAATGTCTCGAAGTGTGGAAGACAACGCCATCTGGAATGCCAGCCGCTCTTCTCGCTCTATGAAAGGTCTTATTGGTTATGCTATCTGACGCAAGTGGCTTGCCATTTTGCTGAAAAAACACATTCTCAATTTGACCTTTCAGGCTCCTATTAGATCGCTCGAGCTTTAATTTCTGATCCCAACGGGACTGCATCAATTCTCTAGCGTCCGCATTCAGCGGAACTCTTAAAGGTTTCTTGTTTTTTGTTTCGCTTGATCTCCACTGCACATTTTCGAAGGCGTCATCCAGATGATTCCAAGTTAAGGTTCGACAGTTTTCCTTCCTAGCGCCTACCATCAAAGCAAATTTAAAGAGATCTCGCCGCAACGGGTCTAATGCTCTTAAAAAATCCCTTGCCTGTTCAGGGCTTAGAAATTCCGACCTTGGTTCCACCTTGGGTATCCTTCCATCGAAGTCGGGCATCTCAAATTTCATGCTCAGCTTCTGCTTCGCGTATCTCATTACAGCTTTTAGAGCTGCTAAGTATGAGTTGATGCCGTGTTGAGTGAGCTTTCGACCACTTGGACTGTTTCCAGATCGCAAGTCTTTCTCTAGCTTGGTGACCTCGAAGTCATTTATAGCCTCGATATCCCAGTCTCCCCACCGATTTAGCATGAAATTTAAAGGTGTTGAAAATGATCTAGCTTTTTGTTTGCCTCCTTTCTTTGTTGGCGCACTTAAATAAAAATCTACTGCTGTTTCAAAACTGCGTTTTGACATACATCCTCCTTATATCGTTGAGGACACAAACCACGCGCTAAACATATTAGCGCCCCATACCCCTCTTGCCTAGGGGTGATCCGTTTCATGCTACGAGTGGATCAATCTCGGCTCAGAGGGGTCAGGTTTTTAAGGGGAAAATACCTGCCACAAGCATCTTGGTGCCGCCACTTTCTGCCACTGGTGGACGGCTAACCAGCTTCAGGGCTGGAGGCACCCTCGGCATTAGATTTTTCTGACGGCAACGGTTCAGGCATCATGTTTTTTAGCTCGTCGAGCTTCACATCAAGCGTTACTCTGCTTGCTCCGACCACATTCTCGAGCGAAGTAATACTGTTCGTCAGATTCTGAATACCAAGCATCAACTGCTTTGACTCTTCGCTCATTTCATTAAATCGATATCTTTCTGAACCGATCATGACAATCGGGTCGCTTTGCTCCTGCTCGCTCACTTGCTGTTCCTCTTCGTTGCATCATCTCTAATCCACGTATAAGAACGTGGGGCTTCTAATCCCAGCTTGGCTTGCGGGACTTTTTTCTTTTTCTGCGGATTACCTCTCCCGCAGACTTCGCAATACGGTTGTGTGTCTCTCCAATCATGATGGATGTCCATCAGATTGATTTTGATTTCGTTATCAAGAGTGAACGGCAACTCATCGTTCAGGAGTACAACCCTGTCACTAATCCCGCTCTTCGTTTTGGTGTGAATCATTGCTGATCCCCCGTGGCGAAGGTCGCTGACCTTTCTCACCCAAAAGGTGTGGTCAGCAGTCTTCTCCAGGTTGTCCGGATCGAGGTTATAGCCCCCGTATAACATCGTGTCGGCTGCTCTCGTTATCCGTAACACAAAACGTCTCCTTTATTCTTAAAACAACCCGTCAAAAGGGTCAGCGTTTTTCTCAGCAGAAGACAAGCTTGGTGCAGAGCCTTGTGGCTTCATCACCCATGTGCTGAAAACCAGTTGCGGCTTGCCAGCTTTGGTTGTGTTCTGGCAAACATCGATACCAAGCTTTCTGACAACGCCATCGATCTCTGGCTCGATAAACCCTTTCCAGATTGGTATGAGCCCTTGCTTCTCTTCTTTCGAAAGCGGGTTGTACCAATCGTACTGCATCAAAAACTGGTGTTTCTCCCGCTTAATTTCGTCAGTTGTTTCCCAAGCCTTGCCCTTGTTGGGCTTAACGTCATAGTCCGACATATCATTCTCCTCCTTGTTTGATTGAGATTTGTCGTGTGCCAGTTGCTTTGCGAAAGTCCTCTATGGACCCGCCTTTCTCCAACACCTGTTCTTCACCTCCGAGGTATTCGAAGGCTTTCTTGAAGTCGATTTGTGCTTTTTTGTTGATGACAGTGACGGTCGTACTGCCGTTCGTTACAGAGCCTTTGTGACGGTCGGCTATCACTTTTTTCAAGTGATCGCTCTCCTTCTTAATGTTGTCGATAATCTCTAATTCGCTCTCAATCCTGCCGTTGACGGTCATAAGCCTTACTTGCAGATCGTTTAGCTTGTTTAAATCGCTATCGTCTAAAATCAAAGCCGCATCAGGTCCAATTGGATCTAAATGCTTTTGCAGCTTCGTGGGGTCTTGGAACTCATCTTGAATATGATTGAACCAAGCGTGGAAAAGATCCAATCGCGTCAGTTTGCCTTTAACAGGTATTGGCAATAACGAGGCACTAACTTCCTCTTGCAGCCAGTTTCTGTTGCGCTTGACCGTTTCGACGATGGTTTTTGGTTTGTACTGCATTGATCTTTGCAGATAGCAGATGAAGACCAATTCTTCTAGATCACAGCACTCCATCACCATGTGGCACTGCCAAAGATAATGTGGCTTCTCCCACACGGAGTACAGCTTATAAAACGGACATTTAATTTCGATGCCGCTCAATACACCTTGCAATCCGTCTGGAGATGCCGCCATCCAGCTATAAGATCCGTGTGTTACTAATCCGGTTTGATGAATCTTGAAGCCGTATTCGCGCTCGTACCATTGTAGCGCTACAGACTCCATTGCTGATCCGTGCCGAACCGCGTCGTTCATCACAAACTCATTTAGATCTTGACCTGTCGCTGCAGACTGCAATGCTCTTACTTTTTCTCTTACCCATTGCGCTTTCGTTTTGAACGGGTTGAGTTCTTCTGGTATCGCAGCGTCAGTACCTGTGAACTTGCCAGACCTTGCTCGAAGCCAGCCTAAGCCGCCCTGCTCCATGTTTGCTGGATCTTGTAGAGCGCTCATGATCGCACCGCCGCAACTCTTGTTTTGGAGTCGTCTTCTAAACCTCGTGTTCTAAGCGCGTTTTGATACTGTTCTATCAGCTTTTTGTTGGCTGCCGCAGTCTTCTTAGGAAAACCTAAGCTAGCCCATAGCTCGTCTCTCTGGTCTGCTTTGGCTACTCCTCTCTGATCTGCTTCAGCTGCTGCTGGTTGAGCAAACGGAAAGCTTTCGTCTACTGCTGGTAAGACCTCTCGCTCGTCTTCGTCTAAGTCATCTGTCCACAGCCTCGAGCCCCACCCGAAGTCCGCGTAAGCCTTAACACGGCACCTCTGCTTAGCAGTGTTGATATCAAAAGCGTTGGGGTTTTGTATTGCTTTACCGTTCCGGTGAATCGGTAAGCTAACCGTTCTGGTCAGCTGTCCAACCGTCATCTTGCATCGCACTTCCGCAGTACCATCTGCGAAGTAGAAGCAACTTTGACCTTCCGCGTTGGTAAGGTACTCGTACTCATAGTCTGGGAACAACGCAGCAAACCGCAAGTGTGCGTCCATCCAGGGGATGAATCGAAGTTTTGAGGTGGGGGTTTGAATCAGATCTTTGACTGGATCTTGTGTAGCACGTTCGAAAATATCATTCGCTGATAGCATATAAAATCACCAATTCCATGTTGAACTGATGAATTTACATGTTTAGATTGTAGATTACAACATTAGATTATATTTATTTCTGCGCTATCACTATGCCATCTAAAGATGTAACCTGGACCCTGCTGCTTGATGTACATAATTCGCATGTGCTCATCATGTAGCTTCCAGCATTTGAGTATCCACTTAAAATTGCCTCGCGTCATATAAGCAAAACCGACTGTGTCATCTTCCGGATCGTTGAGCATTTTCTGAAACAGATTGCTGAATTTATGAATGCTAGTAAGATCGAACATGTGTCCGAATTTGCCGGTGTGGTCACCAACTTTCATCTTATCGAAAATAAAAGGAAAATCTTTTTGCAAGTTTGGGCATATGCGCGTGACTACCCGATCTTCTAATCTAACATCGAAAGTGTTTGTCTCTCTGTGCTGTTCGATCAATGCTTCTTGAATCTTGCATCGCACTGGTGGCGCTCCAGGAGGATTTTCGTTGCTGTTATATCTGCCACTTCGCAGCCAATCGAACAAAGCTGCTTGTAAATCATCGTTGGTCATTCCCCATATTCCTTATCAGTTCGCTACTTCTTATTAGTAAGCTGTAGAACTTTTCCCCATTTCTGCATCTTGCTGACCATGTTGATGCTGCCATCAACAGTTTCTTCGTCAATCAAGTCATATATCATTTCGAATTGATCCATCGACAACTCGAAACCAAGATGCGCTTCGAACTCCCGAGTTAGTTTTATCAGTTCGAAATTTCTTTTTCTAGCTTTTTCGCTGCTAACGACGTTTTTTCTTTCGCCAGTAGCCCATTCGCGTAGATCTATGCCAAACGTGTCGCAGAATTTGAATGCAGTCTCGATGTCTCGAGGCAAACTACCTTTGAGCCAGCCAACGGCAACCGCATGACTTACGTCAATCGTGTTTGCAATCTTGCTCGCTCTACCAAACTCCTTCGTTGTTTCGTCCAACCGCGCATTTAACCAATCCCTCCTCTCTTCCTTTGTCACGTTATCCCTCCATTTTTAATTTAATAGTTAGACTTTTGGTCTTGGTCTAGAAACTAGCATATAACGCAGAAAATAAAATCTGTTCTTTTGTACAGTAGTACGATAGATAAAACTATTTATTGATTTCATATACCATCTAGAGATAGGATGTCTGGTCTACATGGAGGTTCAATGATCTACAGACGAGACAAAAGCAAAACCAGCCACTATACAGTTATCCCAAACGCAACACTCAGAGACGCAGACATCAAGCCTGAAAGCCTGGGTGTGCTTACTTACTTGTTAAGCCACGTTGATGAATGGCAAGTCACGAACAAAGCCCTTTCAAATCACTTCAACATCTCCACCGGTCGAGTGAGCAAGATCACAGAAGATCTAGCTTCGCACGGTTACATCTGGAGAGACAACGTCATGGACTCAAAGGGCAAGATTATCCGATGGGATTGGATAGTTTGTGATGAACCACATCTCGAAAATCCAGATCTGGCAAAACCCACATCTGGGGAAATAAAACAAAGAAGTAATATAGAACAAGAAAACCATTTAACTAGAACACGCACTTGGCGAGATGAGTTACAAGAAGCTAAACCGGCTACGGTTGGTCAGGCGGCGTGGGGCAAATGGTGGGAGTATAAATCTCCGAAACGAATGCCAAGCCGCCGCATTTTGGCTAACGCACTGTTGCGGTTCGAGATCCTGATCGATGCGGGACACACCGACTTCGACAAGATAATCGACATTACTGTTGCTAGCGGATGGCAATCTGTTCCGCAGCCCGAGTGGACTCAAATCAAACAGATTAAGCAGTCTTCTGAGCAGACCTCTATCCTTGCGCTGGTCCGCTGATGGACATCGTCGAGCTAAAGAGCGTAGCGCAAGCGCATGTCAATCAGATCTGTCTAGAGCTGTTGCCCGAAGGCGTCAGGGAAGGTGATTGCTGGAAAGTAGGCAGCATCAAAGGCGAAAAGGGGCGTAGCCTGAGCTGCTATCTGAGTGGCGCTGATGCGGGTAAGTGGACTGACTTTGCAACTGGCGATCATGGAGACGTTATTGATCTAGTTCGAACGATACACGGCAGCACACTGCTCGATTCGATTGACTGGATCAAAAAGCGGTTTGGCATTCGAGATACCGATCAGGCTAAAAAATTAAAAGCGCCGGTAAAAAAATACAACACCCCAATTATGCCAGCTGCTAACGAGGCAAGCCCAAATCTGCACAGATACCTCGAGAGCAGAGGCTTTAGGGACGTAGGAGAGATATGCCACAGCTGGAAGCTCTACGAGGCTGGTAATGATGCAAAAGCGGACTTGATCTTTCCGTTTTACAGCATCGACGACACGCTTACCTGCGGCAAGACCAAGAACATGAACTATGAGCGAACGTCCAAAGGCAGTTTCTGCGGCACTGGCGCTAAGTTAATCCTATTCGGTTGGCAGGCAATGAACCCTAACGCCCGAACGTTATGGCTAACAGAGGGTGAGTTAGACGCTATTGCTTTATCTGAACTAGGTTTCCCTGCTTTATCCCTGCCTAACGGCGCTGCTGGTTTAACGTGGATACAACATGAGCTGCCAAACCTAGACCGCTTCGACGAGATCGTGATCGCCACAGATCAGGACGAGGAAGGTGAGGGTTGCGCTCAGAAGTTAATCGGAAGACTGGGCGAGCGTTGCATGCGAGCGCGGTGGGAAGGTGCAAAAGATGCAAACGAACTACTCCAAAAGCTGGGTTATGACCACGCCAAGCTTGCCGTCCAGAAGGCTTACGACTCAGCTAAATGGATCGATCCAGACCAGTTGAAATCGGTTATGGAATTCCATCAAGTCCTGGACGATTACTTCGATCTAGAAAACCGAGGGCTGCAAGGTTACGAGGCGGGATGGGAAAAACTTAACGATCAGCAGATACGATTTCACGGTCTCTGGGGCGTGACTGGAATCAACGGACACGGTAAGTCTATGTGGCTTGGGCAGTTGGTTTTGAACCTGATGAAACAAGGCGGTAAAGCACTGATCGCCTCGATGGAAATGGCGCCGAAGCAAACGATTGGGCGAATGATGCAGCAGGCATCGGGTGGTTCCAAGCCGCCTAAACCGTACAGAGATGCCCTGCTCAACTGGATGAGCGACTCGTTATGGCTTTATGTCGATCAGCTAACACCCAAGCCAGCGCAGCTCATGAAGACGTTCGAGTACGCCTATCGAAGATATGGGATAGACGTTTTTGTGGTGGATTCTTTGACGAACATGGTTAGGCAAGACGATTACGCCGAGCAGCAAAAATTCGTTGAGCGCCTGGTCAATTTCAAACTGCGGCACCCCGTCACTATCTTCTTAGTTACCCACTCCCGCAAGGGTGAGAGTGAAGCTATGGCTCCCAACAAGTTTGATGTCAAGGGATCCGGATCGATTACAGATTTGGCTGATGGGTTCGTCAGCATATGGAAGAACAAAAAGAAATCTGAGCACCTAGAGGTGTGCGAAATCCTCGGGCGAGAGCCAGACGAGGAGATCATGAAAGGCTGGGATATGTACCTAGATGTCCTCAAAAACCGCAACGGCAGTTTCGAGGGAAAGGTCGGATTCGAAATGCATCAGGATTCTTTGCAATACCTCGAGCGTCGAGCGGGTGCGCCAAAAAAATACATCAACTACAGCAAGGAGTCTTCGTGATTGAGGAAGAACGGTTTGCGGAAAACATCCGCAACGCGGGTGCAGAAATAGCACATGCAGAGATGGAAGTAGCCAAAGCTGACGCAAAAGAAAAACAGAAGTTCGCACAGCTCATGATGATTGGTGAGCACCAAGGCAATAAGACAGCCGCAGCACAAACAAGGTTCGCTGACGCATCAGATGAGATGTATCAGATCAGGCTGGCTAGGGGTGTCGCCAAAGGCGCTCTCGCGGCGGCAAAAGCAAACAGTAATGCAGCAGAAGTGGAGTTCAAACAATGGCAAAGCACAGTAGCAAGCGCACGCATGGAGAGACGAACATATGGAGCTTAGATTTTGAAAGCAAGGTCCACTTTCAGCTGGCGCCTACTCAAGCAACGAATCCTGATGAATTTGAGGATTTCTGCGTGTCGCTTTTCAAACTGGCTGAAGAGTTTGGGTTGGGAATTGAAAACATCAAAATCGAAATGGAACTCGTTAATGAAGAGCCGCACACCCACTAAAGAGGAGAGGGTTTGGATGAGCTGCCTGCTCGATCACGGATGTGTCGTCTGTCGCAGAGAGTTCAGAGTTCACACCCCTCCTGAAATTCATCACATCGATGGCAAGACCAAGCCGAACGCACATCTAAACAGCATCCCGCTATGCACAAAACATCATCGAGGTGGAGATGACAACGCAGTATTTACCTCCCGACACCCCTATAAAAAAAGATTCGAGGAGCGTTATGGAACAGAACAGGAGCTTTTGGAACATGTCCGAACGGAAATCTTTGGATGACCCTACCCCTGCCGAGTGGGATGAAGTCTCTCGACCGGCTCGATACACACAGGGTGATATCGAATCTTGGGACGCTATGCACAGCGCCATGTCGCAAGAGGAATGGAACGGCATGTGCAAGGGAACAATCATGAAATACCTTTGGCGCGAGCAGCACAAGGGTGGCAAGACAGACCTGCTTAAAGCGAGAGCCTGGTTGGAAAAATGGATAGCAACCTATGACGGATAGTCGAGCTAAGGGTCTCCAGTTTGAGCGAGATTGCTGTCAACTATTAGGGTCTTGGTTATCAGAAATAACCGGAGAGGACGTTACTTTGCGGCGCATCCTTGATCAAACCAGAACGGTTGATCTTGGGGATATCGAGTGGGGACCGTTTCTCTTTGAATGCAAGCGATACAAACAAGGTAATTGGCATCGACCCGAATGGTGGGAGCAGGTTTGTCGAGCAAGCAAGCAGAGAGTTCCGATTCTGATTTACAAGTTTGACCGGCAGCCGATTCGATTTGTCTTCCCTCTTTGGGCAGTTGGCGACTTCCCGAAAATTGATTATCACACCGTTACGGTAACCCCAGAACACGCTCGACTTATCATCAAGAGGCTGATCGATGACCCCATCTTCTCTGCTAAACGTTTGCAAGACAGCAGCCAAGCAGCCTAGCTATCCAGAAGCAATCCTCATGCTCGAGGACGAGCTTGATGCACGATTCTGGGACATGGCGAAATCGACCGTCCCATTTTATATCTGCGGACATGTTCTTGATCTGCCAACAGCTGCTGATCGACGCGATTACATGCTGTCGATTCCCGAATCTACCTATCCGAAACACACGAAAGCGCTCATCGAAATGGGTGTAAGGAAGCTATATGCAGACCTTTCACGATGATTTACGGCGAGGAGAGGCGATTGAAAAAGATTTTCTCGACCGATTACTCGTAAGTTTCAAGCACGCGACCAAAACATTTGGTAAAGACAGCCGCTGCGACATCTTGATACCAGAATTGGATGCAAAAATAGAAGTGAAGTATGACCCGATGAGCAGAGAGACGGGGAATATCGTTGTCGAGTATTACCACAACCAGCCTTCTGGCTTGCATACGACAGAGAGCAATCACTGGTTATTTTACGATGGAGTCGATGAGTATTGGCTCACTCTGACTGACCTGATCGGCATCTGCGCCTCGAGAGATCCAACCAGGATTCACAGTCGAGGAGATAAGCACCCAAAATGGGTTTACCTTGTTCCGGTTGAGGTTATTCGAAAACACGCTCGGCAATAAAAAAACCCCGCCGAGGCAGGGTTCTTTTAGGGGTTGTAGCGAGATGCTAAACCACCTGCTTACGGCTAAAAGTCTAGCACAGCACATCCAAAACTAATCGATAGTTTAAAGCGAGTTAATGCTGACAGAAATAGTAACCTCCATATTGTGGTGCTGGTAAAATTCTGAAAGAGCATCTCGAAGCTTGAAGGCTTCGTCAACCATTGCAGGTTGATCTAAGTGAAAGTATTCCTTGTATAGACTGGTTTGGCTGAGGATTACGGCAGAGGAATTGACATGATAGTCATCCTCGAAAACCGTTACCACTACATCCGCACTTCTTGTATCGTAGAACTTACGGCATTCGGTTTGGAACTGTTGAGCCCAATGCGATGCCAAATCATCTTTTTTTCCTACTTCAGCATCGAACTGCTTAATTTTCTCGTTCATCTTCTCGATCTCTTTAGCCTGTTCGCCAAGTCGGATCACTTGCTCATCAATCGTCGTTTGCTTGCACTTGTACTTTTTAGCTTCAGTTTTACCTGTCATTTGTCTGTTCCTTGATTTTAATTTGTAGTAGCTCAATCGCCATATTGGGCATTTTGCGGTAATGTGCGCTTGAAGGGCTTCGAGTCCAGTTACGCACACTGTCAAACGGCATATTTAATAGCTGTGCGGCATCTTGGATGGTCATCTCCTCACTCTTTAAGAGTGATCGAAGCCTTTCATTACTGCTGTCTGCGATCATTAGCAAACTCCCGTATTTTTGCCTCTAATTCTGCGATTTGAAGTCGCTGATAACTTAACTTGGCAGCGCCGTGGGGCTCGCCAAGGCATGCTTGATGCACTTGAGATAGACGGCACAGCTCGCTGAGCATGTCATGCAGATCCCACAGCAGAACGTGCAGGTCTGGCTCATGCTCGACTTGTCTCCATCTACCGAGATGTGCGGTCAGTCTCTCGACCGGCGCTAGTTTCAAGAACAACGCCATGTCATCAGCAAAGACCTTTCGACCTCCTTTCAGAATGTGGCGCATCTTTGCTACCTCTACCGCTGCTACTTCGCTCATTACACTCTCCTTTCTTATAGTGAATCGATCCAGTCCTGACGATCGCGTTCGTCATTTCCAAAGTTGATTTGGGTAATCGGATTGCCTGCAAACGCCAGCTCTCGGTAGATCACTCCGAACATTTCTTCAGACAAACTGTCTGCATCCTCGGTCGCATCTTCTGCCGTTGCATAGCTCCACCGTTGCGGCTTATGCGACAGCCATGTGCTGTTCTGGCTGAACTCCACGACATATCGAACCGGCACCTCGTCGTCGTATTCGAGAAACTCGTCCCAAGCCCAATGGCAAAAATGCGGATAAGTCCGACGCAGGATGTCGTATCGTTCGCAAAACTCCGCAGCCGTCAGGACGAGACACGCGACAGTATCGTGAGCGAGGCATGCCACAGCATTGGCAAACTGCCAATCCCCCTGATCCCACATCTCAAAAAGGTCAGAGTTGTAATCGCCCTCTTCGTACTCAGGCGTCAAAATCTTATCGATCAATTCTTCGCCGTTGCTAACGCTCCACATCTCCTGTCGAGACTGGTACTTTTGCAGAATCACCAAAGGCGTCTTTAGGTTAGATAACTTCATCGAAATCTCCTTTTGGTTCCGGAACCCATTTTTTCTGCAAAAGCCTGGCGATTGCCGATTGGAGCGGTCTCCGGAAGACTATTCCGTGCTCGTAAAACGTCGCCTCGACCTCATCACCCACCTCGAACACCTGCCCGATGATCTGGGTATCAAGTTTTAAAACCGGACGCTCCACTCCTTGACGAAAAACAGACGTAATCTCTCGATCGCCGTCATCGTCCAGCTCAAGTTGCAGTTCATTTTTGCGGTGGCGTAGAAAGAATCTCGAGCCCTTCACGAATCCGGAATTGGTAAGCTTTTTGCCCTCAATCCAGATTCGGCGTGACCGATCAGTCTTTTTGACCGTGGTGGTCGCGGTGGTCAGTTTTGCCCCGCCGCTATGTGGCAGCTCGTACTTGGGCTCAGTTGCTACATCAAACATCAATATCTCCTTTTTTTAGTGGGAAAAAGTTCTCACCCCCAAGCCCACTCCTTAAAATGGGCGAGGGGCTGTTAACTGCTCCGATCGGTTGGTTTATCGATCCTGCTCTGCTTCCACTCATTGACCTCCTCAGCCAGCCAGCCTATGGCGCGTTTGCTTAGCTTGATGGGTCGAGGGAACCGTCCGTTTTTTATTTCCGTGTTTAGTTTGCTTCGGTTTGCAAACGGGGTTTGTGCTAAAACCTCCTTGAATCTAATGATTTGCAAAGGTTTTAATTCATCTGGTACCGGCATTTGTCTCTCCTTAAAAAAGTTGATGGCGGGAAAAAGTTCTCACCCCCAAGCTCACTCAGCGAATGAGCAAGGGGCTAGAAACGACCTAAACGGTGAGGAATACCACTTTATTTTTGATGAAATCCTTCTCCGCTTCAGACTTGCCAGTCATCAGCGCGTCCCTGAGTCTGCTAGCAAGCTTGCTGCGAAAAATGATGATCGATGGGTGGTACTCGACGGTGACCTCAGTCCCTGCGGCAAAGGTCCGACCGACTTCCGCGCAGTGCAGATCAATGATTGCTCTGTCCTTTCCGTTGCGGCTTGCCTTGGTCACTCGACGCTCGCCGTCATCGCTCAGCGTCAGTTTGATTTGCCCGTCCCCGTAGACGACCGAGTATCGAGCGTCTGGCGCGAACCCTGCCGCCGCTAACTTTTTACCCTCAATCCAAAGCCTGAACGACCGGCTGGTTTTCTTGACCGTAGTTGTTGCGGTTGTCACAGATATCGTTGCGTTCATTTGCATCTCCTCATTTTTGTGATGGCGGGAAAAAGTTCTCACCCCCAAACCCACTCGATGAATGGGTAAGGGGCTGTTAACTTTCAGAGCCTCCGCGAATATTGTTGATATCGGATCGAGATATCCTGAACAGTTCGCCGCACTTGTCGTTGTATTCAGACAGCAGGTTTTGGATGAACTCCTCTTCGCTGATCGCTTCCCTGACAGGGTTCAGGGTTATCGTTATGGTTCCTTCGAAATTGCTCATGCTCCGTACCCCTCTTGAAAAATTCCCAGCTCAGCCAGTAATTCCTCAGCTTCATTGCAGTAATCGGTCCAGATGTCATCTGACGCATCAGTTCGCTCGACGTTGCCGAACTCGTCGGGCTGCTTGTATTCAAGAGTCACGCCGTCCCTAAATAGCAAATGCTCCGCAATTCCCGCGTACATCGGTATGTAATCCTCAGCTGGTATGTTCACGCTGCCGCCTCCATTTCTACTTGTTGGTTAATGAGATAATCGACAGCCTTCTGCGCCTCGGCAGCCGCCGAGAAAATGTAGTTTTTGTCACCTTTAAATGCTTGCAGCCAGTTGGCGATATATTGGGCATGGTCTGCTCGCACCTCGGTGGACACGTTCAGAGTGGCGCAAAGGATCGCAGCGCCAATTTCCGCGACTAATTCCTCGAAGGCGTAGCCGTTCTCCTGCTTCTTTGCGAACCGGTCGCATCGGCTTTTGTGACCTGACCAGTGTGTTAGTTCGTGCAGCAGAGTCGAGTAGTAAGCCTCTGTGGCGCTGCTCGTTTCGGTGGGCTTGAACTGCTCACGCAACAGCATGTGAATGTAATCTTCAGACGGGACGTAGTAGCAGCCCCTTTGCGAACCATGTCTAACCTCTGCACCGGTTGCTGTAACGAAATCATCCACAGCTGACAGCCGCTCGGTGAGGTCAACAGTCGGCACCTCGGGTGAGGTCCAGCCCTCGACTTGGTCGGCTGAGAAGACGGTCGCAGACTTAAAGAACAGCCCCTTGTTCTCCCCTGTCTCTCTGTCCTTCACGATCATCGGGACGCTAACCGGCGTACCTTTCGAACCTTTCCGAACCTGACAATCTAGAGCTGCCCATTGCCTGTATGTGGCAACCTCTGACTTGCCAAGCAAGCCCAACCAGAAGGCATTCATGCCCCTGTAACGTTTGCCTGTTGAGACGTTGGTCGGAACCCCTCCCAGCTCAGAGAATGGCTTGGTCCAGTTTGTGCCGTGCTCTTCGATCAGCTCGATGATTCGGCTTGTGATTTCTTGCTTGATGTCTTTCATGTGCTCTCCAAATTTTGATTGCGGCGGTAAAATAAAACCCACCCCCAACCCCGCTTGATGTAAACGGGGAAGGGGCTGTGCTTTAACTCCAACTAGCCACGTTGATTGATTCTTTCCCCCATTGGGGCAAGTTAAGGTCTACCCGTATCACCTTCCCGACCCTACGCTCGACGTATCCAGAAGCACGCATACCGTCATGGTCATATGCGCCAGTTTTAACCCAACCCCCCTCGACGACTTTCTCCCACTGCAAAATGCCTTTAAGCTGACCTTTCCTCTTGCCTCTGATGTACCTAGGCAAGGTATCGACGACCTCCCCGAAATATCGACGAGCCATCTGTTCGCCAAAGGTTGACGACAAATAAGCTGATCTGTGTTGCACGTCCGCTCTCTGCACCATCGGTCTATAGCTCCTCATTGCTAAGTTGAATCGCGCCGCCCTTAATGGTGCCGATGTCAAGCTTGTATTCGAGGTTCCGGAACGCTGCCCTCTCGTTATTGAACTTGCAGATGATCTCGGCAACTCCTCGCGCGTTCTCGATCGCTGTGTGTGCGGTGATCAGCCAGCCTGACCAATTAGGTTTGCGGCTTTTGCTGTCATTGATCCGATAGCTGAGGATTATTTGATTTGTCATAAACTGCTCCAGTTGTGATTGAGTGATCTGCCTCGTCAGTGGTCGGTGATCATCCCGACCAGACGCCCGAAGGCGTTTCGGCTATGCGTACAGCTCAGCGTTCAATCTTTCCTGAAATGAATGCTCAATTACCGCGTGTAGCATCGATGAGCCCAGCCGAGGGATGACGTAGCCCTCAGCAGTCCAGCCTGCGTTATCCATGCCCCTAACGATTACCCAGCTCTTGACGTCCCCAGTGACCTGATAGTTCGAGGGCAGCAGAGCGGCAACCTCAGCAGCTGTACGGTCATTGCGCTTGGTCACTCGGATGGTCTTCTCAAGCCCAGCAGCTCGGGCGGCGTTTTGAACGTATCCGCTCCAATGCGCGTCTATGCGCTCGTCGCTGCTGTCTGCTGAGATCCGATGGACTCCAGTTGGAGAGCCAGAGAATGTGATGGTGTCCTCATCCTCTACAGCTAAAAGTTCGACCCCGTTGTCCAGAACATAGCGTTTGATTTGCATCGTGATCACAGCGTCACCTCCCGAACCTTGGCGACAAATGAATATCCGAGCTGCTTCATGATCAATCGGGTTTGGTCTGTTAAGGTTTTGGTTCCAGCGATTCGAGCGAATGCCTCCCCCACTTCGCAGGTTGGGTAGATCGCCTCGGCGCCATAATTGTTTTTGATTTGAACTGTCAGTTCCATGATTACGCTCCCATTAAGATTTGTTTGAGTTCCGCAACGCTGCGGTTTGAAATTTCGCTCAATCGCTTGAGCGTGATATTGGTTGAATCGAACAGATCGATAATTGCTTGGTCGTCCATGTGTGCCTCCTAGGCTGCTTTTTGTGAGTTGAGGTGTTGCAGGGCAGCTGCGCCCCATTGGGTAGCCATTGCCTGAGCAATGCCTGTGTGAAACTTCGAGCGGATCTTCCAACGGTCA
>Ga0255752_10003034_pt1 | contig 17880 bp, 22 predicted proteins | sample 011ome_25_FD_179952 | JGI IMG/M metagenome (GOLD analysis project Ga0255752, IMG submission 179952) | Coastal salt marsh microbial communities from the Groves Creek Marsh, Skidaway Island, Georgia - 011512CT metaG (version 2) | ecosystem: Environmental > Aquatic > Marine > Intertidal zone >... | reverse complement strand
TCTTTTGTACTTGCACTGACTTATATACATTCGTACCCGAGAAGTTTAGAAATGCTCCTGGGGTAGCACACTCAGCAATATCATCAGGACCATCAATAACCGTGACATCAAGTCCTTGCTTTTTCAGATACGCAGGAAACTCAGTTTTCCACTGAGCAGTGTATCTCGTTTCAACATATTCTAAATCAATCAGATATATCATATTCTACAATACCACCATTCTCATCATCTTCATATACTTCAACTTTGCAATACCTATTAGGGTAATTGACAATGATATAATCTAGTAAATCCTCTGCAAGCATTTCACATGATTTATTGTTCGCTTGCATAGTTCCGTCTTTAAAGAGATTTTCAAGTTCTCGTTTGAATAAAATAAATTCTACATCTCGGTCATCGTGAAACACACCCAGAGTAACATAGAAGTGAAACATGTGGCGATGAGGATACTGTAAAAACTCTACACCAGGCAAATCTTTTGCGGCAGGATATTTGTGTATACCTTCTTTCTGAAAAGAAACTTTAATATAAGATTTTCTCATGCAAATAAATCCTCTAAAGAAGGAGGAGCAGATTGTCTGACAGCCATAGACTTCATCGCCCCACCCAAGTATTGGTCAGACTCCCATTTTCGATAGTCATCTATATTTTTTATATTATACAGATTTCTGTATTGATGTTCAAGCCTCAAACTAACCGAATACTTCAAAAGTTCTTCTGGATCCATGAGCAACCTTTCAACAACGGACATAAAGTTTCGGGTACTCTGCAATACAACTAAGGTTCTGACTCGCATCCACATGTACATAGTGCCACCCATTTTCTCATAAGCACCAAAACCGTTGTTAAGAACATTATAAAAGTCTTCGAGGGTAGTGCCAACAGGCTCTGTTTTAGAGATGTCATCATATATCATTTGATAGTTAGGACTCCACTGTCTGCCAATACTCATCGTTCTGCCATCGATAAAATAAAGTCCGTTCTCTGCCGCCCTACTGTGTGTGGTGCTGTCATACGAGATTTCAATATGATCGTACAAACCATTCTGACAAAAGATTAAATAAGGAATCAACCTGCGAACAGAACCAACACCAAGAACATGGAGATGAAGTTTATTCTCTTCATTTCTCATTGGAACTTGACTTGCGATAAAGGCTCTCTTTACATCTTCAAGTGGTCCAGTTCCTAGTGCCGCCGCTCCCATTGCAATACCACCAACACGATGTTTTTCGCTCTCAGGAACTTCAGATAAAATTCTGTTAGCCCAAGTCATGTAGGTGTCATAGCAGTTGCCTTGAAGAATAGCAAAGGCTTTACACTTGCTATCATGTTTTGCAAATGTCTCTACTTGTGTTGCAATGTTTTGACCTGTCTTAGTAGCCAGTGCTTCATAATTTTCAAAGTCAAAATATCTGTTGGCTACATCATTTCTATCAGACCTGCCTGAGGGAAGTACAATAGGAATTTCATCAAAGCACATTCCTACATTAGCATACTTTGCTTGATTGACATACACTTCTCTTTTGATTTCTTCGGTGATTGTTTTTCCTTGAGTAACAATCTGCAAACCACCAGAGTCTGCATGAAGATTTTTTATTGCAGGCAGATAAACTTTTAGTTTGTCACCATATGGTGCTTCTTGATAAGCATTATATAAGATTGAATAGGTATGACTTTTATGATTGTGAACAAACTTGCCGAACAAGTCATTTATCATGTGATAAACATCAGGGTCTCCTGAAGAGCCAGGATTGGCAAGGCGCATAAAACTTGTACCTGATACAACATATTCTAAATTACGCATTCATAAAACTCGGAGTTGGTCTGTTAGTCCATTTTGCAAAGGCTGATTTATATTTTTTGTAGTAGTTTCTGTAAGCCTCAACGGAGTCCTTACACTTAACATCATCGGGCATTGCTTGAGGCAAAGGAGTCAGTGGACCATCAGGAATATTAACAGGAGGTGTTTTCACATGCTCAGATAATTTTTGCCATGCGCCGTGGACCTTACCGTAACGATGCGTATATTCCTTGCATGACTCCTCCCATAGTCCGTAAAGCCAGAGATAGTTTGATAGAGTTTCCCTTGCCCATATATTAGAAGGATGATTAATGTGAGAAGCCTTATACAATTCTTGTTCCATGACAGGATTGGGATGTAGCCATCGTTTGATGCGTCTGCCATTTGAAGTTTTGTCGTAATATTCATCACCATCTAAAACACGGTGTGCAGTAGAAAGCAACTGCGCATATTCTGTGTCCATTTTTACAACATGTTTATCACATTGTAATTGTGCCGCTTTTCGGTAATCTTCGTGTAACTTAAATATGTTCATTCCTAATCCCCAATACCTTTCTTATTTCATGCATTTGCTCTAACTTACCGTAGTTGTAAGCATCAATAATGAGACTATACACTTCTTCAGGAGAAAAGTCAAGCACATTATGCTGTTCTCGGTCTCCTCGAAAGTTTTTGGTATTGAGTATAAGGGTGTCACCTTTGTCATTCAGTCGAATGTCGGTGATGTCACGAATCATTTTAAGTCTGGTCATACTAGCTCCTCAAAATTTTCAATAATGTGCGGGTTTGACTCATTGCATCGTCAAGTGCATTGTGATGTGTATCGTCTTCGGCTTCTCTGATCTGTTTGTTACTTACACCTACTAGATTCAACACTGTCCTGTAGCACTGTACTTTCCAGGGTGTCCATGGAATATTTTTTCCTGTATTCCAATATGCTGACTCTAAGATAGAAATATCAAAAGCCGAACCATTACCCCAGACAACTGTGCTTTTATCTGCTTGCATCCATTCAGAAAAAGCATCCAGTGCCTCTCCTATAGGTTTCGGGTCTACAGTCAAAGCCTTTCTTGCCGCTTCTGACTGTCTACCCCACCACTCAACAGTTCCTTTGTCTACATGTAAACCAACATCTTTACATGATTGACCATCAATATTGATGTAAAATGTATCTATCACACCTTCTTCTACATTGAATGCAACTGCACCAATAGAAAGTATTGCCGCATAGGGGCGAATACTGAGTGTTTCAATATCTATCATTACATGTTTAACCACTCAATGTCTCCTGAATTTGTATATTGTGCATGAATTCATTTTTCAATGCAGGGTTCGTTTTCATCTCACCTTTAAGTACAGTTGTCTGCGTTGCACTGTTTGAAGAACGAATGCCACGATTTTCACAGCAACCATGTCTAGCACGAATATAAACACCAACTGCTTTTGATTTTGTGAGCCTTTCAATCTCTTTAGCAATCATTTCAGTGAGTTCTTCTTGTAAGTGACCACGCATTGCAATATGCTGTGCAATCCTAGTATACTTTGATAAACCAATCACTTCTTCACCGGGCATACAAGCAATATAACAAACACCCTGTACAGGCTGGTGATGATGCGAACACATACTAGTAATATCACTACGAATTACAATCAGTTGGTCATACTCACCGTCATTAGGAAATGATGTTATTTTAGGGGAGGGGTAGTATCGCCCCGACATGATTTCATTAATATACATTTTTGCAAGGCGCCGTGCGGTGTCTTGACTATTAGGATCTTCAACAGTGTCAATTACAAGACTTTGTAGAACAGCCTCAAATTTTTCAGTAACCTCATCAATCAAAAGTTCATGTTCGCCTTCAGCGATACAATGACTGATATTGTCAGAGGCACGATAATAATATGCACCTTCGTCAAGCCGTTTCTTAATAACTTTACTAATCATTTTAAACTTCCCAGGGAAATACTATCCACATATTGTTTGAGTGATCTGTACCAGAATATGTAACTTTATCAGAGATTGTTTTGTTAATCAAGACTGCAACATCTGCTTTGGGTAAATGCAGATGTAATTCTTCAAGTGTTTCACCTGTATCACATATGTCATCTACAATCAAAGGTTTGTTATACTTAGACAAATCTCCTGAGCGGAATACTCCATCGCCGTCACGCTTTTGCAACTCTACAACTTCCATTGGAACACCCAATAAATTTGAAAGATGTACAGCAGGAACCAAACCACCTCGCTTGATACCAATTACTACATCGTAATCTGTCTTCTCAATATCTTGAAGTATTCCACCTAGCAACACTTCATATTCTTTCCAACTAAGTCTCATCATGTCCCAATCGCATTCCCAAAAACATAAGTGTGATTTCTTGTCGCTACCTTGTAGCCCCTATTCATAGCATCAATACAAATATCAGCCGAGAATTCTTGTTCTTCTTTTGTAGCACCTGCTGGCATAATCCAAATTTCAGGAGTTTTTATTTCATTGCACTCAGACATCTTTCTGATAATTTTTGTATACTGTGCAATTTCTTCCCAAGACTCTTCCGTGCCGTTACAAACAAATTTGATGATGCTTGTGCTTCGTGTGCCTTGAATATAGTCCATAAAAACTTCAGGCATAACTTTATCTTTTTCGCCTGCTGTATGAAGAAGTTTAGGGCTGATTGCCCAATGCCAACGAATGCCCATATCAGCTAGGTAAACATTGATAAAGTCCTGTAAGTTTTTGTCTAGTTTTTTGGTGCCGTTAGTTTCTACTGTGATGATCTTAGGAACATTGCCACGAATAAGAAACTCGTTGACAATTGCTTTCATTTGTTTTTGCCAAAGCATAGGTTCACCACCAGTAAATGCAAGCATGTTTTCTTGACCTGAATCAGGGTGTGTGAATCTTCCGCTCGGAAGTGTTTCTTCTAAGGCATCACAAACTTCTTCGACAGTATTTGTCTTTGCTAGATGTTTGTATTTTTTTGACCAAGAGTAAGATGAATCACAACCATAATCCCATACAGGTAACTCTTCGACATGCTTAACATCAATTAAGTCGTAGTCTTTGTAGGGAAGTATCCAAGTAGAAGCATCAGCCGGGTCAGCTTGACCGAAACCGTTACATTCTAGATTGCAACCGAAGAATCTGAGCCATGTTGTGGGTGTACCCGCTAACTCAGCCTCGCCTTGAAAACTATAAAAAATCTCAGAGTATTTGATATTCATGCTGACACTATACAGTAGTTAAAAACAAATGTCAAGCATTAATCAGCCAAATCTTTAAGTTTCTCTACCTTTTCTTTAGCAATTCTGATAGCTTCTTCATCATCAAAGTATTTGGGTCTTCTCTTTACCATTTTTTGGTCAGCATGTGCTTCATCTATTTTTGCAGAAGCATCAATTTGTTTGCGCAGATAGTCCAAATATTCGCTGGTATTTGCATCATTTGGGTCAACATCAGCCATAACAGATTCAATGTCTAGGCTCTGAATGTATTTGTATTTTGTGTCCAATTGCTTTTTCTCTTTTTGAATTCTACGCAGAAAAGCATAGTATGTAATTTGCGTAAAGTAAGCAAAAGGATTTTTAGATTTCTCCGGGTCAAAGTTATCAATATAGGTGATACAGTTTTCAATGCCATCAAGAATCATTTCATCTCTGAAGGTATAATTCACGAAATTAGATTTGTATGCTAGATGGTTTGCAATTTTTACCATGCACTCACCTAGATAGTTTGTGACTCTAGGCTTTTCATCGCCCGCTTCTTTTGCCGCAATCACTTTTTGTCTATACTCTGTGATTGCTCTAAGAAATTCTTTGTTGTCAATATAATGTACGCTTTGTTTATCTTTCACTTTTGGTCTCCATAATTAAAAAAATGCTTGACATCTATTTTAAGGATGTGTATACTCCGTCTGTTGCGCTTCAAGGAGTAATTTAATGTATTGTGTCATCGTCCATCTCAGCAAGAATGTTTCTCTCTAACTCATCTACTCTTTCTTGAATTTGTTGTTCAACATCTTCCATGTCTGACTCATCACTTCCAAAATAAAACATATCTACCATATCCTTATAGCCGAGTTCATATTGTTCTTTAACATCCGTTAAGAGAATAATACTACTGCTATCTACCGTTATAACAGTTTCTTCGGATATGGACTGCCAAGGTTTGAGATTGTATCTTTCTTTTATACCATCAGGCGCATTAAAAAATTGTGTTATCACTTCAATTGGATATTGTAGTTCAACAAACTCTTTTATATTTTCATTTAGAATAGTGTCACTCTTCATCATTGCAATTACTGTATCACCCGTAACAAACTTAATTAGTTTGGCTTTTAAACTCATGTGAACAACTCTTCTAAAGTGTTAGTCCTAATCTCTTCTAAGTAAGGTCTAACTATTCTTTTGTCAATGTAAATTCCGTATCGTCTTCCTACATATTTATACCACTGTCCGCGGCTCTCAGGCAAGCCATAAGTATCTCTAAAAATCTTATCGCCTTTATCCATTTCTGCCTTTCTTGTATTTTGTGCGCCTGCATGTGTACTAGGAGAAGTGTACTCTTTTAAAAGAATATTTCTGAGAATATAAGTTTTAAGTCCTTTCATTGCGCACTCCAATGCAAAGAAATCGTCTTCTCCTACTAATAGATTTCCGTCTATATAGGTAAATTTCTCATTGAATTTTACTCGCTGTTCATTTCTTCTTAGAAAAAACATTGTTCCTTTCATAGAGCCAAACTTTCTATCAAAGCACAACTCTCTGTCCCACTTAACATTGATATAATTTTTGTCTAAATTTTTGTACTTATCTTTGAATGCCCCGTCTCCTGGTCTGCCGTCCCAGTGAGGGAAAAATAGATCAACCCCCTCAAAATTATTTGGGAAATTTTCAAGCACCTTACAAATGTTCATTCTAGTAAAATAAAATTCATCATGAGCTTTCAATACAGCATCGTTATCCATAAACAATGCCCATTCATGATTATTACCAAAGTCCACATCTGAATAAAAATTTTCTAGCAGAACATTTCTCGCCTGAGCTGGTGTGAGCAAGTCGCCTCTATGCACAACATACTCAACACCCTCAATGAATTCATCTTCATTGTAATCTTGTGCTAAAACTTGTATTTGCATTTCGGGGCAGTAAGCCTTCCAAAAATCAATTTGTTGTTTGTGATTCTCTACACGGACTTGTCTTTCTTCTGGCTTATCTCTATTGCCGAAGTAAGAGATGATGTATGCTTTTACATTCATTTTTCTTCACCGTATACATTGAGATTGATTATTTTGTAATCGAATCCCTCTTCATTATATAATTTTATTCTGTCAACCATATGATTCAAAGTATAATTTTTCTTTGATTTCCATGATAAGTCATCTCCGACATCATAAAGGTTGCAATGTGTCTTGGCACTACCTTTTCTAAGTCCTCTACCAATACTCTGCAAGTTTCTAATTCGTGACTTGCTTGGTGATGCGAAAATTACATTGTGCAGATTTTTGATATTGATTCCCGTAGAGAATGTACCATATGAGGCAACAATTATAGCATTGTCTGCCTTCTCTGTCAATGCCCGAATCTGTTCTCTCTGTTCAGTATCAGTACCACCATATACAAAATAAGCCGGGCGACCATCTGCAATCTTTCTCTTAATTAAATCAAAAAGATTTGAGCCATGTTTCTCAACATATTGAAACAAAACTAGTGTGTTTCCCTTTTGAGAAATGGTAAGATTTCTTAGAATGATATTTCTTTTGTTGTGGGATACCAAGAAATCCATTTCTTCTTGGTAATTCATATCTTTGACTTTTTTCTTTTCTTCGTCAGGATACTGTAGAACAAGACACTTCACTTTTAGATCAGCAAGTGAACCGTCATCCATTAATTTTTTTGTTGTGGTTACTTTGTGTACAGGTCCAAAACAACCCTCTAAAACTAACTTGTGTGTTTTAGTTCCGTCAAGGGTTCCTGTAGTACCAAAGCGATACTTCGCATTGGTACATTTGTTCATTAAAGTTGTAAGGGATTTTGCTTTGAATAAATGCGCTTCGTCACCATATACTACATCAAATTTTTCAAACCACTTCTTTGGAAACTTGTATATAGATTGCCAAGTTGATATTGTTATAGGATATTCATTTGATTTTTCTTTGCCACCATATATGCGATGACAATTTTCAGATGCTTTCCAACTATCAGCCGAGGCATAATCTGCAAAATCCCCGTACAGTTGTTCTACCAAAGATGTGGTAGGAACAATTACTAGTTGTTTATTACCTAACTGCTGATAATAACGAACCAGGGAATAGATAATGAGAGACTTACCAGAAGCAGTGGGGCTAAGTAAGAGACTACGACCCCCATTGATTCCTTTAGTGACTGCTTCAATTTGATAATCACGGGCATGGATAGGCTTTTCATTTGTATGAGGTTTTAACTCCTGTATAAAGTTTGAGATATAAGATATAGACACTGGGTCTCCAATGTCCGCGATATTTATAACAATGGGATATTCTAGTTGCCGAGAAAAGTCTTGTAGGTAATATAACAAACCCACAGGCAATTCTTTAGTGTAGATGTTAAATAGTCTTGCTTTGCCGTCCCACATGCGTGACTTGTACGCTGGCATAAATTTTGCGCCCGGTACTTCAAAAGTAAAGAAGTCATTTATCTCTTGTGCAATACCTATATCACATTCTATATTGAGATATACTTCATTCTTTTTAGTCACTGTTATCATTACATGAGTCCGTTAGTAAACTTGTTCCACTCAATACTGTTCTTGATGTCCCAAGTTCTGCTGTTTAGATTTCTCAAAACTCTTTCTAAGAAATCTGCAACTGTGCGAATGTATTCTACTTTGTTTGTTTGTTCGATCACATCATCATCAGAGTCTAGCATCTCATTCATATCTTGTTTGAGAGGCTTTGGTCCTAAGTATTGTTCCCAGCCCAACCGCTCTAAATCTTCTCTGGACATTTCACCCCTATAGTACTGCACCTTTACTCTTCTAAGTTTGAGTAATGCGGCTTCAGATTTTCTGAGGTGAAGTCTAGTATCTGACATGTGATTCAGATATTTGGAGTGTAGTTCGGGTGTGCGTGTGGACTCTTTTCCTAGTGACAGTTCATCAATCTTACAGTCAGATGCCCACATGTCCTGTAGTTCTTTCAAATTAATCATAATAATCTCAAAGGTGCTATTTATGCATAATATACTATGAAACGGTTAACAAGTCAACATTCTATGTGACCGTTTCTATGTTAAACAATCTGTATCTAAATGCCGCAATGCCAACGAAATATGGTTGGTCTCCGCTACTAATATCAAAGTCTAGTCCCTCGAGGCTGATTGGGAAACAGTCTACAAAATTAATACGAGTAGTAGGATTGTTGTTGGAATCCAAAACAAACAAATCCGCGTCACTAAACTGTCCCAAGTCTTTAGCCCTGGGATTTTGGTTAGGAAATCTGTATCTTTGTCCATCTACATACTTAGTAAATTGTGAGTGATCTTCGGGTGACCCTAAACCAATAAGCCAGTCATAGAGTTCCTTGTAATTAGCCATGTCTTCCTGAATAAGAAATCTTATCAGCAGTTCACCGAATCGTACCTTTTCTCCTGGGAATGCTAGTGTAGAAAGCGGTGTCTCAACTTCAGGTGCGCCAATAGACATCTGCGGAATATTCGCTGCCTGACAAAAGAATGATACATTGGGTATATTGTGAATCTGAAACTTAAAGCCATTGGGTCTAAGAAAATCCAATTCTATTGGATTAGACGCCCCAGTCAAACCGGCTTCAGCAACATTTGTTATAGGATTATAAGCCACTTTTGTTTACCTTTTAAATAACTGTTGTCTACTATTTATCTACCCTGTCCTCTGTATTTTTTGTAGGAACGCTTTTTGCTTTTGTTCATTGACGCCCTTTTAACTAATCCTCTTCCTATTGAGGTGCCTTTTTTAGTAGGTTCTATTGCAGTTTTATTTTGTAATGCTTTAGCCATTATAATCTCCTTGTAGTGGTAACATTATTTATAGGATTATAAGCCTATTTATCTCTCATAATAATTGACTTCCATGCATCTACTTCTGTCACCTATCCATGAAAGTTTTTTAGGCAGTTTGTAACTAGTCGCAAGAGCATACAAATGCTGTCGATTATATTCTGTTATTTCTTTTATCTCGTCTAGCAAAGAAATCATCTCGCTCAATTTCATGCTGTCTAGTCTTTTTAATTCATCGAGTATCATTTTCATTCTGTTCTCATCATTTTCTTCGCTGTCATAACTCTCATCGATCCATGGTGAAAATGTTTTAAATCCCATGTTGCGAATATTTTCTAGATAGTATGCAGAAGCAAAGCCTAAAAAGGGACGACCACTTATAAGAGCTTTGTATGTTTTTTCCGTAATGAATGATGGTGCAAAAGTTTTGTAAGATAAATTAAATCCATATTCAGGGTCCACATGCTGGAGAAACATGGGAGTATTATAATCTGAGTTAGATTCCCAACCTGTAAACTCTTCAGCATAATGTTTAAAATGAGATTCTATTACTATATGAAAACAAGAGTCTTGCATTGCTTCAAGAATTGTATTGTCCCACTTCCTTGTTACTCTACTTTTTGAAAACTTTAAATCGTTTAGTACATAAGGAACATTACTCAAAAATTTATTCAACAACTTTTCTGGGTGGTTCGAGTTTCCTGAGAGTTGCGACCGGTGCCTTATTCTCCACACTTCATACATTGACTTCATTTCTTCTACAGAATATTCTAGTACACCGTTGTCTTTATCAATATAAGGGTTGGTGTTCCAAAATGTAAAATTTACAGCACTAGTATTGAGAAGCCCCAAATCATAAAGACGAACAAAAAAATCTAACCTTTCTTCTTTAAAGTTTCTACTAAATAAACTAAATTTTTTTGTTGGGGTAGGGTTGTTTTGTTTGTTTATTCTGTAACACTGATTAAGCCATACAGGCTGCGTGTATGTAGTAGGAGCTGTAAGCTGTTTTTTAAAAAATGTATCATGTACTAGTTTCTGAAAATTAATGTCAGGACATCCAATAGATACTTTATGCATGTGTTCTTGCATATCATATCGCTCAAACACATTTATCCATTGGTGAAGGTCATATGCATTGTAATAATCAGTAACATAACTTATTACCAATTTCCAGTTTTCATTTTTCTTGAGGCGTTCCCACATCTTAGGTGTCATAAATTTTCTTAAAGGTATGCCATGTTGCGCTCTGTCTGTTTCATTATAAAAGAATACTACCTCTTCATTATCCCAATCATTAAATTGGGATACAGAAATTTTTGGTTGTGTTATGAAACTGAGGGTGCGATCCTCTCCATAAGCAATTACAAACAAAGCATTACTACTCATTATTATTTCCTTGAAGGAATATCGTAGGGCTCATTAACATCTTTATCATACCAATATAAACTTCGATGAGGTCTATCATCATTTTTGTAGGTCGAATTGCTTACATAGAACATCAATCTAAAAGTGGTTCTATGCATATCTTTTGGACACTCAAGTAATTGAGGATAACCATGAAAACCTTTTTTATGATGGTTCCAAATCAAAGCCCGATTAAACAAACAATCAACACTTCTAACACATTTACTTTTATCAAAATCCCAAAACTCAAACGCACCCTTGTATTCAGGTTTCCAATCAGGTGTAAGATACAGAATCAATGATGCGACCCGATGTAGTTTAAGTTGTTCGTTCCAGTTAAAATCCGTATGTACTTTAAGTGAATCGCCAGCCCAGCTTTTAGAATAACCTGCACCTACGATATGAGGGTCAGGAATGATTCCAGGAACGCCTGTAAGCTCCTCTAGCCAACGCAAGCCGGCACTGCTATGTAATTGTGCTACTAAATCTCTAGCAACAGGCATATGCTCTAGCTTTACACACTCTTTCATCATACTACCTTTTCGTGTGAATGTCGTCCAATACTCTTCAGGTATTGTCTGTGCTTCGACAAACATTCTTTTTGCGAAATTTTCAGGTAGAAAGTTATCTAATACAATAGATGGAACTGGTAATGAGGATGTGTATTCGTCTTTGCGGTCAGCGTGATGTAATTTTATATGATTCAATATTTCCATTACAATATTTATGCATAAAAAAAGGGACTCCGAAGAGTCCCCTTGAAAGCGTCCTTTACAGGATTCTTTTTTTTATTACATCAAGTTAGTAACTTTAACGGCTCTGTAGTACTGGTTACGATCAGCAGTGAAAGTATCTGCGTCAGTAGTACCGTCAGCCTGAGTTACAAACGGGTTAGCAATCATGCCGTAACGAGTCTTGAAGCCGATTTTGGGCTGGAAGGTGTTAGGATCAATTGCACGAACCATCTGCAGGGGTACATATGGGCAGTAGAAAAGACCTGCGTCATATGCGCTAGAACCCTTGTAGCCGACAACATAAAACTGAGAAGCGGCACCAGTGTTTGCAGAGTAAGGATCGATGTACACTTTGTAACGACCGTTGAGTGTACCAGCAAAAGTGTTGCCAGTGTCATCAACATTCAGATCAGTAGAAAGTGCAGGAGTGTAGTCGAGTACACCAGACATAGCAAGTGCAGAAGCAACATCAGCAGAACAGATGATGAAGTTACCTTTGCCCCTACGAGTGTCTTGTGCGATTACATTGGCATCTCTTTCAATGTTGAAGAGAAGACCTTTGAATCTTTCAACAGACCAGCGACCGTTAGAGTCAACATCAAGGTCGAAAGTACCAGGTGTAGCTGTAGAAGCGGCACCAGTCTTAGCAACTTTGTAGATAGTACGAATGACTTCACGGTTGATTTCAGCGAGAATTTCCTGAGAAAGAATGTTGCTCAGTTCGCCTTCTGCGTCAAGACCATGTACTGCTTTCAAGTCTTGAGCAAGTTCAACTGTGTACTCAGCTTTCAAAGCACGGGTCTTTGCAGTAACCGTAGTCTTTTCGATGCTGAATGCCATCTCGTTAAGAGTAGTGCTGTCACCAAAACCTTCAGCAGTTGAAGTGCTAACACCAGTACCTGTTGTGTAAGCGCCATCAACAGGGTTAGCACCAGCGTGTGTACCTGCACCAGAGAAGTCAGTATCAGCTTCGTTAAACAGAGCTTCTGTGCCTGTCTGAGAAGAGTAATGCGACTTCATGGCAAAGATAAGACCAGTAGGTCCAGTCATGGGCTGAACACCAGCAACATCGTATGCCATCAGATTAGGAAGGGCACGACGGACCAGGCTAATCAGAATGGGATCATAGTTGTCGATGCTTGATCCAGTTGCGTTTGCGTGAGTTGCTTCTGAAAACAGAGCTTGCTTTTCTTCACGAAGAGCTTTCTCTTGGTTTTCCAAAACAACAGTAGTTACGGCTCTACGATGAGAGTCCTTAATAGCGGGCAGGTCTTCGTGTTCGAGAACCGGGCTCCACTTGTTTTGAAGTTCTTCTGAAAGATACATCTAAGTTTCTCCTTACTTGGTTGTGTATATATTACTTGTTATTTATAAAAAATTACTTTTTAACTGCTTTGCTAATAGCTTGAGCGTAAATGTTTACTGGGCTAGACTCAGAAATAAATGCCTCGTCAACAGTATCTTGCATTTTGTCTTCTTCAGATGCTTTGACTTTAGGGAAATAGTTTTCCTTGATTACAGCAACTTTTTCAGAGAAAAGATCCTCATCATCGAAGTCAACATTCTCTACCAACTTGGCTAGTTTTTCTGCTTCAGTAACAGTCAGGTCTGTAGATGCTTCAGAAAGAACCTTGTTGCGAAGAAGATTAGTCTTCTCGCTAACAATTTCCATCTTCTCAGCAATGCTTTCGTCTAGTTTGGACTTGAGTTCATCAATCTGTGTTTGCATTTCGCCGAGAACATCGTACTTCTCTTCAGGAACCTGAATGTAATGCTCTGCAAAAAGATTCTGTAGTCCACCAATGAAACTCTCAGTGATTTCGGTTCTAAGACCTTTTTCGATTGCGAGTTCATTTTCTTTCATCCAGTTTTCAGCCACATAAGAAAGGTAAGAATCAATCTTCTCTACCATTGCGTTCTGAAACTGCTCTTGCTCTTGTGCATATTCTTCTCTGAGTTCAGCTTCAACAGCTTCCATCTCAGATGCAACTCTAGCAACAACTACGGCTTCAAAAATATTAGCAGCCTTAGTCTTAAATTCTTCGCTAAGATGCTCTTCGTCAGCGAAAAGAGAAGTGATGTCGGCTTCAAAAAGAGTTTCGTCATCGCCTTCTTCAACTTCAACTTCTTCATCTTCAGCAATTACTTCTTGATCTTCTTCAACTTCTTCTTCGGCTTCTTCACGAACGCCTGCTGAAGATGCTTGATTCACAACAGAAGCAGGATCTTCTTTGCTATCAAAGTTAGGTGCATCGCCTGCGCCTTGACCTTTGGGCAAAGTGTTGTCCTTAGATGCTTTTGCAGAGGCAGCTTTACCAACAGGTGAAGTCAATCCACCTTTGTCGTCTGCGCCTGAAAGGTCTTCTTGTTCTGGGTTGGGGTTTGAGCTACCTTGAGCGGGTGCCGTTTTGTCGCCAACATCTTTAGAGTTGGGCAGACCAGCTTTTTCCTCAAGGTCTTGAGTCTCTTCAACAAGAGCTTGAGTAGCGTCTACTTCACCCTTATTGCCGAGTAACTCCCTAATTTTGGATTCTACAGCCATTTAAAGTCTCCTTAAAGTTTTGTGTCATCTGAGTTTATTTATATTAATTTAAATTTTGGAAAGCCTTTCTAGGAATGAACTAAAGACTTGCATTTTTGCTTCCTCTAGTTCACGGCTAGATGCTTTACTGATAATTTGTTGTGCTTGTTCCATTTCTCTTGCTGTCCAGACACCATCTACCATCACCCACTCTCTGCTTTCCATGATGCCTTGTACATATGCATCAGGTGCAGAAGGGTCAGCCACGATGTCTGCCGCTGTGGCAAGCATGAAATCATCCTGTACTTCATTGATACCGTTCTTTTCTTTGATTGATCCAAGACCTCTAGAGCTAACACCTAATTGTGCGCCAGCCTCAATAAGATTTGAGGCAATTTTTCCCATAGGTGTTTCTAGAATCTTTGCTTTACCAACCCAATTGTCACCATCTTCTTTAAGGGACACGATCATATGGGATACGCGGTCAAGATTGAGAGAAGGTCCATCAGGGTGACCTAGTTCACCTAACGCTCTTTTCTTATCAATCTGCTCTGCGGTATATCTAGCAACTTCTTTCTGCATAACCTCTTTAGGATATACACGACCGTTTCTATTCTTCAGATTGGATTGCAAAAAGACACCCTCAATATAAAGAGTTTTCTTTCCGTCCTTCTCTTCTTGGATATACTGGAGCTCTTCGTTAAGTTCTTTAATTAGTTTCATTAGCCTAAATCTCCGTCAGCACCTTGGTGTTGTTGTGGACCATATCCAGAAATCTTATTGACAGAGACAATAACTGTACCTGCGCCATCCATATCAACTTCAATATCAGATCCGTTTTCTGTGTTTTCTGAGAATCCATAGAATTCTAATTTACCTGAAAGTCTCAAGGTGTATAAGACTTTAGAGTTTCTTGTAATCGTACCAGTAACACCATCATCCAGAGACCAGTAAATAGCCGAGATGTCCACTGTAGGACTGCTCTGTGTCTCTGTAGATTTTTTAAGTGTAGTTGCTAGTGCAATTGTCCCGGTTGCGGGCGTACTGCCATCTTCGCGGACGGCGACCACGCCTTGAACCTGAGTTAATTTTAATGTGTCTAGGGTGACCGCCATTTAATTTCTCTCCTCGTTACTTCTTTTTCTTATGATTGCCGTGTGAGCTTTCTTCAAGTACTTCAAGAGCATATGTCTCGCATGTCTCTATACCATGTTCAAACATAACTTTATACCACCAAACTTTACCTTCAGCATCGGGTTCAGCATGTTCTCCCATAATTGGCTTACCTTCACCAAACTTAGGGTGAAGTACTTTCATGGCACACATATGAGTAAGTTTAGGATCTTCTGAGCTACCTTGTTTAGGGGGAGTAACATCTCCCTCAACACCAGTTTCTGCAGGATGATTTGCAGTAGGCTCTTCTTTAGCAGCCTTCTCAACGGGCACTGCCTCTTCAGGCATGTTTAGTTTTGCCTGTTGTTTGTGCTTTCTCATGGCACGGCGTTCCGCTTTTGAACGAATTTCTTCCGCATCTTCTGTTGCTGATTCTCTAAACTCGTTAAATTTCTTCATCTTCTTGCTCAGCCTCTTCGGGCTCCTCCGATTCTGTTTCCGGTAATTCACCATCCATCTCCTGAGGGGTATCATCCTGTACTTCTTGTTCGTCTTCTACTTCTGCATCTACTGCACTATTGTAAATAGATGCCGCAATCTCTGCCTTTCTATCTGCAACAAGATTGTCTGCTCTTACATTCATGATGCTATTAAAAGTATTCTGTGCATCAGACAAATCTCCATTAGCCCATTTGTCCATCATGTCTCTGATGGCATCTTGTCTAGCATCTTCTGGACTAATTTCTATTTCTGTTTCAACTTCGCTCATAAATTATCACCTTCTGGTTGAGGCTCTACAGCCTGTGCTTCATTATTTATCTCTGAATCTATATTCTGTATTTCTTCATCTGTTAGCATGAGAATGTTCTTTTGTACATACTCTTTACTGAAGAATTGTCCAACAAATCCAGCGACTCCATTTAATACTTCAATTCTGCTTCTTAGAATCTCTTGATTCTTAGACTCAGTGTAGTAAGCATCAGATGCAAACTTATATTTTAAGTCTTGCTTAATATCTTGCCAATCATCGTCAGTTATAATACCCTTTAAAACTAACTGTGTTCTGAGCAAATCATCAAACAGACCACTAAATCTTCTACGCAATTTCGCAACAAATTTTGTAAACTTCAATTCGTCACGATTAATTTCAGCAGACCTACCAAAGTTTAGACCCGCTTGCTGTTCCAATCTAGAAACAGGAACATTCAGAGATTGATATAGTTTTCTCTGAAAATATTCAATGTCGCCTGTTTCACCTAAATTCTGTCCTCCTGGCAATGTTTGAATCTCTGTTCCTCTGCCACCCTCTCTTCTTGGTAGCCAAAAGTCTTCAAGCATTGACATAAACTTTTTATCATCACGAATCTCTCCTGTACCGGCATCGTAAACAAGTTTGTTACGATAACGATCCATGATGTCTTTTAGATACTGTTCTGCTTTTAGTCTAGGCAGGTTGCCAGTATCAACATAAAAAATTCTTCTTTCAGGAGCCCGTGTAATACGATAGATTACAGCGGCATTCTCCATCATTCTTAGTTGATTCGCTGGGCGAATCGCTTTATGCAAGAATGACAAAGGAATATTTTTATCTTGATCCACTAGTCCTGAAGGGCAATATGCAATCGCATCTTTTGTAATCTTCAATGCTTTACTATCAATAGCAGTTGAAGGATTAATCTGTCCAGGCTTAGTAGCAATTCCTTTATCATCATAGATAAAGTATTCTTTTATCTCCTTAATAAACTGTACACCAGTTTTAGGATCTTTCTCTTTTTTTACTTCCCTAACAAGCCTAATTTTTCTAGGGTCGATATATCTAATATCAGTTATACCCTGCTTAGGTTTTGCAGAGTCAATTACTTTATGAAAGTATATTCTTCCGTCAATATACCATCTTCTAAAATAATCTTGTGCCCTATTATTGAAATCAAACAATCTAAGCACTTCATCAAACTCATTATGAATTGCTTTTTTTACCGCCGCGGAAACTTGAACACTGTCTGTATTCAACTGTATCGGCTTTTCATCATCTAAATTAGATATGGTATCGTTTACAATGTCTTCAATAGCGGCATCAACATCAGCCATCATTGAGATATCACGATACCGTTTGATTAGTTGTTCTTCGGTATTAGCAACACCTTCAACATCAAAATAGGTGCCATAATAACCACCCGCTCGGATAGCATCAATAGCACCATCTTCGGAAGGAGCGACAAACGACTTTTCAGTCGCCTGCCGCTTTTTCCTGTTCACTTCAAATCCAAAAATTTCCATTATATTTTTCTCC
>Ga0255752_10003025_pt1 | contig 17894 bp, 13 predicted proteins | sample 011ome_25_FD_179952 | JGI IMG/M metagenome (GOLD analysis project Ga0255752, IMG submission 179952) | Coastal salt marsh microbial communities from the Groves Creek Marsh, Skidaway Island, Georgia - 011512CT metaG (version 2) | ecosystem: Environmental > Aquatic > Marine > Intertidal zone >... | reverse complement strand
CGGTATCTCCGTGCAAAGAAACGCTATTGCCAAAGTTACCCCAAGAAGACGTGGATGGGTTGGACGCGTACAGTTTTGTCTGTTGCGTCCACGTCGTCGTCGTTCGAGAAAAGACGTAAACGGATCCTGCGTTGGTGCCTTTATCATCGTCCGATAGCGCTCCAATCAACGCCGTGTCTTTATGAAGTGAGACTGACGTACCGAAATGGTCGTAGGTAGCTGCGTCCGACGCGTACAATTTCGTCTCTTGCGTCCAAGATGTCGAACTGACTTTTGTAAAGACGTACACCGCGCCGGCTTCGGTACCCTTAGCATTATCGTACGACCTTCCAATCAGAGCTGTGTCGACATATAACGAAACGGAAGTTCCGAAATACGTCGATGCAGACGGATCCAATGGATATATTTTCGTTTCTTCGTTCCACGATCCACCCGATCGGGTAAACACATACACCGAACCACTTCCATCACCTTGGTCGTCATCTTTCCGAGCTCCAATTAACGCCGTATCGCCGTAAAGCGATACACTTTTCCCAAAATTATCGCCGGCGACTGCGTCGCTCGCGTAAATCGTCGCACCCGTATCCTCGAGCATATTCGTCAAAAATATTGGCGGATTCGGGGGCGGATTCGGCGACGGCGGTGGACTCGGCGGCGGCGGATTCGGCGGCGGACTCGGCGGTTGATATACTTCGGATTGTTTCTCCTTCACTGCCAAACACGTCATTTTCACTGCAGTAAGTTCCTGCGTCAGGCGCTTGACTTCATCAACGAGCTCGTCCATTTCTTCATCCTGCTCTGCAATCTTTCTCCCCACTTCAATTTCTTCGCCGTTCAACAGCGTCATGAAAAATTTCTTCTTCACGGTCAAACTGCCGTAAAATTCGGTATCGTGCGCAAAGATGACCAAATTCTTTTGGCACAGATTCGTTTGCCTCCACTTCGGCACGTTCGCGACGCACTGCGACGACGCTTTCGCGCCGCCGTCGTCATCAACATCGGCGGCGGAAACGCCGCCGCCGCCAAAGCTCGTCCCGAAAATAAAGGCGACAAACGCGAACGCGAAAAGTATCCGCTTCCTAAACTTTGAGAGACGAAATACCACCACTGGTTGCATCTTTCTCGCCCTTTTCTGGTGAGAGAAACCGGACGATCGAGAGATTTCTCCTGAAGGGTCGCGAAGGCTCGGATGAAAGAGACGTGCCTCTTTTTTCTTCGATCTAGACCTCCTTCTTCTTAAGAGAGAGAGAGATGAGAACAACGACTTGGAAGATCTCTTCTTCTTTTACCCGAAGGAGGACGATAATGCGTTTGTGTGTGTGTGTATTCTGCGCGAGATGTGACGAAAACGAAAAGCTGTTTAAAAAAGTACTCGTAAACCTAGAGACAAAAAGGGTCCATTAAAAAAAAAAATATCGTCGTTGGATATATAAAATTCGTTCTTTCGTGTGTGCTTCTCTCATCGCTTCTTTTCTTCTCTCATTTTGTCGCGACATCGAGAGTCGTTCGAGAAAATCCGATGAGTCGTCGTTCTCATTTCTCATCGACGACGAAAGTTTGGCGAGGTATACGTCCGCGATGAGTGAGATTGTTTTTTTCTGATCAGAGTACGAGACGGAGACACGATTTGACGACGACGACGAGGAAAAGAGACGAGGGGAAAAGAGGACAAAAACGAACGCAAAAACGACGCATGCGTTGATGATGAAGAATACCACGAATGAAATCGAAAGAGGATAACGCCGACGACGAGGGGTTGTTTACCCCTCCGTCGTGTTTTTTGTTCGCGTGCGGCGCTTTCGCGTGCGACTTTGGAGAAGGAGGAGGAGATGAAAATGTCATCGGCGTAACGAACGCTTCTTCTCAAAGTCATCGTGACATCGAACGTTCAGGAGGCGCTTGGACGAAAAACGAGAGGAGGAGGACTTTTGAGATGTCGATGATACCCGAAGGCGACGAGTTTTGCATAACTTCGGCGAAGGAGAAGAAGGGAAATGAACAAGAAGAAGAACGACGAGATGGTGATGATGATGATGATGTCGTCGTTCGAGCGGTTGGATTCTCGTCGTCGATGAAACATTGGGCGAGTTGGACGAAAGGCGAGGATTTGGAAGTTCGAGACGAGGAAGACGATAAAAGTCGTTCTCCTCCACTCGAACTTCTTTTCTCGGGATGGAACCAATTCGGGCAACTCGGCGATGGGAGTTGTCAATCGAGAGCGCCTGATGATTTTCAACCGGTGCCTCTGTTCTCGCGGATGAACATTCGAGTGCGGAAAGTTGCGTGCGGTTTGTTTCATTCCGTCGCGTTGTGCGAAGGCGGCTCCGCCTACGGTTTCGGACAAAACCCGCAAATAGGCGCGCCGAAAGATGTCAAATACTCCACGATACCACGCCTCATCGAAGGCGGCGATTTAAACGACGAAGACGAGATTGAATTCATCAGCTGCGGATCTCGCCACACGCTCGTCGCGACGAAACGAAAAGTTTTCTCCTTCGGCTCCAACGCGAAGCGCCAGTGCGGCTTTTTACGAGACGACGATACTACCGACGACAATACCGAAAACGACGACGACGACGAAGAAGAAAAAGATAACGTCTACCTCCCTCGCTTAACGCTCTCAATAGTGCGAGGGTCCTCTTCTCGCATACATCGCGTTCGGTGCGAACGATGGAGTTCTTTCGTCCTGCTCTCGTCGTAACGCGTTGTTTCATACGACTCAGTACGAGCTCTTCTGCGTCACAACTCTTCCTCTCATCAAAATGCAACACGCGCACCCTCTTTTCCCGGCGTCGACGGAAAACTTCCTCAGACGTGGATTCTTCCTCCTCTCTTACCTGTGCTTCACGCATAAAGTCATATTCCAAACCTTGCATCGCACCAGCCTCGAAACGAGCGCGACATCGCTCCTCCACTCGGTCGTGGAAACGTTCGTTTTCGCGCTCGTCGCGTTGCCGTTTTGGAGAAAACTGAACGGGCGAGCGATGTTCGTCCCGATGAGCAGCGGGTCGATTTTTCTCCGCAGGTTCGCCAAGAAGGAGACAGAAAGGAAGAGGAACAGTGATGCGTTTCAAGGAAGGAGGAGGAGGAAGAAGATGATGCGCACAAAGAGCAACGTAAACGCGTTTGTCTTTGGGGAGGAGGCGAGGAGGGATTTTGGTGAGGAGAAGGAAAAGAACGAGGAGGGAGGAGGCGGAACGATCACGATGAAATCGATCGAGTCGAACGTTTCGAAACTGGAACGAATGACGCCGGTGTTCAGCCGAGAGTTGATGGCGTTCGTGAGTGGGAATAAGAGCGAGTTGTACGAGAAGAGGAGAAAGAGGAACGTCGCGGAGGCCGTCGTCGCCAAGCGAGGAAAAGAGGAGGATTTTCGGCAACCGACGAGTCAGTTTTTGTCAGTTTTTAGCGTCGGCTCGAGGAATAGCAGCGGTAGTGAGAACATGGTATTGTCGTTGACGGACGAGAGTTGCATTCGGCCGAGCGAGTTGGCGAAGAAACATTTTCCGGCGGTTATGAATGCCATGCGAGAGGTGAACGGGATGAACGTGAGAGTGGTCGCGTTGAGGCCGAGTTATAGGTACGAGGAGAAAAAGAAGAAGAAGAAGATGAAGACGAGCAAGACGACGAAGAAGAATAGCGCGGAAAATGACGACGACGACGACGACGACGACGATAGCAATACTAATAACAACAACACTAGAAGAAACTATTACTTGGAAGAAATCATAGCGAAAAGCAATCGACTGAATCGTCGGAATAAACCGAAACGGTTCCCTCTTTCGGATAGTTTGTACACCGCGTACGCGTGCTTAGCGAAAGATGCAGACTGCGATATCTCCGATGTTGGCGTAGAGGCGGAATTTTTAGGGCATCCGGTACAGAAAATGCCACTAGAAGTTGGCGAAGTCGTCTGCGTGGACTCTTTGGCGAGAAGTCGAATGTTCAACGCGGGAGAGGCTATTTTAGAATACAACGAAGAAGACGAGGAAGAAGAACAATACGAGGATAACGACGACGACGACGAGAACGAGCATCGGCTGCTCCGAAAGAATATCTTTGCCAAAGCTGGCAAAGGATGCGTCGTCCTCGTCTTTGACTTGCTCGATCCGAAATACGAACGCAACGGCACCGCTCTAGGCATCGCCAAGTGCGTGGAAGAAATGACCAGAGTTTTCGGTAACGAAAAGAGCAGCGCGTTTGAAAAACTAGCCGTGAGCATCAAGTGTAATCTATCTTAACGAATCTAGTGTATATTTGTATTTATATATTACACAAAATGTCATCGTTCTTCTTCTTCTTCTTCTTCTTCTTTGGCATCGTCTAAACCGACGCCTAACCAATCGTCGTAATCGATCCAACCGTCGTCTCTATAATACATACCCGGTCTGACTGGAACTCGACTCGGCGTCGTCCGAGAATCAACCGCTGCCCACCACTCCGCTTGCGTCCGTATCCTCCGCTCTTTCGCGAACTCTCGCGCGAGCGCTTTCGCTTCCGCGAACGGTAACGGTCTCCCTAGCCAATCGTCCATATCAATCCATCCGCGATTTCTGTACGCGTTCCAGGGATCTCTCGGAATGAACACGCATCCGCGTCTGCGGTCTTTCGCCCAATCTCGCCAATCGTCCTCGTCGTATAACCCTAACGTCCAAACGAACTCTCTCGCGACTTCGTATTCCAAAATAAGCCGGCTTCGGTGTTCCAATTTCTTTCCTAACTTGTTTTTTCCCCATTGCCTCCCGTCGCCCCATTTCGGGTCGATTTTTTGACTCGTGATGACGACGACATTCCGCCGTTTACTGGTAGATGCGTTGTTGTTGTTGTTGTTCTTATTGTTGTTGTTGCCGCGGAGGAGGTGGATGGAAGGATGGTGATGACTGCAAAGAGAGGAAAAGCCAGTCATTCGATTTTTGCGTGTGTCGGTTTGGAGTTTAAAATTTTCTCTAAGACTCGTAGTACTCTTGATTTATATTGACAAAAGCTTATATTGCCGCTTTCTCTCTCTCTCTTTCTCTCTCTTTTCTCTCGTTTCCTAAATATATATGTGTGTGTGACGTTTAACCAGCTCTGGCGTCGTTCGGCCCCGGGCCTCCGGCTTGTTTGCTCATGATGATTTGGTCTACGCGCAACACGGTTCTGGCGGCGTCCACGGCGAGCTTGAGCGCCCAGTGTTTGACTTCCAACAAATCGACGATCCCGGCGGATTCGCAGAGATCGACCGTTTCCTGGTCGCCGGAAACGTCCACGCCCATTCTATTGTTATTTTTGTTACTACTACTGTGCGCGGCGTATAAAGAGGCGATGACGCTGGTGGCGTCTAAGCCGGCGTTTTCGGCTAAGGTTCTCGGGACGAGTTCTAAAGCTTGCGCGAATTTTTGGATGGCGTATTGGTCCAAGCCGGTTTGGGTTTTCGCGTAGTCGCTGAGGCGTTTGGCGAGAGCGATTTCAGTCGCACCTCCGGCAGCAACCGCTCGCGAGTCTCTCGTTAACGCTTTGTACGCGTTGATGCCGTCGTCCATGGCGCGTTCTAAATCGTCCATCGCGTTCGCCGTGGCGCCTCTCAAGATGATGGTGCTCACGCGAGAGGCATCGTCTTGTTTTAAAACCAACACTTTCGAGTCGCCGATTTCCACGACGTCGATTTTCGACGCGTACCCTAACTCGTCCGGTTTAGGTTTGCCTAGTTTAATCAACGTCGTCGCGTTGGTCGCTTTACAGACTCTTCGTAATTCAAATTTTGAGGGGATTTTCACCGCCATAATTTTCTTGCGCTCTAAAAAGTGCAACGCCAAATCGCCGAAAGATTGACCGGTGAACACGACTTTACAGCCACTTTCGACGATTTCGTCGATGTACTTCTCCACTTGCAGCTCCTCGCCTTTAGAATATTCCTCTAAATCTTTACCGCTTTGAATCAAAACCGTGCCTTTCGTCTCCGTGGCTTGCGTGTCCACGGCGCACCCAAACACGGCCACCTTGGCGTTTTCTACGTGTCGGACGGACCCTTCCACGTTTCTCCGTATGACCATCCCGTGAATCGTTTGCACGTCGTTAATGTTTCCGCCGACAATTTTTGCCGTCCTCACGTCTTCCACGTTAAAATTCTTCGCGTTCTTCTTCGGGCACACGTCCACGCACGCCTCGGCGACGATACTCGCCAACTGTTCCTCGTACCCGCTCTGTTTCGAACTCAACGTCCCTTTCAACCGTTTCGCCACGGCCACTTTATCTCTCACATCCATCGTCTCCGTCCCTTCAATAGCTAACTCCTCATTCAACCACTCCAAACACTTCTCCAACGCTTTCTGATACCCGTCTCTGATCTCGCTCGGGTGCAATCCGTCCCGAATCAACTCCTCGGCGAGACTCAACAACTCCCCGGCAAACGACACCACAAAGTTCGTCCCGTCCCCGACTTCCCTCTCCTGCGCGTCCGCAGCCATCACCACGACTCTCGCCGCTGGGTGTGCCACTTCTAACTCTCTCACGATCACCGCCGTATCCGACGTCACGAATAATTTTTCCAGATGGTTGATGACCATCTTGTTCATGCCGTTCGGGCCGAGACTCGTTCTCGCGATTTTCGAAAGCTCTCGGCACGCTTCGATGTTTTTAATCACCGCTTCGTCCAGGCCGGATAAGTGCTTGTGACCATCCTGTTGTTTAAAATAAAAGTCGTTTTATGTGTGATAACACGTCATCATCATCGTCATCGTTTTGAAAAGAAGATTATAAGATCAGAGAGAGAAGTCAACGCCGATCGATAGTTTACGAGACGACGGCGGAAGACCACGTTCGTCGTTGGAAAAAACAAACATCTCTCGTTCGTAAAAAGAAGACACAAAAACATCACTTAAAAAGAAAGAAAGAAAGAATAAGAAAGAAAGAGTAGCTTTCGTACCTTCAGCATGGCTTGGAGCCCGTACGGCATTCCAGCCGACATTATGTGTGTTTATTCTATTCTATATAGAGTTGTAGCAGTGCTCGTGTTTTTAACTTGTGTTCTGTTTCTCTCTTTTCTCTTCCTTTCAAAAAAAAATTCACAAACCCTAAACAATGTTTTTTTCCTTTCTTTTGCCTCAAAATTTCTTTTCTTTTCCTTTCCAGTTGACAGTTGGAGTGTTTTTGGATACTACTACATGCACAACACACCAACGTAAGAACAAAAACAATGCATTCTGCCGCTGCTTTTGCTGCGAAACAACCTCCTCAAAAACAGCGTCATCATCAGCAGCAGCGGTGTGGGCGTTTTAGATTTTTATTTCGGTCGTCGACGACGAGCAAAAGTCGTCGTTTTTGTGGTGATGGTGAAGAAGCACACATCACGTATCGATGTAACGATGATGATGGAAAAACCGAATCCGACGAGGAAGAAGTTTCAGAGGAGGAGAGAACCACACGGAGCGCGAAGAAAAAGAAGAAATCAGTCTGCATCGTCGGCGGGTGCGGACGGATTGGGTCTCTAATCGCTCGAACAGTTTTAAACGACCCGGAGAGACGATACGAGAGAGTGCACGTGTTGACGAGAAATGTGAACAAATGCATCGCACAAAACGACACGATGAAGGAAGAAAACGAAGAAGAAGGACGACCGGTTCGATTGACGTTTGGCGAGTGCGACGTGACAAATTTTACCGCGGAGCAGTTATTAGAAAGCGTGAAAGGGTACGACGAAGTCGTCGCGTGTTTTGGAGCGCAGAGAATCTCGAAACCGTTCGATTGGATCACGAACGCGGAAAACGTGGACGAGCGACATCCGAAATCGGTGAACTTTTGGGGCGTGAGGAAGTTGGCGTTGGCGGCGAAGGAAGGCGGGTGCGAACGTTTCGTTCGAGTGACTGGGATGAGCGTCGGGTATTCTGCGTTTGACTTCATAGCGGTTTTGTTGAATAACGTGTTATCGATGACGATTAAGTTTCAATTGCTCGGGGAGTTGGCGATTCGAGAGGCGTGCGTCGCGAACGACGAAACGAAATCGTCGAAAAGGATGTCGTATACGATCGTTCGGCCGGGGAACTTGACAGATTGGGAAGGAATTGATAATAATAGCGACGACGAGAAAAATAGCGGCGGCAGTAGTAGCAGTAGTACGAAGAGTAGCAGGAGCAGCGGCGGCGCAAACAACAAGAAGAACAACAACAACGAAAGAGTCGTCGTTCTAACGCACGGCGCCAACCACATCGACGCCTCCAAAGTCAGCCGAGAAGACGTCGCGCACATTATCTTCGTCGCCTTACAAAACAGAAAAGCGACAGAAAATGTTACCATATCCATCGCCGGTGCGAACAAAGCCACCGCGGGTATGCGAAGCGCCTTTCGCTGGGATCCGGCGAGAGGAGCGTATTGGGAAACGCAAGCCATCGACGACGCGAATGTTCAAATCCTTTCCGAATGGTCTGACTTGGACGTGCGTAAATTTCAACCGGACGAGAAGAACGACTTGAAGGAGAAAGCGCATCAGTTTTGGGCCTGGTCTTTTTTGTTGAGCGCATTTGGAGTCGCTTATTTATTCCTCCGAGCGATATTCTCTTTGGTTCGTTTCTTTATGCTTAGTTTGACGAGTAGTACTTTCGCGGCGGTATAATGGTGTGATGATGATGATGATACGATGATGATAATACTAATAATACTAATAATAAGAATAGTAACGCATAGTATCAAGTATAAAATTAAGTACTGCTTCTAATCGCGACCAACTTTACGTCGAACAACAGCGTCCGATTAAAATCTTTCAACGTCTTGTTATCCAACACGAAATCGAGCGCTCTCAACCCACCAAACGTCGTCGGTTTCGGTCCAACCCCGTTATATCGTTCACCGGGATTCCGACTGTATCCTAATTTCTCCTCTAACTCGCCGGCGATTTCGATGCGTTTTATACCGCCTTTCCCCATATTCAACACCGCTTCGTCGAACGCCGGTATCGCCTCGCCGGATCCAACTCGAAACGTAAACGGCGCGTCCGTCTCTCGCGTCGACTCGATCTTCTTCGCCTGGTACCCCGCGGTGTACCCGACCCAATCGACGACGACCACGTCGCCTTTCTTCGGCACTTTCGCGAGATCGCCTTCTCGCAAGTCTATGTATCTCAGACCAGAGTTTGTGGTCAAAAACTCCATATCGCCTTCCCGGAGAGAGGTGTTGCTGTTACTGCAGTTTTCGCAATCTTTGACTTGGCCTTTTAATTCAGCCGCTTGTGAATTGGTTGTTCTCCCCGCAAAAGAAGACAACAACGCGCTCATTCCCGTCATCAAAACCGTTTTTCGTCTGTTGTTGTTGTTGTTTTCGCCGCTGAAATTCTCCGTCTTTATCATCTTTGGTGTTGTTCTTCTCGTCGTTAAAGCCGTTCTTCTTCTCGTTAAAGAATACGAAGAAGAAGAAGAAGAAACACTCGTCGTCGTCGTCCTCGTCCTCCTCTTTGAAGTCGTTCCTAAAGAGGGAGGAGAAACAGACGCGTTGCGAGAGCGACAGCAGCAGGAGTTATACGACATGTGAGATGATGTGACTGCGAGTTTTGAAGCAAACTTTTCCCCTTCTTCTTTTAAAAAGACAATCATTTAGGGTTTTTGAGATAAACCCTAAACGTGATATCCCTCGAAAAAGAGGACGCGGAGAAAAGAATTTTTCTCCAATCACATCACGCGTACTACGCAACTTCTATCTATGTCGCGAGGACGAGAAAAAGCATCATCTCTGTCGTCATCGTCAGCGGCAGCGACAGGAACGAATACGAGTCTCGGGTACAGAGGGAGTAACACCAAGTTCAATTACGATTTGGAGCGACAACCTTTAATAAATGATGAAAATGATGATTTTGATGTCGAGAACGAAGAGGACGCGACGAAAATGTTCGGAACAACTTTGAGGAGGAAGAAAAGGACAACGACGATCAAAACCGCCGCGACAGTCGCGTTCGCGTGCGTCGGGGGATTGTTCGCGCTCGTTTCTTCCTCCTCTGGTTCCTCTTCTCCTGCATCGTTAGTGAAACGTTTTGTGCGTACGAATGAGGGTGTTGGTGCAAGCTCTGCTCTGGCCAACAAAGCGTACGGACGAAGAACAACATCGACGACTTCTTTCCTCGGTTTCGGCGGCAAGAAAGCGACGACGACGGGAGTGAAAACGACGAGGACGCCCAAGGTCGTCGATGGTGTCGCTGTTGAGAAGAAGACTTTGAAGAAGAAAGAGCAAGAGACGGTTCTCGAGGACGAACCGAAACCTCCGGCGCTGGACCAGGAGAGTTTACGACCGAAGGAGGAGGAAGAAGAGGAGGTGAAAGAAGCAGAGGAAGAAGAAGTGAGAGAAAAAGCAGACGAGAGTGAGAACGACGGCCCCGAGAGCCAAAGCGCTTTGGAGGAGATGGAGAAGAGCGTGGAGGAGGACAATAGTAAAGCGGCGGAAAAAGTTGCCGCGGCGTCGGCTTCCGCTGGTAGCACTGATGAAAAGAGCGGGAAAGTCATCACGTTGCACACGGCGTGCTCGCCTCTGGAGAGATTGAATTTTGATCCGAAAGAGTGGACCGGCGTCGTCGGCGCTCGCATTGCAGTGGCGCGATTAGACAACCCGAACTTATCCTTCTCGAAATCCATCGAAATGCGCGCGACCGAGTGCGGTTCGTACGAAATCGAAGAGGAAGGTGTCTTGGAAGACGGCGACAATTTCGGGTTTTATTTGTACCCAATCGTGAACAAAGACAGTCACGCGCCGCATCTCGGGTACCCGGTTAAAGATGTCGGGTGTTACGTCGCCGATCAATCCGGGTTTTGCCCGCAACAAATAGCGCCGATGGTGAAAACAATTGGCGGACCGTTCGGGTTGAGAGAGTGCACGAAGCCGAGTAAAGTGAGCAACGAGGAAACTGGAACCTCGAGCGTGTTCTTTTCGAGAGTTTACAGTAAAAGTAGCGAAGATTCGAGCAAATCTTCGAGCGCGTATCAGTGGGGGTCGTGCTCGGAAACGTGCGATTACAACAAGAATTCTGTTTGCGCTACTACGCAGAACGCTCAAGAAGAAGATGTCGCGGGCGCGGGCGAACAAGAAGAAGAAGAACAAAAAGAAGAAGAAGAAGAAGGAGAAAAAGAAGAGAAACTCTCCAAGAAAGAACTCTTAGCTAAGAAAGAGCGCGAGCAAGCGTTGAAGAACGAGGAAGAGATGGCGCAAAAGCTCTTAGCCGAAGCGATGAAGAAGGAGAAAAATTTGAAGAGCGAGGCGTACGAGAAAAAGATGGAGAAGAAACGCTTAAAGAAAGAGGAAGAGGAACGCAAAGAGTTGGAAGCGAACATCGATAAGGATGAAACAGTGGGCGAAAAAGTCATCGACGAAGCCATGGAAGCTCCGATTTATGACGATGAAAAAAAGACGAGAACGACGTACAGCGTGGTGTCGACGCCGCCGGAGCCGGAGAAGAAAAAATCCATCACGGAAGGCGCGATCAAATCCATCGCCGATAAAATCGCCGAGAAGTTTGGGTACGAGCCGAAGAAGGAAGAAGAAGGAGAAGTCGTCAAGAAGGAAGAAGAAGAAGAAAAAGAAGAAGAAGAAAAAATAAAAGCGAAAGTAAGTTCCGATGATGACGACGAGAAGAAGAGTGAGAAAACCAAGAAGACGAAGAAGAGCTCTTCTTCTAAAACAGACAACAAGAATGTCCTTTACAAAGGTCACGAGATACAACCGCCGAAACCACCAAAAGCGAGCTCGACGGTGACGTATACGGTAGTTAAGAAACCGGGAGGCGTGACATCGTCCACCGTGACTGGAAACGTTCCGAAACCACCCGCTGTTCTTCCTCCGAAACCGGATGGTATTTACGAACGCGACCCGTCGGCGAAGCCGACGGACGTTTCCAACGCCATCGCTATGGAATCCAACGTCGGCGTGAAGCCAGCTTTGGCAGAACATCACAGCGAAAAATACGAGAGTTCCAAACACGCGGGAGAAACCGATGAAGAGCTCGTTCCTCCGAAACCTCCGACGATTCAAGATGCCTCTACGTCGTCCTCGGGTACGACCATTTCGGAAAAGCCTCCTTTACCGCCCCCGCTCAAAAACTCGGTCCACGTCAATGGAGGCGCGGTTCCGCCGCGACCGCCATCGGTACAGTGCGCCAAACGCACCGACGACAAAAAACGTCTCCACGACGAAACTTTTGAGTTTGCCATCGAGAAATGTCTCGAGGAAGAACCCGTGCAAGGTTTATGCGAACGGTTTGGAAAGCTCTCCATGTTTGGCGTCATGCCGGAATGGGACGTCTCGTGCGTCACCGACATGACGGATGCGTTCAAGTATAAAACGTCCTTCAACGGCGACTTGAGCAAATGGGACACGAAATCTGTGGTTGATTTTTCCGGCATGTTTTCCAGCGCGTTCAAGTTCAACCAAGACATCTCCAAGTGGGATACGTCGCAAGTCACGAGCATGTTCTCCATGTTCTACTTCGCCAACTCCTTTGACAAAGACATCTCCAAGTGGGATACGTCCAACGTGAACGACATGACGGGCATGTTCTACGCCGCGTCCAAATTCAACAAAGACGTTCGTCCTTGGAACGTGAAGAAAGTGAAATCCATGGAATCTATGTTTCGCGAAGCCGACGAGTTCGATAAAGATGCGTTCAAACACACCGACGCTTTATTGACAACCTCGAACATGTTCCGTAACGCCATGAAATTCAACTCGAACGTAAACGATTTAGTGATGGATTCAGTCAAAGATGCCTCGTACATGTTCTACGGCTCGGAAAAATTTGACCAACCTCTGGATAACTGGAACACCGCAAAAGTGGAAAATATGGAACACATGTTCCACTACGCCTCCAGCTTCAACCAAAACTTGAATCGATGGGACACGTCCTCGGCGACGAACATGAACGGCCTCTTCCAATCCGCGAGCACATTCAACGGCGACATTTCCAAATGGAACGTCTCCAAAGTCGAAAAAATGTTCAGCATGTTCAAAAACTGCAAAAATTTCAACGCGGATCTCTCCCACTGGCGTCCGGAGCGCGCCGTGGATATGAGCTACATGTTTTACAACTCCGCGTTTGACGGCGACGTCCGAATGTGGCTCTCGAAACAACCCAAGCTCGACACGACCGAAATGTTCGTCAAAGCTGCGTATTTCGGCAAGAAGTGGAAGTGCGAAGACGCCGACCACGGACCGCCGCATTCTTGCTCGCTCAAGAAAGAAGACTAATATTTATAAACGTGTGTTTCATTCACGTTTCATTTCATTTGTAATACCAAACTAATACTACAGACAGAGCAAAAAGTTCCTGCATTTGAGACGTCACAACAACAAAGATGGGTGCCGCGTTGTCCATCTTTGGAAAAATAAACGAAGAATCGCCTCAGTTTTCCTTGCTCAAGAAAACAGCGGAGTATGAAATCCGACGCTACGCGCAAGCAATCGCGGTCGAGACGAGTTACGAAGCGGTGCGTTTGTTTTTTGTATGCGACGACGACGCAGACGCATCAGAATTTTAGAATTGGAAATCGTTTTATCGTAACTAAACTAAACATCAACAACTCTTAGGAACACGTGTTAGGAGGTCAAGGGAAGAGTTTCATGTCCCTGGCGAAATACATAGGCGTGATGTCGAAACCAGAAAACGAGCGAGAGGAGAAGATTTCCATGACGGTGCGTTTCGTTTCGTTTTGATTGTTTTCTGAATTCATATCTATAACAAAGGCACCGGTGTCCATGGGAAAAGTGGTCGAAGCGCCTAAAGGCGATAGAGAACAACAACGGTATAACATGCGATTTTTCCTACCCGCGAGCGAGATTAAGTCAAAAAGCGAAGCACCGCAACCATCGAAGGAGAACGTGAGAGTGGTGGACGTTCCGGAACGAACCGTGGCGGTGAGAACGTTTAGCGGGTACTTTCGGAAAGCGAACGTGGACGAGAATACGAAGGCGTTGCTGGAGAGCTTGAGAGGAGACGAGGAGGTGAAGAACGTCAAGGAGGATCACGTGGAAGTTTTCGGGTGGAATCCGCCGTGGACCATATCTTTTCTGAGGACGAACGAGGTGCTGGTGCCGTGTGATTTTGTGCCTTTGAAGAAATAAATTCAAAGAAGAGTTTGGGAAAAATGTTATAGAGAGCGCGCTTGTTGTGTGTTTAAAAGAGAGAAACTTCGTTTGTTTTCTAACTACTTTTGCTGTATCTAAATGCATTAAACTATTTATGCGGGGATCAAATCGTTCGTGTTTACAGCCATGCTCAACTTGGCTCTCCATCCCGGGAAGCTTTTCGCCAAGTCGTGTTGTATCCAATCCGAAAAGTCTCTGCTTTCCTCTCGTCCTCGAGTTCTTCTCAAATCGTTTCGAATGACGCGAATCACGTGTAATATCGCGTTCAGGCGACCGTCAACTCTTTCCTTCGATTGCATGTCCAAGGCGTGCGTAATCTTTTCTTTCACCACGGAGGGGTTCAAATTATAAACATTTGTGGCCGTTTGGTACGGTGTAGTGGTAATCGTATCGGGTCTGTATTCGTTAGGCGCTGATCTTCGTTCGACAACCAAGACGGCTTCTTCTTCTTCTCCTTTTTCTGTCTTGTTGTTCTTGTTCTTTTGCGTTTCCACTTGGATCAAATACTGATTTCTGATGTTTTCCGGTAAATCCTTCCACACGGAATCGTCCACTTTTGTCGGCAACTCGTACTCTTCGTCTATTCTTCTTCTTGCGGCAGGTTTCTTCGTCGTCGTCATTTCCTTCTCAGGCGTCGCGACGAACTTCCTCCTCTCCTCGCGTTCGTCGTAAGTTAACTCTTTCCTCTTCCCTCCACCAACCACTTGCACCGACGGCTCCAACAATTCCCTCCACCTCGATTTCGTCGACACCGGGTGTAACGGTTTCAACTCGTACCTATTCTCTCTCTCGTCCACTTCGCTCACTTTCATCTTGTTCTTCCTCCTCGAAAACCTTTCGACTAACCGCGCCTCGAAATCCGCCTGCGCTTGGTTCCCGTACGCCAGCGGGCATTCGATCAAACACTCTCTGCTCGTCACCGGTATCACGTGATAACAACAGTTGCGTTCCTCCTCAAACGATACCGTCAAGTGTTCCTTCTTGCTTCTTTGTCGCTCGACTTCCTCGCGAACTAAAGTCTCGAAGCATTTTTCTTCTTCTTTGGTGGTGGTGCTCACATTTTCTCTCTCCTTTTCCCCTTCCTCCTCGTCTGTCTCGGAGAAGAATTGGACGGAGATAATTTTACTCGTTCGCTCTTCTTTTAACTCCGGCAGCGGTGGAGAGGACATGTCCCCGGTCTTTATGCTCAACCGTTTACGCGTATGTTTTTCCGGCGTTTGCGATGGGGTCGTTGTTTGCGTCGGTAAGATCTCTTCTTCTTCGTCGTCGTCGTCGTCGGTTGATGATGATCCCAAAGAGGAGAGATTCTCCGTCCAATCGGACACAACGAGGGAAGATTTCTTCATCCTCGCTCTCCTCTCTTTTCTTTTGCGCACGTGTTCGAGAACTTGAGGTTCAAAGTGACCTCGACTTGGCCCGCTCGTCGCTCGGAACACGCCGTGATCTCCAAACATTTTGACGATGAGAAGGAGAAGGGATAAGAGCGAGACGATTGAAGTGGATTTGTGTGGAGAAAAGAAGTTTTTTGTTTGGGAAAGTATGAAAAGACAGGGTGCTCAAATTCTTCTTTACGATTACCCTTTTGTAACGAGATGTCGAATCGCCCATTCCTTACGTTTCTCGGGAGAATAATTCGAGACCAAGTTGCTAATTTGGAAGTCTTCATCTTGTTCTTCTTCTTTTTTTCTTGCTTTTTTATCGCCCCGGTCGTCGTTTCCGTCTTTGGTCGTCGTCGGCGTCTCGGGTTTCGCGGGTGGTTCTCCTCTTTCTTCTCCGTCACGGGGGGTCAGCTTTTCGCGTCCGTCTGAGAAGATGTTTTTCAGCTTTTCGTTTTCTTTTCTCGCGAGCGTCAAGTCCAGCATCATCTGTGAAATTCTTCGATTCGCTTTCGCGATCGTGAGCTCGTGCAAGTTGCGCTCGAGTTCAATCTTGTTTTTAAAGTATAGGTTTGCTTCTAGCATGAAGTGGCTTAACTTGTTTTTGTAATGTTCGCGAAGTAACTCGTGCGCTCTTTTCACTTCCATGTCGACCAAAACTCTTTGCTGCTGCTTCTGCTCTTTTTTGCGCGACAACAAACTCGGCCTCTCGTGATTGTGTGCGTTTTCGTACTTCACGAGGCCGTTTTCGTCCACTTGCTTCCTCGCCGGACAATTCGGACGCGTACATCGGTAGTAACTTCTCGTTACTTGTGAAGAAGCCAATTTGATGTTCTTCCGACCGTATTTTCGCCACTTGAATCCGTCGAGGGTTTTATGGGGATTTTCCATCGTATCGTGCTTTTCTGTTTCTTCCTCGCCGTTTTCTTCCTCCGAACTGTCGTCGGTATTCGCCGAGACCATCTCTTGAACGCTCGCGGACAAAATCTTTTCCTTCAATGCCTCTCGCTCGTCATCTTTGGGACTATTATGCCGACTTCTCGGTCGTCCAATTGGTCCTCTCCCTTTCGTTTGCGTCGTCGCGTACACTCTCAATTCGCTCGGCGTTCCGTCTGTCCTTCCCCTTCGCAACGTCGCGTTCCAGTGGTTCTTCACCGAATTTTCCGTCCGTCCGGGTAAACCTTTCGCGATATCCGCCCACTTGTTTCCGAGCACCTTGTGTAACTCGATCAACTTTGACTCTTCTTTCGTCGACCACAACCCGCGTCGAATGTCCGGTCGCAAATGATGGTTCCATCGTTCGCGGCACTGTTTGCCAACTCGCCCGTTCAGCGCTCTCGAAACTGACGACCAGCGAGTGCCAAATTTCGCGACCAAACGAATCAACTCCTCGTCTTCCTCTTTGGACCACTTCGGTTTCGGACCAAAGTGGTTTCGGACCACTTCGGGAGTCTCCTGGAGAGTCAAAGAGTGTTTATTTTGATTCTTCTCCAAGAATGATTTTACATTAACGATGTCATCATTAGTAACAGCTTCAGAAGAGCCGCGGAACGACGGTCTGAGCTGTCCCGAACGAACTAAATCAATCACCGATACATCATCCCGTTCCGTCTCCTTCGTTTTCGGATGCCACACATCTCCACCCCGCAATTCGTCCGTTACGTGTTCCTTCAACGCGTACCTACCCGGCGCAATTCTTTGAAAGTGCGCACCTTGCGATAACACCGCGGTGACTGAGCCATTCGGCGTCTTGCACGTACCCGGATTATACAAGTCCAACCGCTTCGCGATGCTCACAATGTTCGCCGCCTTCATTCCGCCCGGCCCCGCCATCGCCAACAAAGCGTACGCCGAATGTTTAATCGTCCCGAGCTTGTATCCTAAACTTATCGCCTTCTCGGAGCAATCCTCGTCAATTTTCAAAATCGTGTCTGGATCGAACGTCTTCGGATCGGTCGAAATCGGTTTCTTCTTCTTCAACTTTTGCTCAATTTGCTCAAACGCCGCGAGCAAAGAAGGAATCCTGCATTCGTACTGACGTCCTTCTTCAAAGCGCACTTCGCGAAAAGGCGTTCGTGTCTTTGCGACTCCCCACGCGAGCGGACGGCCGCGTTTCAAAAGCTCCTCTTCCTCCTCCTCTTCCTCCTCCTCGGGGGCGCATGTGATTTGTACATCATCGTCGTCGTTTCGTTTTCTTCGTTTCGCCGTCTCGTTTTCTTCTTCGTTTTCTTCTCCTCGCATCACCGTATTACTATTGATACGCGTGCGTATATATGTGTGTGTGTATATATAAATGCGCGCTTTCAATCGGTGAGTGGTAAAAAGAAAAGATGTTTGTTCGGTCGACGCTTTATTACTCCTGCGATGAGATGGGTGTGATGTGATGCGTTGATGATCGCTCAAAAAGCGTTTACCAAGCGAGCGTTTTTT
>Ga0255752_10003024_pt1 | contig 17895 bp, 14 predicted proteins | sample 011ome_25_FD_179952 | JGI IMG/M metagenome (GOLD analysis project Ga0255752, IMG submission 179952) | Coastal salt marsh microbial communities from the Groves Creek Marsh, Skidaway Island, Georgia - 011512CT metaG (version 2) | ecosystem: Environmental > Aquatic > Marine > Intertidal zone >... | reverse complement strand
AGGCATGGAGTTGGATTGGTATTTTGATGCATGGATCGGTACTACGAAAACCATCGACTATGGCATCCATACCGTTCATTCCAATGGAAAAAAGACAATCGTAGAAATCGAACGCATTGGCGAATTAGCTATGCCGGTGGAGTTGGTTGTGAAAAGTGATAAGGGCACACAGTACATCTACATTCCATTGGAAACGATGCGAGGCGCCAAGCCCGCACCTGAAGGATTAAAAGACAATTGGAAGCAAGAAAAAGATTGGCCTTGGGTGTATCCGTTCTATAAAGTTCAGTTGGACATGCCGCTTGAATCCATTCAATCGATTCAGCTCAATCCTTTTGATAAAATTGCGGATTCCAATCCAAAAAACGACCTCTTTCCGTCATCCAGCATTTCCTTTCCACCCAATGAGTAAGAACTGGCATACTGGCTTTATTACTGCCATGGTTTTAATGGCAATAAGCACGTCATTGCTTGCTCAGAAGAACATTTTGATTCACCAAGAAGCAGATCAAGCTTACGCTCCATGCGAGCCAAGCATCGCCATTGATCCCAAAAACACTGATCGCATGGTGGCGGGCTCGGTGCTCAACAATGTTTATCACTCGAAAGACGGAGGGTTATCGTGGGAAAAAGACGAATTCACCTCGAGCCTTGGCGTTTATGGTGACCCGTGCATAATTGCTGATGACAAACATCGTTTTTACTATTTCCACCTCAGCAACCCTTCGGGTGAAGGATGGGCCAATGATGATATTCTAGACAGGATCGTTTGTCAGCGAAGCTCCAAAAACCTCAAGAAATGGAGTGATGGAAGCGGCATTGGATTGAACGCATCGAAAGATCAAGACAAAGAATGGGCTGCTTGGGATCCCATCAATAAACGACTGGTTGTCACATGGACGCAGTTTGATAAGTACGGAGACACAAACCCATCGTGCAGATCAAACATCCTGCTTTCTACTTCTAAAAACGGCAAAACATGGACGCAGCCCATCACCATCAGTTCCACATCGGGCGACTGCATCGATGAAAGCGAAACTGCTGAAGGTGCGGTGCCTGCCATTGATAATGAAGGAAATATATTGGTGTCGTGGAGTTTGAATGGAAAGCTTTTCTTCAATAAAATCCGCTTTGAAAACCCTACTTCCTATGAAGCCAAAGAATGCATCATTGTAGACCAAGGAGCAGATTGGGCCTTTGACATTCCCGGCATCGGCCGAGCGAATGGGATGCCGATTACAGCCTACGATAAAAACAGCGGCAACATCTATGTGAATTGGGCCGACCAACGCAATGGTGCCAATGACACCGATATCTGGATGATCAAATCAACCGATGGCGGTACAACCTGGAGCGAGCGCATTCGCGTAAACGATGATGCGCCTGGCAAACACCAGTTTTTTACGTGGATGACGGTTGACCAAAGCTCGGGATATATCTATTGTGTGTTTTACGACAGGCGAAACCATACCGGCACCAAAACAGATGTTTACCTGGCCATCTCCAAAGACGGTGGCCTAACATTTGAAAACCGCAAAATCAGCGAAAGTTCGTTTGACCCCTCAAAAGATGTGTTCTTTGGAGACTACAACAACATTTCTGCCGTAAACGGAGTGGTGCGCCCGATCTGGACCAGAAACGACAATGGAAAATTGAGTATTTGGACTGCGATTGTGAATGAGTAGTATCAATGTTCCCGCGCGCTTCCCAGAGCGTGGTTCTTCAAGCTTCTATTGTAGCTAATCAATTTATTAGGAACAATTCCGTCCCAAAATTGGAATATGTTCAAATTAGATTCTTTCTTTTACCACGCTCTGGGAAGCGCGCGGGAGCGGAGTAATTCAAAAAGCAGTCGTTCAATTTCAATCGTAGGAGTATTTAGCAATCGTTGCGCGAATTAAAACTTTCCATATTTTCGCGCCCCGTTCCAAAAATATGCCCGGGTGGCGGAACTGGTAGACGCGCTGGATTCAAAATCCAGTTTCTTCGGAAGTGCGGGTTCGATTCCCGCCCCGGGTACACAAAAGCCCTCAGCAATGGGGGCTTTTCTATTGAAAATACTTGACGCATTCACCCCCTTTTTTCTGCTTGTACAATTATTAACTGATTCAGTTAATTCCACCAAAACTACAAGGAATAAAAAAAGCCCACCGTTTGGTGGGCCTTAATATTGCTAAGAAATTGTTATTCAATATCGATGCACACGTAACCATCTCTTTCACGATCGTCAACCGCATCTTCTACATCCTTCTTCTTACCGCACTCTTCTCTGTCAGTAGTGTTTGGATCTTCAAAGTAGGTGCAGATTGAAGAAGACTCACAAGCGGCCTTCGCTTGAGCGTTCTCGTCTTCATCTAAATTATTGTAATCCACGGTTGCACTTGTTACGAAAATTTCACACGTACACGTGCCATCATGCATGGTTAATGTACAATCCGAGCATTTTTCACATCCATACAAAAAGGCCATTACCCCGACCAAAAGGGTTAATTTAAAAACTTTCATAGGTTTAAAATTTAGGTTGTTGTTGAAATAAAACTAGCATTCTAACGCTATTTACCTAAACAAAACTCAACTTATTCATGCATCATGTGATGTTCTGATAATCAAGAAACTTGGATTTTAAGCGCCTGAATTTTTTAAGCTTCACAATACAAGTTTTCAACAGTGCTTTGATTACATTTGCAGCCCTCAAAACGGACGCATTATGTCAAGAGAAGTAAAAATTTGTTGCGGTAGAGCTACTACAGAACTTGGTGAAAGAATCGCCAAGGTGTACGGATTGAGCTTAGCCAATGTCAACATTCTCACTTTCTCTGACGGAGAGTTTCAACCTTCTTTTGAAGAAACTGTGCGCGGTGCAGACGTTTTCATCATCCAAAGCACCATGCCACCGGCTGACAATTTGATGGAGTTGTTGCAAATGGTTGATGCCGCCAAAAGAGCTTCTGCCAAAAACATCATCGCGGTGCTTCCATATTACGGCTACGCACGTCAAGACCGAAAAGATAAACCCCGCGTTTCTATCGGTTCTAAACTTGTGGCTAACCTTTTAAGCGCAGCAGGCGTTACACGAGTGATGACCATGGACCTTCACGCAGACCAAATCCAAGGTTTCTTTGAAGTACCGGTAGACCACTTGTTTGCTTCAAGCATTTTCTTGCCTTACATCCAAAACTTGAACCTTCCTAACCTGATCATGGCTGCGCCAGATACTGGAGGAACAAAGCGGGCAAACGCTTACGCCAAGTTTTTGAATTGCGATTTAGCCATTTGCTACAAGCAAAGAAAAGTGGCCAATCAAATCGAATCGATGACGGTGATTGGTGAGGTAGAAGGAAAAGATGTGATTTTAGTAGACGACTTGATCGACACTGCTGGCACATTGACCACTGCGGCCGAAATGATGCTAGACAATGGCGCAACTTCAGTGCGCGCATTGATCACACACCCTGTATTAAGCGGACCAGCTTACGACAGAATCAACAAATCAAGATTAACCGAATTGGTAGTAACAGACACCATTCCATTGAAGGAAAAGTCTGATAAGATAAAAGTGCTTAGCGTGGCAGATTTATTTGCGAACACCATGCGAAGCGTTGTTAGTTATGAATCAATTAGTTCGCAATTTATTATTTAATTAATCACGAATCGACCAATGAAAACGATCGAAATCAATGGGCATTTGCGAGGGACTCTAGGCAGCAAAACTGCTAAGGAGTTGCGCAGAGAAGGCCACGTTCCATGCGTAATTTACGGTGGTGGAGAAAATGTTCACTTCCACGCAGACGAACGCGACTTAAACAAACTGGTTTACACACCAGACGTTTACTTAATCTCCATTAAACTTGGAGACAAAACCACACAAGCTGTGCTTAGAGAAGCGCAGTATCACCCAGTATCTGACAAAACCTTGCACATAGACTTCATCGAAGTCATTCCAGGTAAAGCAGTTGCATTGAAACTTCCAGTTGAACTTTACGGAACCTCAATCGGTGTGAAAAACGGTGGTGTATTGAGAAGAAACGCTAAAACCCTTTATGTAAAAGGCTTAGTGGATACTCTTCCTGATACCATTAAAATTGACATTAGTAAGATGAGAATTGGCCATACCATTAAAGTGGGTGATTTGTCAATTCCAGGTGTTGAAATGCTTGAAGCGGCTAACCGTGTGGTTGTTGCCATCAAAACATCTCGTAAGGCTGTTGCCGAAACTGAGGCTGAAGAAGCAGAAGAAGGAGCTGAAGGTGCTGCAGCAGAAGGCGAAGCAGCTGCTGAAGAGTCTGCTGAAGGATAAAAACCCCCTTCTATGAAGTACCTCATTGTTGGTTTAGGGAATCCGGGTATCGAATACTCTGAAACCCGCCACAACATAGGATTTAAAACATTGGACGCTCTCGCTGGAGCGTCCAATGTTGTTTTTACCCCTAGCCGATTGGTTGATGTGGCTGAAGTGAAGCACAAAGGCCGGACCTTGATCTTGATCAAGCCCACCACATTTATGAATTTGAGTGGCAAGGCGGTGAACTATTGGCTGCAACAGGAAAAAATCCCCCTTGAACGGATGCTCGTCATCACCGATGACCTCGCGCTTCCTTTTGGCAAAATTCGAATCAGAGCCAAAGGCAGCCATGGCGGGCACAATGGCTTGCGCAACATTGAAGAAATTTTAGGAACCCAAGGCTATGCACGCATGCGCTTTGGAGTGGGCAGTGATTTTGGCCCTGGACAACAAGTGCAGTATGTGCTTGCCCCTTGGAATCAAGATGAAGCCGCAGCACTAGCCGCTCGTCTCAACATCGCTAAAGACGCCATTCTTTCCTTCTCAACAGCAGGTCTCGCTCGCACCATGAGCGATTATAATAATAGGTAAAAACTGCCCCGAGATCAATGACCTCGAGGCAATTCGTTTAAAAGAGCAATCGCGCAGAAAGGATGAAATTTCTTCCTGCTCCAGCCAAACCAAAGCTGTATGGGCGATAACGTACGTCCGTAATATTCTCTAACCCCGCACTCACTGCAAGGTCGTCACTCACCTGTACCATCGCTTTGAAATTAAGCGTATACCAAGCCGGTGAATACGGGTCGCCATTCTCATCAACCGCATAAATCTCTGTCTTGCTTTGTTCGCCAGCAGCCAATTCACTGAAACTGACTTCGTCATTGTAAATGCCGTACAAGTCAAACTTCAATCGCTTTACACTGTAAGTCAAATGCGCAGTGGTAAACCACGGAGCCGCATGCCGCAATGGAGAAGTTGATCCGTCATCCAACTCTTCTTCTCCTGCCTGGTAGTTGAATCTTCCCCACAAGCCAAAGCCCGAAGGCAACTTTGCCTCAAAACCCGCCTGAATACCATACACCGTTGCTTGTGCAGCATTCTGTATGGCTTGCACTTGACTCAATTCACCATCGTAATCGATGCTATCTAATCCGTTCAGCTGATAATCTCTGCGCACCAAGGCATTCGCTAAAATGGTATAATAGGCAGTCGCATCCAACTTCAAGAAATCACCAATTACTTTGGCAATCCCGAGTTCGGCATTGTAAGCATATTCAGCGCTGAGGTTTGGATTAGGAACTACCACGGCTCCAGGTTCTGAGTCAAACACCTTTCCAACGTCATCTACATTGGGGGAACGGAATCCGGTGCTGAAATTGGCTCGAATACTCCACGTTTCTCCTGGCGAATAAACCGCACCTACACTTCCTGTCAATGCGCCATTGTTGATGTTGGCTTCGCTGAATGGAAACGGATAAAAGGTAGTATCAAACTTCGCGTCTAAAGCAAATGCATTGTACCTCGCACCTGCCTGCACAATCATATCTTCTGTCAGATTAAATTGATAGGTAGCATAAGCGGCATACGATGACCATGTAGATTGTGGATACCTGCTGGGTCCAGCAGCTTGCGTTCCAGAAAATACATTCTGATCACGACCAATGGAACTTACATCATTCAGCACAGCATCTATTCCATAATACAGCTTCTGCCGCGCACCAATGTTTTTGTATAAATCGATGGTGGCAGAATAAGCCTCTACACGCTCGATGCGAATCGATCTGGTGGTGGCATTCAAGTTGCGATCGATACGGCTTTCTTCAAATTGCTGCTGCGCCAAGCGCACGGTCAATTCATCATAAATGCCCTTGTCTGCACTCTGCACGATGGTTAAATTATTCATCATCCATTCTTGCGGCCCATACTTCCATTCGGCATAGCGCGGCAAGCCGTTGCGTGTTCTGAGATGCCGATCATAGCGACCATAATCGCTTGTGGTGCTGTAGTGAAAGGCATAGGTGAAATCCCAATGCTTATTCGGCTTAAACCGCACTTTTTGCATGATGTTGATCTGCGAATATGCCGATGGGCTTTGCACCAAAGGATCTGGATTTTCGACTACACGATCGATGGAATCAGAGCGCTCAATGGTATAGGATTTCAAATATTCAGTAGGGCCGTATTTGCCCATGCGCAAATCCCCAAAATCACCGGTGGTGAAGCTGGAGACAAAGGCCCATTTTTTCCATCCCACATTCACATCAAAGTGACCCGTTTGCTCGCCATTGGCAGACGAATAGCGCCCGAGAGCTTTCCCCGAAACCACGGGTTCGTTGGTGGCTGAAAGTGTTGGCGTTAATGTGCTAAAGCTCATCACTCCGCCAATGGCATCGCTGCCGTAAATCACTGAACCAGGGCCGAACAGCACTTCGGTGCGTTCGATGGCAAATGGGTCTAGTGAAATCACATTTTGCACATTTCCACTTCTGAAAATGGCCGTATTCATCCGAACACCATCCACGGTAAGCAAGACGCGATTGGTAGAAAACCCACGAATCATCGGGCTTCCCCCGCCCTGCTGACTTTTTTGAATGTATACATCGCCCGATGCTCCCAATAAATCAGCCGCAGTTTGCGGATTTTGAAGCGCCACTTCTTTGGGCGTGATGGTGGTGATCTTTGATGGCACATCGCGTTGTGCCTGATCCCATCGAGAAGATGTAATTACCACTTGATCCAACGAAATGGTGCTTGGATAGAGGGTGATTTTCCAGTCCATGGCCTTGAGCTCATCATAACTCAAGGTTTGAAAAGCGAAGCCTATCATTCGTATTTCGATGGCTTCTGACCCTTTGAATGAACTGATGTCTGCCGAACCATTGGCATCGGCAACAACTGATGTTTTTGGCGATTGGCTAACAAGCGTAACCAACGGCACGGGTTGATCCGTTTCCGAATCTTTAATGGTGACTAATTGTGCCGAGGAGTGCAGTGCAACCAACACAAACAGCCACGCTAAAACAATTTTTTGCATGATATAATTTTCGAGTAAAACATAAATTTTGCTGAACAACGAACGGGTTCAGCCATCGTAAAATGCTAACTCAAAAATTTTGGGGGCGGACTGTCAATCTGAAGGTTTTCTGATTCCAAAAGTTCGCTCATCGGCCTCCGCGAAATATGCGAAGCTGACCGAACAAACGACAGCGAAAATGCCTTCTGAAGGTACTTCGCTGCGATTAACTGCTGCAAAGACTCACGGCTTTTCTTATTGATGGGTTGATCGATTTCTTCTTCAATCAAGCGTTCTAAATCGGCAAAGAGCCCACTTTCTTTCACGTCATGGATGCAGATATACACCGTTGTGTCGCCTTCATCCATGCTGCGAATGATGTCATACATCTCTCCATCAAAACGAAATTCTTTGCTGTGTTCGCGATCAAAACGAGCGTTGGGTGTTTCCTCCCAAACCTTAGCAATGTACAAGGTTACCAAATCAGATTTCGGCACACCAGCCTTGATCTGCTGCTTCACCTCATAGCGAACGGCAGTTTGCTGCAGTTTAAATACAATCCAAGTGCCGTGCATCTGTATGAGAAGCAATGCCACCAATAGTGGAAAAAAACCAACTGTAATGATTCGGTTGTGCACAGGAAGTCAAATGTAGTTGGAATTGTAGAATAGATAATCCCGTTTTCTAAATAGCCCAGTTATAGCTGGTCAATCATTTGCATATGTGATTTGGCATCTCATGCTATTTTTATGCAATAAGTAAGGATTAATTTAAGGGGACAACAATCTATATTTCAAATGTGTAATCGGAAAAAGCTTCAACGTTTTACGTTTTGGAGTTTTCTAGTGGCCCTTCAACTTGGATATCAAGCCGATATTGCTGCTCAAATTTTTCCTTTTCAAAATTCCCATTGGGCATTTGGAGATAGTAATGGTTTGAAAATTTCGTGCTATGGTGCTTTCCCCTCGGCTAGCTCTTCGGATGGTTGGGGAGGTGCCTCATCGTCCATCGCTGATAACCGTGGAAACCTCCTGTTTCATGTAAACTCAAGAAAGGTTTGGACGAGCGATCACACTCAAATGCCCAACGGATTTGGTTTACCCAATGACTCTTCTGTACGGCAATCCGGTTTAATTGTGCCTCAGCCAGCAAATAGTGACATGTATTTTATATTTCACAACGATGCTCGCGTGTTTATCGCGATACCTTTGTGCTTGAATTTGACTCTCTTCTTCAACTCGATTTAGGACCTGACAGCATCGCATGTATTGGAGATACGGTTTCGCTTGAGCCCGACTTGATCTTTGCACAAACCATACTTTGGAGTGATGAATCAAGCAACAGCACTTTTCAAGCAGTGACTTCCCAAACGGTCACACTGATCGCCCAAAATGCTTGTGGCTCTGATAGCGACAGCGTTGCCTTGTTTTTTACCTCAGCGACAAACATCAACTTGCCCTTTGATACTGCTTATTGTGATCAACCGCCTCAGTGCATCGCCTTAGAAAGCGGTACGCTGGTAAACTATGGGTGGAACGACAGTGTGATAAAAGCAGTCCCTTGGTGAATGATTCTGGAATCTATCGGTTCATCGCCTATGATGTGTGTGGTGCCGACACGCACAATATCAGCGTAAGCTTTCAACCTGAAATTGAAACCGAGTTGTTGCCTCAATACATCTTGTGCATTAACGATAGTGTGCTGTTGAATGTGACTACCAACAGCGCCCGATACAATTGGAGCACAAAAGATACTTCATCCTTCATTTACGTTGCAGAAGAAGGTGAATATGTGGTGAGCATCACCGCAAATGAATGCGTCAAAATCATTTGAACTGATGTGGTAAGTGAAGAATGCGATACTACCGAGTGTAAAATAACGATGCTCAATATTATCATGCCAAATGGAGACGGTATCAACGATGTTTTCACAATCCATTCCAGCTGCGATCAAGTAACAATCAAACTTGCCATTTATAACCGTTGGGGTCAATTGATGGTGAGCGATGACATTGTAAGTTCCTCAAAAAATCAAGTGCTTTCATTTTGGGACGGCTTTGTAAATGGAAGTCCCGTTTCTGCCGGAGTATATTTTTACTCCATACGCTATCAAAGCGATAATTCAGAGCCCCCTTCCATTCAAAATGGAACGGTATAAGTGATTAGATAGCTTTCAATCCCTTTCTCACAATTGCCTCAACATCTTCAATCGCAACGCGTTCTTGCATCATGCTGTCGCGATGGCGAATGGTAACGGTATTGTCTTCCAAAGTTTGGTGATCGACAGTTACGGCAAAGGGAGTTCCGATGGCATCTTGCCTGCGGTAGCGTCTTCCAATGGCATCTTTCTCATCGTATTGACACATGAAATCGCCCTTCAGTCCATCAATTACCTCGTGTGCCTTTTCTGGCAATCCATCTTTTTTCAATAGAGGAAGCACCGCCACCTTGTAAGGAGCCAATTTAGCTGGTAATCGCAATACGGTGCGTGTAGATCCATCTTCCAAGGTTTCTTCTTCGTAGGCGGTTGAAAGAATAGCCAAGAACATGCGGTCAACGCCTATGCTTGTTTCCACTACATATGGGACATAATTCGCGTTTTCTTCAGGATCGAAATACTGTAGCTTTTTACCGCTTTGCTTTTCGTGTTGCTTCAAATCAAAATCGGTGCGCGAGTGAATACCTTCCAGTTCTTTGAATCCAAATGGGAAATTAAATTCAATATCGGCTGCGGCATTGGCATAATGCGCCAACTTTATGTGATCGTGAAAACGGTATTCAGTTTCCTTGATGCCCAACGATAAATGCCACTTCATACGTTCAGCCTTCCAGTATTCATACCACTGCATTTCAGTGCCTGGCTTCACAAAAAACTGCATCTCCATCTGCTCAAATTCTCGCATGCGGAAAATAAATTGACGCGCAACGATCTCGTTTCTGAATGCTTTTCCGATTTGGGCAATGCCAAATGGAATTTTCATTCTTCCCGTTTTTTGCACGTTCAAGAAATTCACAAATATGCCTTGAGCCGTTTCTGGTCGCAAATAAATCGTGTTGGAACCTTCTGCCACCGAGCCCATTTCAGTGCTGAACATCAGATTGAACTGACGCACATCGGTCCAATTTTTTGACCCACTGATGGGATCAACAATTTCTTCATCGATGATCAATTGCTTAAAATCTTCCAAATTGCCTTCATCCAAGCATTTCTTCATGCGCTGTTCAATGGCCTCAATTTTAGCCAGATAACCAGAAACACGCGGATTGGTTTGCTTAAACATTTCAGCATCAAAACTGTCTCCAAATCGCTTGGCAGCCTTTTCTACTTCCTTGTTGATTTTCCCTTCAATCTTGGCAATGTGGTCTTCTACCAACACATCGGCACGGTAACGCTTTTTGCTGTCTTTATTGTCAATCAACGGATCGTTGAACGCATCAACGTGGCCAGACGCTTTCCAAGTAGTGGGATGCATAAAAATGGCCGAATCAATGCCCACAATATTCTCATGCATCTGCACCATGCTTTTCCACCAATATTGCTTGATGTTGTTTTTCAGCTCAGCACCCAGTTGGCCGTAGTCATACACCGCACTCAATCCGTCATATATTTCGCTTGACTGAAACACAAATCCATACTCTTTGGCATGGGAAATAACATTCTTGAATTTATCCTCTTGATTCATGCTGGCAAAAGTAGAAGGGCTTTTGATTGTATAAAGAAAAAGTTGCAGTTAAGAATACATTTGTAGCGATGATTCAGATAGACGACCAATTGATTTCTCTAGAGGTAATTGAAGAAGCCTTCGTTTGCGACCTCAACGCCTGCAAAGGGGCGTGTTGCGTAGAGGGCGATGCTGGTGCGCCACTCACCGATGAAGAGGTGGACATTCTCGAAAAAGAGTATCCGAATTTCCAGTCTTATATCAGGGAAGAAGGGAAGGCATCAGTAGCTGCGCATGGCACATCGGTAAAAGACAGCGATGGCGAATGGGGTACTCCATTGCGCGATGGCAAAGAATGCGCTTACACCGTGTTTGATGAAAAAGGAACCGCCATGTGCGGCATTGAATTGGCGTGGAAGGATGGCAAGACATCCTTCAGAAAACCGATCTCATGTCACCTTTATCCTATCCGCACAAAACAGTACAAAGAATTTGAAGCCATCAACTACGAACGATGGAATATTTGCAGTGTCGCGTGCAGTTTAGGAAAAGAGCTCAAAGTGCCCGTTTACCAATTCACGAAAGACGCATTGATCCGCAAGTACGGTGAACAGTGGTATGCGGCATTAGAAGAGGCCGCTAAAAAGTACTATAAAATGGATTAGAAAGTTGAGAAAAGCAAACTTTTTTTTGATTTTGACTTCCAATTAACAAGTCAATATTTCTCAACCAAGCGTTAACACTGAGTTAATGTTTCTGAATTAAATTTTTAAACAAATTGACATTTTTCAGAGTGTTAAAAAAGTCGGCCAATTGTCAATAAAAATGGTTTGACTTGGGAGCCTTTTTTGTCAAGTTTTGCTGGGCAGAAAAAAGAAGGGGGCGAAGGCTCCCTTTTACGCCTAAAGCCTTTTTTGCGCCAAACAAGCTGAAAATCAGTCCTTTAAACAAATGTTGTTGTACAACGACACTGGAAACTTTTGGCTCTAATGAAACCTGAAACGCCAGTAAAATAGGCCTTTAAGATGGAACAAAAAGACAAGATAAAAACAGAAGCGAACATCGATGAAGTGCTTCCAAAAAACACGACACTAGAAACGCAAAATACCATGACTGAAGAACCTATTTTAAAAGAAGATCCAAATCGATTTGTACTATTTCCTATTAAGCATGATGACATTTGGGCATTTTATAAAAAGTCAGAAGCAAGTTTTTGGACGGCAGAAGAAATTGACTTGGGTCCAGACCTTCACGACTGGGAAAATAAGTTGAACGATGACGAGCGCTATTTTATCAAACATGTATTGGCATTTTTCGCTGCGAGCGATGGCATCGTTAATGAAAATTTAGCAGAGAACTTTCTGGCGGAAGTTCAATACACTGAGGCGAAATTTTTCTACGGTTTTCAAATCGCCATGGAAAACATCCACTCAGAAACCTATTCGCTTTTAATCGACACTTACATCAAGGACGGCAAGGAGAAAACCAAATTGCTCAACGCCATCGACACTATTCCATGTGTAACCAAGAAAGCGAAATGGGCAATGGAATGGATCGAAAACGGAAGCTTCGCTGAGCGATTGATCGCCTTTGCTGCCGTTGAAGGTATTTTCTTCTCTGGTTCATTCTGTTCTATCTTCTGGTTGAAAAAGCGCGGTTTGATGCCAGGGTTAAGCTTCTCTAACGAGCTTATTTCTCGTGACGAAGGAATGCATTGCGATTTTGCTTGCTTGCTTTACAATGAGCACGTGGTAAATAAGCTTCCAAAAGAAACCGTAACCAAGATCATTACTGACGCAGTTGAAATTGAAAAAGAATTTGTGACCGATGCCATTCCTGTTTCGTTGATTGGAATGAACGCCACATTGATGCAGCAATACATTGAGTTCGTAGCAGACAGATTGCTTTCTGAACTTGGATGCGAAAAAGTGTACAAATCTGAAAACCCTTTCGAATTCATGGAAATGATCAGCTTGCAAGGCAAGACCAACTTCTTTGAAAAGCGCGTGGCTGAATACCAAAAGTCCGGTGTAGCCAATGGATCAGAAAGCCAAGTTTTCAAACTAGACGAAGATTTTTAAGATAACCTCCTCCCTCATAATAACCTGAATTAATCCAAAGGCCATGTACGTAGTCAAAAGAGATGGTAGAACTGAAGCAGTGAAGTTCGACAAGATCACTGCACGCATTAAAAAACTTTGCTATGGTCTTCACCCAAGTGTTGATGCCGTCAAAATCTCGATGAGAGTAATTGAAGGGATCTACGAAGGTGTTGCAACCACGCAATTGGATGACCTTGCTGCTGAAACGGCAGCTTCTTTGACCACTACGCATCCAGATTATGCGTTGTTAGCATCAAGAATAGCCGTGTCTAACCTGCACAAGAACACTGAAAAGTCGTTCTCAGCAACCATGGATGCGCTATACAATTATGTTGACCCAAAAACCAACAAAAAGGCTTCGCTGATTGCAGATGATGTGCATAAAATCATCCAAGAAAATGCTGAAACGCTGGACAGTCACATCATTTATGATCGTGACTTTGGGTATGATTTCTTTGGTTTTAAAACATTAGAGCGTTCATATCTATTGAAGATGAACAACCAGTTGGCAGAGCGTCCACAGCACATGTTGATGCGCGTGGCAATTGGAATCCACAAAGAAGACATCGATGCTGCAATCGAAACATATGACTTAATGAGTCAGCGATGGTTCACGCATGCAACACCAACATTGTTCAACGCGGGTACACCAAAGCCACAAATGTCGTCATGCTTCCTTTTGACTACGAAGGACGATAGCATCAGCGGTATCTACGAAACGCTTTCGCAATGCGCTAAAATTTCACAATCTGCAGGAGGAATCGGATTGTCTATTCACAACATACGTGCAACTGGTTCGTACATCAGAGGAACAAACGGAACTAGCAACGGTATTGTTCCAATGCTTCGCGTATTCAACGACACTGCGCGCTACGTTGACCAAGGTGGAGGAAAGCGCAAAGGGTCTTTTGCCATCTACCTTGAGCCATGGCATGCTGACGTGTTTGACTTCCTTGATTTGAAGAAAAACCACGGCAAAGAAGAAAACCGCGCCCGCGATTTATTCTACGCCATGTGGACACCAGACTTGTTCATGAAGCGCGTTGAAGAAGGTGGAGATTGGACTTTGATGTGTCCAGATGAATGTCCAGGTCTTTCTGATGTGTGGGGCGAGAAATTTGAAAAGCTTTACACCAAGTATGAAAAAGAAGGAAAAGGCAAAAAGACCATTAAAGCACAAGAGTTGTGGTTCAAAATCCTTGAATCTCAAATTGAGACAGGAACACCGTACATGCTGTACAAGGATGCCGCTAACTCTAAATCAAACCAGCAAAATTTAGGCACAATCAAGTCTTCTAACTTGTGTACCGAGATTATGGAATACACTGCACCTGATGAAGTAGCAGTATGTAACTTAGCTTCTATTGCACTTCCAATGTTTGTGAAAGAAGGCAAATTTGATTTCAACAAGTTGTTTGACATCACTTATGTGGCCACTAAGAACTTGAACAAGATCATTGACAACAACTTCTATCCAGTGCCAGAAGCGAAGAACTCAAACCTTCGTCACCGACCAATTGGATTAGGTGTACAAGGTTTGGCGGATGCATTCATCTTGATGCGTCATGCATTTGACAGCCCTGAAGCGAAGTTGCTCAACAAGCAAATTTTTGAAACCATTTACTACGCTTCATTGACAGCTTCAAAAGATTTGGCTAAAGTTGACGGCCCATATGAATCGTATGAAGGTTCTCCAATTTCACAAGGAAAATTCCAACAAGACCTTTGGGGTGTTCAAACCACCGACCTTTGGGAGTGGGATGTGTTAAGAGAAGAGATCAAGAAGTATGGCGTACGCAATTCATTGCTGCTTGCGCCAATGCCTACAGCTTCAACAAGTCAAATTCTTGGAAATAACGAGTGCATTGAGCCATACACGTCAAACATCTATACTCGAAGAACACTTTCTGGTGAGTTTGTGGTAGTGAACAAGCACTTGATGAGAGACTTAGTGAAGCTCGGAATATGGAATGAAAATCTGAAGAACAAGTTGATCGCATCCAATGGATCCGTTCAAAACATCGATGAGATTCCAGAAAACATCAAAGAACTGTACAAAACGGCATGGGAAATCAGCCAAAAAGTGATCATCGACCTTTCTGCTGACCGCGGAGCGTATGTTGACCAAAGCCAGTCGTTGAACATTTTCATGGAAGATGCCAACTTCGCCAAATTGACGTCAATGCACTTCTACGGCTGGAAGGCCGGCTTGAAAACAGGAATGTACTACTTAAGAACGAAGGCTGCACGCGATGCCATCAAGTTCACCGTAGATAAAAGCCAATTGGCCGAGCCAACTCCAAACGCAAAACCAGCAGAAGTAAGCGAAGAACAACGCCTCGCGGAAATCGCTTGTTCATTGGACAACCCAGACGATTGCGAAATGTGCGGTAGTTAATATTTACTCCCTATATAACTTATGCAAAAGGCCACCGATTTTATGTCAGTAGCCTTTTGTTTTTTACGGTTTTTCCCAGAATTATAGAGGAAACGCCTTGTTGTCAAATAAATTATGGAAATTTGCACTATATAGACTACCGTACATGCGTCCAAACTCCTTAGGTGTTATCACTCAAAAGATATTCGTCCTAATCTTTCTAATTTGTTCATCATCCCTTGCTATTGCGCAGAATGTTTTGATCCTTTATGACAATTCGCCAACCAATACTAATACTGTAGCATTAAAAACATTTCTTCAAAACCAAGGGTTTCAGGTTACTATAAGCGCTGTTTCAGAATCTTTTTGGAACAACACTAATCCCTCACTTACTGGATTCCATGCAGTAATTCATTTAAACGGCTCAACTTACGATACAGAAATGCCAATTGCTGGTCAAACCGCGTTAGTGAATTTTGTGCAAAACGAAGGAGGAGTTTACGTGGGCTTTGAATGGAACGCCTATCAAGTTTCTGAATCAGAGATGCTAACTATGGTAGATCTTATCCCAATAGTGAGATCATCTGGTCAAATTCTTCCCAACATCACCTACACTACTGTTCCTGCCCAGGCTAGTCATCCCGTTCTTAGCGGCATACCTGCGTCTTTTTCACTCACCAATACTGGCGCCAACATAGGATCTATGAGAGCTTATGGTACAGATCCCGCAGTAACTTTAATGATGCAAGCCTCCAACGCAGGTTTAGTATATCGCGCTTTTGGCACAGGTCATGTCTTAATGTTCAGTCACGCAGGAAATTACGCTCAGTCTGGGGCGTCTGGAGCAGCGTTGAGCGATACCATCGTTGGTCAATTGATCTACAATATGATAGAAGAATATGCTGACACTAAGAAAAGATCTTTGAATTTTGACGGCATAAACGATTTTGTGCAGGGATCTGACGCTGGTTTCCCAAGCGGAAACAGCGCTAGAACCATGGAAGCTTGGATCAAAACTACCAAAAATTCCAACGGTTCAATTTTTGAATACGGTGCGGTAAGCACCAATCAAAGATCAGGTTTGCTCTGCGTAAACAGTCATCTCTTTTTTGTTGGTCAGAACAATGACTTAGAAGGTACAGTTACTATCAATGATGGTATCTGGCATCATGTAGCCATGACACATAATGGCACCACAACAAATCTCTATGTTGATGGTGTTTTAGATGTCACTGCAACAAAAACACTATCAACCACCCCAAGCCATTTCAGAATTGGAATGCGCGGAAATAGTATTTCTGAGCAATTTGAAGGGAATATTGATGAAGTGCGTCTTTGGGTTAGAGCACTCAGCGCTGCAGAAATTCAAGCCAACGCCAACTGCGAGCTTTCAGGAAACGAATGTGGCTTATTTGCTTATTACAATTTCAACAACCAAAACGCTTTAAGATCAGAAAATAACGCCGGCCAAATTGTTCTTGGGGATAGTTCAGGAAATGGTCATGATGGGGCGCTTAATAATTTTGCTTTAAGCGGTAATAGCTCAAACTGGGTTGCTCAATCAGACAGTATTAACAATAGTTGTAGCGCAACCCTAGATACCTTAGCTCCGATTGTTTTTGCAATTGACACAACGATTTATTTGGATGCGTCAGGAAACGCAGCAATCACCGTTACTCAAATCGATTCAGCTTCTTCTGACAACTGTAACATTGCTACACGTGTCCTTTCTGACTCAACCTTTGATTGCACGGAAGTAGGAACAAACAACATCACCCTCACCGTGACGGATGTAAATGGCAATGTAACAACTGCGACTTCAGTGGTGACAGTTGTTGATCCTATTACTCCAACAACCATTGCAATCGATACTACGATTTACTTGAGTGGTGCAGGTACAGCTTCGGTAACAGCAACACAAATCGGCTACTTGAGTTCTGACAACTGCGCCACATTCAACTTAGCACTTTCTGATTCGGTATTCGATTGTACAGATGCTGATTCTACTTTGGCGATCATCTTAACTGGTTCAGATTCATACGGAAACAGTTCAACTGACACTTCATACATTACGGTGCTAGACACTACCGCTCCTGTTGCAACTGCACAAAACTTGACGGTTTATCTAGATGCAAACGGAGCTGCTTCAATTACCCCGAATGATGCTGACAACGGTTCGGCTGATAACTGCCCGATTGACTATTTAGCAACCTCAGATTCTGCGTTCACTTGTGCAGATGCTGGCCTTACTCTGAACCTAGAACTTTACGCGTTCGACCCTTCTGGAAACAGCGATACAGCCGGATTTTTAGTGACGGTTCTGGATACAACTTCTCCGATTGTTTTTGCAATTGACACAACGATTTATTTGGATGCGTCAGGAAACGCAGCAATCACCGTTACTCAAATCGATTCAGCTTCTTCTGACAACTGTAACATTGCTACACGTGTCCTTTCTGA
>Ga0255752_10003018_pt1 | contig 17920 bp, 8 predicted proteins | sample 011ome_25_FD_179952 | JGI IMG/M metagenome (GOLD analysis project Ga0255752, IMG submission 179952) | Coastal salt marsh microbial communities from the Groves Creek Marsh, Skidaway Island, Georgia - 011512CT metaG (version 2) | ecosystem: Environmental > Aquatic > Marine > Intertidal zone > Salt... | reverse complement strand
ATGCAGTAGCAGTAGGCACTGTCGGTGTCCAAGTTCCCTCTTCATAGTCATCCAAAAGATTAGCTGAACCAGTGCCACCTAAGTATACACCACCAGATAGGTAGAGGTTATTAAAACGTATACCGCCTATACCTAAGTTAACTGCAGCATCTCTTGAAGCTCCATCTACACCAACTGGAAGAATAGCATCTTGTGCATCATATGCTCTAATACCAGTATCAGCAGTTGCCATATAAATGTCACCACCTCTAGTACCAATATCTCCTGTAGCTGCGTTATCCTGTCTTATTTCAATAACAGCACCATCCGATCCTGTTCTATTACCATATATTGATGGCTCATTAGCTCTTGTTGCTGCAAATAGATTATTATTCCTTATTTCAATTCCTAGGTTACCAATACCAACTGAAGTCTTACCCACCAACAAGTCGCCACTGCTATTAATACGCATACGTTCTGAAGTATCGTTTGCGTTAAATGTTAACGCATCATCTGTTTCATTGTTTTGTATTCTAAAATATTGAGTGCGACCATCATTAGAAAGTAGTATTGATGCGTTAGCTCCACCTGATACTGGTTCAATATGTAATTCAGCATCAGCGTTTGAAGTTCCTAATCCAATTTTGCCTGTGCTTCTTATACGCATACGTTCTGTGTTATTGGTTCTAATCCACATATCATTTGCATCAACAGCAATTAGATTACCTGCATTAGTATTAGAGCCACTAGATTCAAATGCAAGTCTTGCAGAAGAACCACTTGTTTCGATAAATGCTTGAACTATCCCTGATGAAAACACATGAAATGGTCTTTCAGGACTACTAATACCAATACCAACATTGCCTGCTGCATCAATCCTAAATCTCTCAGAAGAAGCATCATTGTCATAAACTCTCAATCCATAGTTATCTTGTTGTATGCTAAAATCACGAGTAGCACCATCAAGACGAACACTATTAGATAGGTAGAGGTCTTTCCATTTAGAGTTTATTGAACCTATATCAATAGTTCCATCGGCATCTGCATTAGCTTCCATTGGTGTAATAGAATGAGTTCCAAATTGTATTCCTGCGTGGTCTGCTGTGTGAGAACTTATTGTTAAATTATTTGAGTTTAAAACACCAATACTTCCCACAGTAGTGCCACTTCTATTAAATCTTAAAATCTCTCCATCATTACTTCCTCTACCTAATTCTAATGCTCTTTCTCCAACAGTATATAAATGGCTAACACCATTAGGTACAAATCCAATTCCAGTACTAGTAATTCCATTAGTAGTTTGACCCACCAACAAGTTGCCACTGCTGTCTATTCTCATGCGTTCTGCGTTGCCACTCGTAAACTGTAAATCGTCTCCAACACCACGAACACGCACATAGTTTGATGTTGTGTTTGCATCGCCTAATGAAATGCCACCGCCAATTGTGCCAGTGCTATCAAAGTGTGCAACAGTGCCAACACTACTTTGGACGGTCAGTACTCTGTTTGGCGAAGCCGTACCAATACCAACATTTCCACTGCTGTCTATTCTCATGCGTTCTGTATTGCCAGAAGTAGCTGTAGAACTAGAATTAGTATAAAAAATATGATTTTGAGGTCCTCTGTGGTCTGTTCCTGATGACCCATAAAATATTGAAGTTGTTCCATTTTCTGCTTTACCACCTAATAATGCAGTAGTAGTATTTGCATAATTTGTCATAATAACACCTGCATATTTAATAGTGTTATTAGTTAAATTAGATGATAAACTTAATTGGTCTAACCCAGAAGTGCCACCAAGAATTTGCAGTTTTGATGATGGACTAGCAGTACCCACACCAACCCTATTGTTGGCTGCGTCTACATAAAGTGTGTTTGTGTCTACTGTTAGGTTGCCTGACATTGTAAGATCAGTTATGCCTGTTACACTTCCACTGAAAGTTACGCTTTGATTTGCATTAGCAGTAAATGCAGTGGAACCACCAGTTGTAAAAGTTATAACGTCTGATCCTGAGAATGTAATATTTGTATCTGTGTCTGCATCTCCAGATATAGAATCAAGTTGAATACTACCAACATTTGTAAGATTAGCATCACTCATATCTAATGAGCCAGTAACATCTAAATTACCACCAACACTTACGTTTCCACTAAATGTTCCAGTTGTTGCTTTTAAAGGTGTAAATTCTGAATGATTAACACTGGCCACAGTACGATGTAGATAATAAACAAATATGTTATTACCTGCATTATTAGATGGTGCACCTGTGAATGTTAATGTTGTTCCATTGCTTACTGCATATGCCACTGAAGGTTCTTGTACAACGCCATCTACAGATACTAATATATCTTCATCGGAACCTACAGAATGTTCTAAAGTAAATACTGTTGTTGAACCATCTCCAGAATAAACTGAAGCTGGAGTTGATGTTACAAATCGATTTCCAGCCGTATTACCGATATATACCATATTATGTGATCTCCATAATACTCATTGTAACTGAAACTTTATCAGCTATAGAACAATCAATTTGTATTTTGTCTGTGGTTTCTAAAACAACTTTACTTCCAGATAATATTTCAAGAGAACTTCCTACTGGTATCGGTGCATCTTTAAGTAAGAACGTTGTTGTGTTAGTTGCTGATCTACCACCACCACTTGTATCTGATACAAGTTTTACTGAAGCAGTAACTTGAGCAGTGTGTACATTTGATAATACCATTCCAAGTATTACTGTTGTTGTTGCGGCTGGTGCTGTATATAAATCTTCTGGTGTACTTGCAACAGCTGGCATTACGTCATGTGAAACTACTTTAAATGTATTTGCCATATTCTCCTCTTATCCTAATGCGATCGCTAATGCTACGGCAGTGCCAGCAGGATCTGCATTGATTTCTCCATCTGAGTCAAATGCAGTATCTCTTATAAGTTGTGTAATTTCTCCATCAGAGTCAAATGCTACTGTACGAGCAATTGTTGCAACTGTTGCAGAATCAATTAAATTTGTGATTGTTTTATTACCGAGCTTAATAGATTCGGTGACTTCAAGTCCGTTCTTAACAACGAAATTTTTCTGAGTAGCCATCGGTTCACTCTCCCCAATGTTTTATTATATTTATACATCTTAAAAATTGAATTTAAATTTTATTCGCCTTTTAAAGTTCCTATTGTCCATGTTAAAGCCATTTTTATCTCTTTTTGGTTAATGGACTGACTACCCTATATCCAATAGGGTTATGCTGATGTTTCATAAACTACTGAAAATAGTAAGTGAACACCTACATCATTACCTGTAAGATTTTCTCTCTCTGCGTCTGATGCGTTTGCATAATAACAAGCTGCTTGTGTACTATTTCCATTAGCTCTAATTATTCCCAAAGGTCCGGATGCTGTCTCTACAGGTCCTGTGCAATAAACATTAGCACTTACAGTAAAAGGCAAACCACCAATTATTACAAGACTAGCATTCTTACCTTGTAGAGAAGTCATATATAAGTTTATAAGTACCGTTCTTCCTATTTTTGTATATTTAGCAGTGGCAACTGTTGCTGAAGTCCATCCGCTAATTGCAACTGGTGTCCAAGTTCCCTCTTCATAGTCATCTAACTCATTAGCTGTACCAGTGCCACCTAAACGAATACCTTCAGATAAAAACAAAGTTTTAAATCTAACAGTTGCTACTCCTAAATTTTGGTCACCATCTGAATTTGTACCATCTGAATTACAAGGAATAATAGCATTTAAATCATCTCTAAACCTAAGTCCAGAATTTCCAGTAGATGCAATATGTAATTTTGAGCTTGCAACACCAATACTTCCTACACCAGAGCCATCTTTTGCAAAGTTTATAAATTTTGCATCAACTCCAGTATTATTTAATGAAAGCATATAACTAGAAGCACTTGTTGATTCTCTAGCAATATCTAATGAAAGATTTGGTCTATAACATAATCCAGAGCCAGAGTTATCATCATAAAGAGTATTATTAGTGGTAGAAACCATAAAGTTGCCACTGTTGTCTATACGCATACGTTCTGGTTCATCTCCACCTGTGCGTGTGTGAAAACGCATACTAGCTTCAGCTGTGCCACTATCGTGAGATACTTTTATTATACCAAGTCTTGAGTAAGTTGCTCCTCTAAAGTCTATTTCAGCACTTCCTAAATCAGCCATACCTATTGTTAATTCTGCTGTAGGACTCGTCGTACCAATACCAACATTGCCATTGTAATCAATACGCATACGTTCTGTGCTTTGCGTTTGAAACACTAAAGTACCTCTTGGTGTGTATTGAGCATCTAAAATTGCTATATCATTACCTGCATAACCTGTGCTTCCTGTAGCAATTCTAAGTCCTCGTGCAATGTCGCCTGTACTACCAGAAAAAACGGCTTGTGTAGAGTTATTAGAACCAACAGTATTAAATTTCCCTACAAGATTACTACTAATACCAATACCCACTTGACCTGCTGATGTTATACGCATACGTTCTGAGCCATTGGTTACAAATAACATATGATTACTAGAATGATTATATTCAATAGAACCTGCATCTGCTCCATCATTAAATCTAATAGAAGCTCCTGTTGTGCTACCCAAAGAAATACCTCTTTCAGTAGATGCTCCATTATCCCCTACAATTAAATCATCAGCATTATTTGAATACCCACTATTAGAAGTTTCGGCAATCATAACACGACCAATGCTGTCTATACGCATACGTTCTGCTTGATTTGCTCCATTTGCTCTTGTGGAAAATGACAAATAGCCAGCATAGTTACCGTCTGTTGCATTTTCTTTTAGACCCGCTACAGAAGCCCAAGATGCAGGATTTCCCGCAGTGTTGTATTTACCTTCAAATGTCAAACGCCCACCGACATTAATTGCGTATGAGGCTGAATCAGAAACAACTACATGAGAAGTTACGCCACCTGTTGTCGCCCCTGCACCATAAATGTCTAAGGGAATCCTAGGACTACTAGTACCAATACCAACCTTGCCATCTGCTTTTATTATCATACGTTCTGAAGCATTTGTAAAAAATGACATTGAGTTACCATTATGATTATACATAAGGAGCCCTCTGATTTCATCAGCACTATCACTAGTACCATCAGCAAAAGCAATTCTACCTTGGTCTGATGTGCCAGATGCAATCGTAATACCAGTGCTACCACTTGTTGAAATTAGTAAGTCATCATTATTTGCATGATAATCACCATTATTAGAAGCACCTATTCCAACACGACCACTGCTGTCTATACGCATACGTTCTGTAGGTGTTCCACCATTTGGTCTAGAACCTAAAACAAGGTCAAACGCATAATTTCCAGATGTTCCATTTGATTTTTCAGTTTGTATAAAACCACCATTTGTAAGACCTGAACCATAGTTACCTCTAAATACAATTCCACCGCCTACTCCCTGAGCCATAGAAGTAGTGTCATCAATAACAACATTGTGGTTTGCGTCACCTGAACTTACATTTGCACCTTGAACATGCAAGGTCACATTAGGTGAAGAATGACCTATCCCCAATCGCTCTGCACTTGCATCCCAAAATAGCTTTGGTGTTGTACCTGTGTCTTCGTAGAATGAGATATCTCCACCTTTAAAATCAATATTTCCGTTTGAAGAAACTGTAAATCTAGTTGTATTTACACCTGCATCAGTTCTTGATTGGATATTTGCTGTGCCACCATTGACTGCAAAAGTAAAGTTTTGGTCAACACCATTAGCATCGTCAAATATTATTGTTGGGTTATTATCGCTAAGGGTAATGTCACCTGCCGTCACTGTACCTGTTACGTCAATGCCTGTTGAGGTGGTGGCTAGTTTTTGTGAGTTGTCATAGTAAAGACGAACATTACTGTTAGTGTCAGCGGCAATCATTGTTTCAGTTACAGCTACATTAGTAACCCTAAAATCATCAGCGGCTACAATTAAATTACCAGTACCATCTTCCTTTATATAGCTGTCAGACCCATCATGATAAATCTGCAAGTCAGACCCTGCACCAAATATAGTTTTCTCATTGTCTGCAAAAATTAAACTACCAGTTAATGTTACATCCTGACTACTATTAATTGTAATAGCTGTAGATGAGGCATTGTCATCAATACCAGTAGATGCAAAAGTTCCAGTAAATTGTGTGCTTCTATCGAAATCAATTCGATTATCAACAATAGTTACTGCTTTTGCTAATTCTGATAGTTCTCTTGCTTTTGTCATGCGTTACTCCTAAGCTGAATGACCCATAGCTGTGTAGTCTTGTGCTATTTCTTCTGCTGTTTTTTCTATGTCTGGCATTTTATTCTCCTTTTAAGTTAGCAAGCCATCAATACACAAGGCACTAAATATGTGTCATCATCATATGTATGTGATACGTTTGTAGAAGTAACTTTGGCTATTGTTTTACTTCTAACTATATCATCACCTTGAGGTTTTGCTGTGCCATCTCCTGCACTCATTAGCAAATCACCTCTAGCCACTGTTGTTCCTTGAGCGATACGGATAACCATATCACCTGTCATTGCCACATTCATATCGTTAGTGTAGATATCATCGTCATCATCCCAGTTAACAAATACTCCTGCAACATTAGCATCACCCTCAACACTAGATACTGCCATACAGTTTAACTGTTCATTATCTTCTGTTACACCATCTGTTGTCCATTCTGCCATTTGGTCAAGGTTAGTCATTACAGTACCTTTGACTATAGTATTATTACGAGTATTATCTGTTAACTGTGACCATCTTGATAAATGACCACCATTATAAGAAACTGTTGTTCCTGATACAGAGATACTTCCCTCAGAATTATCATCTTGTTTAAAGTTTATTAAAGTTCCATCTGTGCTTTTTCTGTCTATAAAACAAGGTGCATTTCCACTCCTACTTACTACTAAAGCACCTGCTTGAGTAAATGAAACACCAGTAGTACTAGTGCTTCCCGGATTAGTAGTGCCAATACCCACATTACCATTACCATTAATAAACAATCTCGGATTACCATCACCATCTGCTAATACAATGTTATTGCTTGATGTTCTTATGTCTAAGCCACCTTGATTGCCGTTGTAACGACCTATGATGGTGTTTTTAGCTCCAGTGGTAATTTGATTACCTGCACCTTGACCAAAAAAAGTGTTATCACTAGGTGTGGTAAGTAATGCACCTGCTGTTTGTCCAATTACAGTATTTCTTACTCCAGTTGTTATGTCGTTACCCGCTTCTTGTCCAACTGCTACGTTACTACTTGCTGTCGTGTTTGCATGCAATGCTTGATATCCAACAGCTACGTTGCCATTTGCTGTGGTGTTTGCATATAAAGCTAACCTACCAACTGCTACATTTTTATCTCCTGTGGTATTTTGATACAAACTACCTTGCCCAAAAGAAGAATTTTCTGCACCTGTACTGGTTGATTTCATTGCTTGTTCACCAACAGCAGTGTTTGTCGCACCAGTATTATTTTTTAAAGTTTCCTTACCAATAGCTACATTCTGGTCTCCAGTTGTAGTTGTAAGTAATGCCTGATACCCAACGGCTGTATTATTAGATGCTGTGGTGTTATTTTCACCTGCTGAACTACCTACAAAAGTATTGTTTGCTCCACTAGTATCATAACGACCTGCAAAATGTCCAACAAAAGTATTGTCAGAGCTTGTGCCACTTTGATTACCTGCTAGATATCCAACCGATACGTTTCTTGTTCCTGTTGTATTACTTGCTAAAGAAGCATAACCTAAAGCAGTGTTATAACTAGCAGTCGTGTTTGAAACCATAGCATTATAACCAACTGCTGTATTTCTTTCTGCTGTGGTGTTTACTTGTAAAGAGCCAGTACCCACACCTACATTTCTTGTTCCTGTCGTATTTGCACCTAATGCTAAATATCCAATTGCTGTATTGTAATCAGCTGTGGTATTGGCTGTTAACGCTTCTCTACCTAAAGCTGTGTTTTGATTACCTGTAGTATTTGCATCTAATGTATTATAACCAATACCTATATTACCACTACCAGTAGTGTTTGCAGATAATGCTTGTCTACCGAGACCTACATTTTTTGTACCTTCAGTATTAGCAGATAAAGTTTGATGGCCTAAAGATACATTATTTCCACCAATAGTATTACTTGCTAGAGAACGATACCCTACGGCAGTGTTCTCAGATGCTGTGGTGTTAGCATTACCAGAGGCATAACCTAAAAAAGTATTATATTGACCTGTTTGGTTATATTGACCTGCAAACATACCTACAGCAGTGTTATAGCTGTCTGCAGAACTTGTAAAATTTTGTTTTTCTAATGCTTGATATCCAATAGCGACTGACCTATGACCATTTGTATCATCTGATAGAGCTTTATATCCTATCGCAACATTATAATCAGCATCAATAAGAGCATCACCTGCATATGCACCAATTATAATATTTTGTATTCCTGTTGTTAAAGATAGTCCTGCCTGATACCCCACTGCTGTATTGTTTGATGATGTGGTGTTACTAAGAGCTTGTCTACCAACTGCTGTGTTGTTAGAACCTGTAGTGTTGGCAGTTAATGCTAGATGTCCAAGAGCCGAGTTATTACTACCAGTAGTATTAGATGCTAAAGAATTGTATCCAACAGCTGTGCCTGCACCACCTGTTGTATTAGCTATTAATGCTTGCCAACCAACGGCTGTGACATATCCACCATCAGTATTTTGGGCAGCAAGATAACCAACAGCGGTCATGCGACCAAGTGTAGTTTGACTATAACCTGCTTGATAACCCACTGCTGTGTTTTGAGATGCTGTAGTGTTTGCTCCTAAAGCACTTTGACCCAATGCAACATTGTAGCTACCTGTGCTGTTTGCGTCTAATACATCTTTACCAACTGCTGTATTGTTACTTCCAGTTGTATTTGAAGTCATTGAATTATAGCCAACAGCAGTATTAGCAGATGCTGTGGTATTGGCCTCAAGAGAGCCTTTACCAATAGCTACATGACTATGACCTGTAGTGTTTGCTTGTAGTGCAGTTTTACCTATTGCTGTGTTGTTAGATGCTGTGGTGTTGTTTACAAGAGCATTAACTCCCATAGCAACATTATTAGCACCAGTGTTATAATACAATGCCTGTCTACCGACTGCTGTATTAAAAGAGCCAGTGTTAGTATATAAAGCTGCTTGACCAACGGCAGTGTTTTCTTGACCAGATACATTAGAATTTAATGCAGTATCACCTAAAGCTACGTTGTTTGATCCAACTGGATGATTACCATCTAGCTTGATTGTGCCACCATCTACATTCAATCCACTTGCATTAGCTGTGCCTGATAGAAAAAGGTCTTTCCAACGGCCAGTAGTAGCAACACCTAAATCAACAGCATTATCGCTTGCACCAAGATTAGAACCAATAGGATAAACAGCATCAACGACTTTGTTTAAACCTATACCTATATCATCTGCAAGAAAGTAAAGGACTTGACTAGTTCCATTAACACCAATACTTCCCACATCACCGCCTGCTTTTTTAAATTTTATAATATTACCATCATTAGTCCTGTTGAGAGTAAGTGCATTATTAGCAGTTGCTGAAAATTGAGCATTGTTTGTTTTTAATGCTATACCTTGTACATTACCATTAGCAGGACTAACGTTAGTAGTACCCACCAACAAGTTGCCATCTGCTGTTATACGCATACGTTCTGATGCGTTAACCTTAAAAGCTAAAGAATTGTCGCTGTGGTCATAAGTAATCCTGCCAACATCAGCATCATCTGGGTCGCCAAATTGAACCGCAGAGCTTCCAGTGTTGGTTGCCCTTGCCCAAAAATATGCACTAGACCCAGCGTTAGATGTGTCAGTGCGTATATTTGCGTCACCCGAATCTGCTTGGGCATAGATCATCTGACCAGAAGAACCGTGAACTTCCAATGGAACAGACGGACTATCAGTACCAATACCTAAATATTCAGCACTAGCATCCCAAAAAAACTTTGCTGTTGTGCCTGTGTCTTCATAGAAGGAGATGTCCCCTGTGGAATGGTCTACTTTTATGCGAGTTGTGGCAAGTGAAGCGTCATCTCTAAGAGTTGATAAGTTAAAATCACCGCTAGTTGTTTGTAACTGTGTATTTAAGTCTGTAGTATCAGTTTCAAATAAACGTATTCGTGCATTTGTAGAACTAACAGATAAATCACCTGTTACAGTACCTCCTGTTAAAGGTAAACTTACAGCTTGCGATAATGTTTGAATATGAGTTTCTGTATCTGTATGCAGATTAAATGGTTTGATTTTTGTTGACATTATGCTGTTGTCCTTATTGCTCTAAGTTTTACACTAACATTATTTTTTGCTGGTGTAAATTTTAATCTGACATTACCGCTATTTATATCTGCATCAAAAGTTCCTAAATTTGAATCAAGTAAAACTTGAGCATATGTAGTCATTGCAACATTCGTTCCATTATGTGTTAATAATACTTCTTCAGCATGATAACTTGAACTTGAATCATGTTCTAATTGCGCAGTAAATTTCAGTGTTCTATGATTTACAGCAGAATATGTGTATATTATTTGATCTGCCGTAGTTGTGGTTAAATCTTCTTCAATAGAAAGTATTCCATTTAATTCTGCTGTAGTTGCTTTTGAATGACTTACAACTTCAATAATATTTCCTGATGTTAAAGCAGAATCAAATACAATTGATGTACCGTTATTAGCGGTAAAATCTTTTCCTGTTACTAATCTTGCACCGTTAACAAATACATCAACTTTACCAACATCATATGCAAGTGATACTCCAGCCGAATCAGCACCACTTACTGAATCACTAGTTGTACTTAGAGTATAAATGTAAGATTTGTGATCTCTTAATATTAAATTTGTAGAATGCAATAAGTGTGTTCGAGTTTCAATTTCACTGGCAGAATCTGGTGCAGAATCAAGTGTTAATGTAGCTCCCGATACGCTATAAGTGTTTGTGTGTTGTAATACACCATTTATGAATACTAATACATCATCTGAATCAGCGGGAGCATTTGATAAAGTAAATGATGTAGTGCTATTATCACCAACAAATGTATCTGCTTTAACATTGTTGATAGTTCCAGTTGTACCTCCACTGCCTGCGTTAACTGTAATTGTTTTTGTAGTTCCAGTGCCAGATGCTGTTACTCCATCTCCAACAAAGTTTAATGTAGTTGCCGCGGTTGATAAAGATACACCTTCTTCTTGGATAGTAATCTCACCACCAGATTGTCTTGCCTGTACATATGCAGAATCTACAAGAGCAGTAATAGCTGCTGAATCTACGCCAGATCCGGATGAGGCAAATGTAATTGTATCAGTGCCAGCATCGGTGGTAATTGTCATACCAGAACCAGCTACAAGAGTAAGAGTATCTGTTACTGTGTCTGCTACTACATCTGATTGACCAGCAACTGATATTGTTTTAAAGATAGGATCGGTGCCACCAGTTGCGGATTGTCTCGCAAGAACATATGCAGAATCTACAAGAGCTGTGACTCTTGCATCTGTGTAATATAAATTAGTCTGTTCTGGAATATCAGCTGTACTAACTTGATTTGTACCAGTTCCAAAATCAATATGCGTATCATTAATTCCGTCAGCTTTAATACTTACTGCACCAGCCGTTATACTAAACTGATTACTGTCAAATGATGCTATACCTTTATTTGATATCGTGGCATCTTCACCAGATATAACTCCAGAAGCTATGTCAATACCTTCACCAGCTGTAATGTGAGCTCTTACTTCAGATGCACTTGGTCCAGTATATGTTAATACACCTGTTGCTTCATCATAAGATAGTGAACCATCTCCACCAGCATCTGTTACTGATATTGCATTCTTTGCATCACTATCAGCTCGAGCTGTTGTGTAGTAAAGATTTGTTCCTTCAGATAAATCACTTGTAGATTTTGTTGCAAGTCTTACATCGAAATCTGAATCAGCTCGAGCTGTTGTATAATAAAGATTCGTTTGTTCTGGTATATCTGCAGTGCTTACCTGATTTGCACCTGTTCCGAAATCAATGTGTGTGTCATCTATTCCGTCTGCTTTAATTGTGACTGCGCCAGATGTTACATCAAAATGATCACTACTAAATGAAGCAATACCTTTATTAGAAGTTGTTGCATCTTCACCAGATATTGTACCAGATGATATATCAATACCTTCGCCAGCTGTTAATGCACCTTGAGCTCTTGCATCTGTAAAATATAAATTACTTGAACCTTCATTTAAATTATCAGTTGTAAAGCCTGTTAAGTTACGAGTACCAATTTCTAGTGCATGTCCCATATATTCATGAGATGAACATTGATAATGTAATACTGGAGGTGTAGCTTCTGTTATGGTTATTTCGGCATAGGTTGCTGTCGTTGTTACGTTAGTGGTGTATTGTGTAGTTTTTGCTGCGTCATAATAAAATCTAAACGGGTGACTTGACATATCACCTGAACTAAGAGTAAAACGATATGTTCTTCCAAGTTTTAAGTTTATTATCGGTGATTCTGTTCCATCGATGTAATAAGCACTACCACTGCCTTGCCCTTGATATACATGGTCAACTTTAGAAGCTACTGTTACTGCAAAATTCTTTGTAGTTGAATCGTGCTTGTTTCTTTCAACTGCTGCATTTGCAGAGTCTTTTGCAAAGAAATAGTCACTATCAAAATTATCAGCCGTGTAAACTTGTTCAACATCAATGCTAAATTGACCAGTGCCAGAATTATATGTAAGATCACCTGAGGCCGAGAACATTCCTCGTACGTTTGCAGAATCAATATCAAATACACCAGTAGAACTATTATAAGTAAGTCCTTTATCACCTATAAAATGAGCTCTTGTTTCACTAGCACTCGGACCTGTATATGTCATAACACCTGATGCAGAATCGTAAGTAAATGATCCGTCTCCGCCTGCATCTATAGCTAATAACGAAGCTTTAGCATCAGAGTCCGCTCTTGCTGTTGTATAGTATAAATTAGTTCCTTCAGAGAGATCGTCAGTTGACTTTTGAGCAAAGTCAGAGTCAAATCCTGCATAATTTCCAACAATCGAACCAGTAACCGTTATACCAGTGTTAGTTGTTTCAATTTTCTTATTACCGTTATAATATAACTCAACACCTAAGTTTTCTTGTGCTTTTATTGAAATTTGATTTAAATTATTAGATGTTAGAAAAAATGCTGTTTCATAGTTTTGAGTCAGTGCAAGTGAACTGTTTATTATATTGTTGTTACCAGTGCTATTATGATAAATGTCTAAATCGTTATCGTTACCAAACCTAACTCTTGTGTTATCTGTTAAAGTAATACTGCCAGTAAACGTTCCTCCACCTTTCGGCATGTAATATGTACCGTCTTGACCGTCAAGAGTGTCTGCATCAATATTTAAAGCGTCTACGAATGATTTAGTGATAAGAGCAGTTGCATCACTGTCTGCACGAACTGTAGTATAATAAAGATTAGTAGAGCCTTCTGAAAGTTTATCAGTTGAAGCTGAGTCTAAGTTCTTATCAAAGTCAGAGTCACTTCTTGCAACCGTGTAATATAAGTTATTACCTTCTGCTAAATTGCTTGTAGTTTTTGTGCTCAGCGCAGAATCAAAGTCAGAATCAAATCCTAAATATTGACCTTCAATTGGTTTATTAAATACAAATTTATCACCAACTGCCGCATAAGTTAAAGTTGCATTAGCACCTTCAATCGTTATTCCTGCGCCATCAGCCGCTGCGGCATTAGCTGCAGAATCTGCTAGTATGATATTTTTGTCATTAATACTTACTGTAGTTGAGTTAATAACTGTTTGAGTACCTTCAACCTGTAAATTACCAAGTATTTGTACTGTACCAGTGTTGTCGCCTATAGCTGCTGGATCAATAATAAAGTTTGCAGGACCTCTTATTTCTTGAAATGTGACTGTATCAGAAGTTCCAACAGGTTGACCTATTGATATAATACCAGTTGATGAATCATAAATTATGCCTGTTCCACCGAGTAATGCAGCCTTAGCATCACTATCAGCTCGAGCTGTTGTATAGTAAAGATTATTACTACCTTCGCTTAGCTTGTCTGTAGTTGCAGAATCAAGGTTCTTATCAAAATCTGAATCACTTCTTGCAACTGTATAATAAAGATTACTGGAGCCTTCAGATAATTTATCTGTTGTTGCAGAGTCGAGATTCTTATCAAAATCTGAATCACTTCTTGCTACGGTATAATATAAATTGTTAGATCCTTCAGCTAAATCATTTGTAGTTCCAGAATCCATAGCAACATTAAAGTCACTATCGAAGTTTGCCTTTGTATATACGTCTTCAACATCAATTTGAAATACGCCAGTGTTTGAGTCATAGCTTAAATCGCCTTGTGCAGAAAAGTGTGATCTTACTTCTGATGCTGAAGGACCAGTGTAAGTATATGCACCAGTTGATGAATCGTATGTTAATGAACCATCACCACCAGCGTCAACAACCGCCATGTGCGCTCGTACTTCAGTAGCACTTGGACCAGTATAAGTATATGCACCAGTCGAACTATCGTATGAAAAACTTCCATCGCCACCTGCATCAACAGCAGCTAGATGAGCTCTTACTTCTGAAGGACTAGGTCCTGTGTATGTTAGTACACCTGATGCAGAGTTATAAGTAAATGATCCATCGCCACCTGCGTCTATGGCGCTTATGTAACCTCTAATGTCTTGTCTAAAAAATGATGATAGTTCAGCAGAATCAATTCTTATTGTGTCAGTAGCCGAATCAAACGCAATACCTACACCACCATCAACTGCCTCACCTAAGTCTGACTCAAAGTTTGCTTTTGTGTAAACTTGTTCAACATCAAAACTAAATTGACCGGTAGAAGAATTGTACGATAAGTCTCCACCTGCAGTAAAATAACCGCGTATGTCTTGTTTGAAATTTGCTTCAAGCTCAGCGCTATCAATTCTTATAGTATTTGTAGATGAATCGTAAGTTAAACCTATGCCGCCTACTGCTGCTTCATCAAGAGCAACATTAAAATCTGAATCAAAGTTTGCTTTTGTATATACGTCTTCAACGTCAAAACTAAATTCACCAGTTGTTGAGTTATAACTTAAATCTCCACCAGCACTAAAATAACCGCGTAATTGTGATATAGAACCTGAAAGATCTATATTAACAAGATCGCCATTACTATCTTTTACACTAAACTTATCTGCAGAATCTTTAAGTTGTATTCCTCCAAGATGAAGAGTTGTTCCACTTAAAAATAAATCTTTCCATTTATTACTACTAGAACCTAAACTATATGTGCTATCTGCTCCTGGTAATAAGTTACCATAAGATGTAAGTCCAGATATTACTGGTGCAGAACTTGAATCGATTTGAATTAAAAGATTATCATTTCCTGGTGTGTAGAATTTTTCTAAACCATTTCCTACATCAAAATCATAATTCTTAAATGCGCCTTCAGCAGAATCATAAACAAGTATTTGACCGTCAGATTTAGTCGCAACACTAAAATCTGAAAAGTTATCTATAGATAATCCAGTTTGTGCAGTGGAAATTGGTGTTCCAATGACAATCTTTTTTATAAAGGTTTGTTGACCGGTTGTGACCTTAATTGCCATTAGTTCCTCATTTAGTTACAGATGGAGTTACTTGTATTCTGCCCTCAAGAACTCTCTCAACAATAGTATTTCCGTCACTATCATTAAAAGAAAGTTCAACATCATAGACATGTCTTCCAGCTTTTAGTGCATCTGTTTGCGTGTTGGTAAGAGAAAGCGTAGCAGTACCGTTGTCGTTACTAGTAATTACTGTAGTAAATGAAGTGGTTTCTGAACTGTCACTATTATAATTCTTTTTAATCTTACCAGCCAAAGAATAGCCTAAGAGGTTCTTTGCTGCTCCGTTTGCGTCAACTAAATGAAGTTCTATAGTAGCGTCTGTACCTTGGTCCAAGGTAAATTCGTGATATTGGGCCATGAAATTTCCTTATTTCTTTGTCGGACGATATCGCCCCTGCCGTTTAAACTATTTATACAAATTAATGTTTATAAATAGCTTTATGAAAAATAATCCTATACTTAATTTTAGACAAATTAGATACTTTCGTCAAGATAAGCATCCTGAAGAAGAGATGATTAAATCTTTAATTACTGAAACTTATAATTTAGTTCCTTCAAAACAAAAACTAGTTCCTTATAAAATTCATGTATTTGGACCAAATCATTCCAAAGAAAAAGAAGCGTTGTATTTAGCAACTAAAGATAGAAATGTTAGAGTTAATACTAATTTTAATTATCAAATGTTTGCTTCATATGTTTTATTATTTACAAGTCGTTTGTGCGATAATCCAAATGAAGCTGTAAAAAATTCAATTAAAAAAGGTCACAGACATCTTAATTGCGATTTAAATGAATATAAAAAATCTAAAACAATTCCTTGTATAGAAATAGGCATGTTTTGTAATAATTTATCGCATATGTGTTTAAATAATAATTTAGATATAGCTTATACAGGATGTCTTCCATCGACTATAAATCATCTTATGCAAGAAATCAAAGAAGACATTTATTTAGCTATGAGTATTGGCTATGCTGATGATGCTTATCCATATAGAAAAAATAAATATCAATATAAACCAGATATAAAAGAGATAATTGATTGACATTAAATTTAGTATGTACTAGTAAACCTTGCGATGGTTTATTTTATTATAGTTATGAATATACGCAATACTTAAATATGTCTGGAATTAAAACAGACATGATTATTATAACACATCCGCGTTTTAAATCTCAAGATTATATAAATTCTATAAATCAAAAATACACTTCATTTAAAAATATAATTTTTAATGATTTTGAAGATGTGAAAACCACACTAATAATGGGTAGAAGTATGATAACTTTACCTTTTATTAGTCGTAAATTGTATACTGAAGATCAACTATTAATTATGCATCTTCTTTTTAAAAATAAAGTAATTACGGTTTATTCAGAAAATCACAAAACAGAATATCAAAATGCATTAAAATATTTTAACACAAAACAAGTAATTGATTTATGTGATTATGATGTTTATCCAAACGGTAAAGGTCTACATTTTGAGAAGAAAATCTTCTTTGATATTCATAAGCCAATTATAGAAAATTATAAGTTCGAATATTTATTTAATGGTACAAACAAAGAATATTATGAAGCTGCTAAAAATTTAATTAGTAAATATCAGTCTCATGGTATTATAATATATGATATAGATAATTATGATACATTATTAAATAACATTATAGTTCCTGTTGAAAACATTTTAGGAATGTTTAATAAATATGTGTATACAAAAAGCATTACAGATCCAGCACCGAGACTTATCCAAGAATGTAAATATTATAATAAAGAAATTATATTTGAAGCTTCAAATAGAGGTGCTGAAGTTTATAAAAATAGGATTATCAAAACTCCAAACATACAACCAATTATAGACGTATTATGAAAAAGATATTATTAGTTTCAGGCTGCAGTTTCACTACTGCTAATTACAAATCTATTCAACACCCAGAAAGAGAATTTTTATGGAATAAATGGCCAAAAATTCTTGCTGAAAAACTTAATATGGATTGTATTAATTTAGCACAGTCTGGAGCAGGAAATGAATTTATTTGTAGTAGTATCATTGATAAAATAGAATCAATGGATAAATCAAGTATTGGATTAGTTATTCCTGCATGGTCACAATGCCGAAGAAGAGATTATCAAATGCATTTCAGTAGAAATAATAGAGAAGTTTGGAGATCCGAAATGTTTGATACGTTTGGTGATATAGAATATTGGATAAAAAAAAGTTTTAGGATTTATTATTCTTTTCAAATATATTGCGAATATTTTAAAATACCTTATAAACAAATACAAATGATAGAATTATATAAAGATAATTTAAG
>Ga0255752_10003015_pt1 | contig 17947 bp, 10 predicted proteins | sample 011ome_25_FD_179952 | JGI IMG/M metagenome (GOLD analysis project Ga0255752, IMG submission 179952) | Coastal salt marsh microbial communities from the Groves Creek Marsh, Skidaway Island, Georgia - 011512CT metaG (version 2) | ecosystem: Environmental > Aquatic > Marine > Intertidal zone >... | reverse complement strand
AGCGTATGACTACGATGTGGAAGAAGAGACGGCCGAAACATATTTCTGCCGGAAAGTTGCTCAAACGAATAAACTCGAGTTGCTCAAGTGGGCGCGAGAGGAGAAAGAGTGTGAGTGGGTCTGTCACAGAAACATCAGCGGAAACAGGGGTGGACACAAAGAAAGCCGCAGCACAAACGATAAAAACGAAAACGAAAAAACAATGTCTTCGTCTCGTTCTTTTCAAAGCGAATAAGGTTGGAATCGCCGTCATTTTTGGAGCGTGTATTCTCACGTTAAACTCCCTCTCACAGAGCAGAGATTTTTCTTCATTTCTCAGAAAGCACTGACGCATTTCGCACAAAAATAAGCGCTAAACTTTCTTAAAAGTATTCTCTCTTGTTACTCTCGCGAAATTACCGAGATCGATCGAACCGCGCGATCGTGCGGAGAGATATTCATTTTTTGTGTTCGCGCTGAGATTTGAGACGAACCTGCGCGGAGGAGTATATTCTCTTTTAAAGCATCATCATGCGAAGATTTTGCGCGTTGATTTCGCGCACGAAACGGTCTTCGGATGAGATCAATTTCCTAACGCGGAAAAGCGTAGCATTAAGCGCCTCTTCCGCGCAAACGACGTCCTCTGAAACGACGAAAAGATCGTTTTCAACCAATACTCCTGCCGTGGATGAGAATCTCGTCCCTGTGTTCGTCGACGGCAGAGAAGTGCACGTACAAAAAGGCGTGACTGTGCTCCAAGCGTGCGAACACGCCGGTGTGCACGTCCCACGGTTTTGCTACCATCCGCGGTTGTCCATCGCGGGGAATTGCAGAATGTGCCTGGTAGAGGTGGAAAAATCACCGAAACCAGTCGCCTCGTGCGCCATGCCAGTGATGCCGAACATGAACATCAAGACGACGACGGATTTGGTGAAGAAAGCGAGGGAAGGCGTGATGGAGTTTTTGTTAATCAACCACCCGCTGGATTGCCCGATTTGCGACCAAGGCGGCGAGTGCGAGTTGCAAGACCAATCGATGATTTTTGGCTCGGATAGAAGTCGGTTTACGGAAGGGAAACGAGCGGTGGAAGATAAAGAGTTAGGGCCGCTCGTGAAGACGGTGATGACGAGGTGCATTCACTGCACGAGGTGCGTGAGATTCGCGACGGAAGTCGCCGGCGTGCAAGAGTTAGGGGTGACGGGAAGAGGAGGTCAAGCGGAAATCGGAACGTACGTGAGTAAGTTGTTGAGTTCCGAGTTGAGCGGGAACGTGATTGATTTGTGCCCGGTTGGCGCGTTGACCTCGAAACCGTTCGCGTTTACCGCGAGAAGTTGGGAGTTGAAACCAACCGAGACGATCGACGTGTTGGACGGGTTAGGAAGCTCCATTCGCGTGGACTCGAAAGGTACGGAAGTCATGAGAATCACGCCCAGGTTGCACGAAGGCGTAAACGAGGAATGGATTTCGGACAAAGCGAGATTTTCCTACGACGGTCTGAAAAGGCAAAGATTAGATGCCCCGTACGCGAAGAACCCGAAAACGAACAAATTGGAAAAAGTCACCTGGGAAACCGCGTTGGAAATTGTCGGCGAACAGTTGAGCAAGGCGGACCCGAGAAATTTGAGAGCGGTAGCCGGTAAGCTCGCGGATTGCGAGAGTATCGTCGCTTTGAAAGATGTCATGACGTCGTTAGGATGCGTGAACTTTGAAGTGGAAGGCGTAAACGCAGACGCGGTGAATGTTGATTCGAGATCGAACTACATCATGAACTCGAACATCGTAGGCGTGGAAGACGCCGACGTCGTCTTGATGGTGGGCGCGGACGTTCGCTTAGAAGCGCCCGTTTTGAACGCCAGATTACGCCGCGCGAACGTCGCGGGTGGCGTAAAAATGGCCACGTTAGGACATCACGGCGACTTGACGTACCCAGTTGAAAACTTAGGCACGGAAGCGTCCATCATCAACGACTTGCTTTCCGGCAAACACGCGTTTAGCGAAACGTTGAAAAACGCGAAAAACCCGTGCGTCATCGTCGGTTCCGCGGTGTTAAACAGACCGGATTGCGCGCAGTTATTGAAGAGTTTACACCAATTGTCGGACCAATTCGGTGTCGTTACCAACGACTGGAACGGATTTAACGTTCTGCAAGCGTCTGGAGGCACCACCGGCGCGTTAGACCTCGGTTTCGTCTCCTCGAAGAACAAACACATTAGCGAAAACGACGGCTTGAAAGTCGTCTACAACTTAGGCTCGGAGACCATCTCCTCGTACGACTCCGAACCGGGGAAGAAATTCGTCATCTACCAAGGCCACCACGGCGACGTCGGCGCGGCTGGTGCGGACGTTGTCCTCCCTGGCGCGGCGTACACGGAAAAAGACGCCACGTACGTCAACACCGAAGGAAGAGCGCAAAGGGCGTTAGCCTGCGTGGCGCCTCCGGGATTAGCGAGAGCGGATTGGAAAATCTTACGAGCGGTTTCCGAATTCGCCATGGTTCCTTTGAAATATAACACCATCGAGCAGTGCAGAGAGAGATTGGCGGAAGTCTCCCCAACCTTCAACGCCATCGATGAAGTCGAACCGAGCTTATGGTTAAACGGCGCCTCGTACGCGCATTTAGCCGGAGGGACGCCCAACGTCGTCGCGAAAGGCGGAGCAGGTAAAAAAACCAGCGGTGCGACTGTTTTCGCCTCCGAACCGTTAACGACGAACGTCGAGAACTTCTACATGACCGACGCGATTACGCGAGCGAGCGCGACCATGGCGAGATGTTCCAAGGCTAAAGCGACTGGATCCGCTTTTTAGTTTTTGATTTTATTGTTGTATTTATAGAGAGAAAACCATCCTCATTAAAACGTTCGTTCGTTCATTATTCTCGTGCAAATATACTCTCGCATCGCCCTCTGCTTCTTCAACGATGACGTTTCAAAACGTAAACGACGTGAACGAAGAACTCGCGGGAGCCTCCGTGATGATGAACAACCCTAACGCTCGGCAAAGATTCGCTCCGGGAAATTCGAGTTCGAATTCGAACAACAACAACAACAGACCGTCGTCTTCGTATCATCACCATCACCATCAAAGACGAACGAAAAGAAGCAACAACAACAGCATCACGACAATTAATATTATCAAAAGAGCGACGAAGAATAAGACGAAAATCTGTCTCGTCGCTTTACTCGTCTTTATATCGTTCGTGAATCTGATGGTGTTTTCGAGAGATTCCGAGGCGAGATTGATGTCCTCTGGGAGGAAATACGCTCAGAAGAAAGACGCACAACGTCGGGAAGAATTATCACACGAAGACTACGACTTTGGTAGTAAAGACGAAAAAGGTAGAAAGAAGGACGATTCAGACGATTCAGACGATTCAGACGAAAAACCGAGCTTAGAAACCGCCTTGTTGGGATCCGCGTTAGCGGTGGACAGTCCTACGTTAACGTCTGGATTCAAATCGCTGAGCTACCCGTCTTTGGCGGAAGTCGGGGACTCGAAGCGCACGTTTTTAGTCGCCTTTGAAGGGAATTGGGAATGGGGCGTTCCGAAATCGCTGACGAACAGGGAGTTGGATCAGAGGAAAATAGAGGACATCAACGAATCTCGAGGCGGGCACTGTTACGTCAGTCGAGGACGGGTGTTACCGATACAGCCGGGATCGGACGTCGCGCCGAAGGAGCAATGGCACGCGCCAAAGATGGCGGTGAAAGGAACGTCTTCGAATGATAAGTGTTGGCGTCCCCAGTTGTTCGTGGTGCCACAAACGCACGAGGTTTTGTTGTTTTATAAGCGAGGCGCGAGTCGAGAGACGTGGGAAGGTTTTTTGAAACGCTCGTTGGACGGCGGGAAGACGTGGTTAGAGGAGGAAAAGTTACCGCCTGGAATTTTAGGCCCGTCGAAGAATAAAGTTTTGAGAAACAGCGAAGACGAATCGATTCTGAGCGCGAGCGAGAGGTGGACGCGGTCGAGCGCGTGCGCGTGGATCGAGAGAGCGGAAAGAGAAGGGAGAGATTGGACCGTGAAAAGCGGTCCGATTCGCATGGAGAAGAAAGGTTTACAGGAACGATACGGCGGAGGAAGAATGGGCGATAAAGCGGCCGAAGAGGAAGCGAGAGATTACGGAGGCATCGAACCCGCGATATTTTATAAAGACGATGGAACTTTAGTCGTTCTCGCTCGACCGGCAAAAACGACCGAACGGTTTCCGAAAAGTTTATCCGGCGTCGTGCACGCCGGAGGACGATCGAAACAGTCCTCGAGATATTTTCCGAAAATGTTAAAAGCTGAATTGAAAGACGAACCGAACGCGCAGTGGTCGGCATTTAAGGAAATCGCGGATTTACCTTTACCAACCGTATTTGGTCGAGGATTCGACGTGGAAAAGTTAACCGACGGACGCGTCGTGTTAGTTATGAACGACCCGGGTAAGAAAGGCGTGAGCGTAAAAATCTCGAGAGACGACGGCGAAACGTTTCGAGAGGCGTTTGTGATTGAAGACGGCGACGATGAAGACGAAAGCAGTGGTGGTAGTAGTGGTAGTAGTAGTAGTAGTGGTAGTAGTAGTAGTTACACGAGGGATCCAGTGATTCACGTGGCGAACGATGCCATGATTCACGTGGTTTACGTTGCCAACAACGGGAAGAAGATCAAGAGAGCGGTGTTGGATCCCGAACAGTTATAGTATTAGTCATGTATGATAAGAAATAATTTTAGAGCATATCAAAAATGTAATAATATAGTGGTGCAACAGTTAATGAAAGAGAGTGATTCTATCGCCGGGATAGATGACGTCTGGGTATTTGACCAAGTTCCCGTTTGCGTCTCTCACTTCTACTTTTTCCGGCAAAACGCAGCCGGTGGCCGCGCACAAGGAATCCCCGGGTTTCACCTCGTACTCACCTCTGCGTAACGGACCTCTAGGGTCGTCCGGGTAAAAGTAATCTATGTTGTTACCGCTTTGCTGCTGCTGCTGCTCTAATTTCTGATGTTGTTCAGACACGTCCACGTCTTCGATGGAGACGAACCGTAAATCTCTCTCGTCCGCGCTTCTCGAACTGCGGAATCCAACCAAGAACAAACCAATCGCGGCGCCGACTAAAACGTTCGGATCGATCGTTTGTACGATCGATCGCAAAGTCGTAAACTTTTTTAAAACCGTTCGTCTGGACCTATCAGCTATTCTTGAGACTAAACCGATGGGTTTGCGAATGATATTTCGACTCGCTCGCTCCCTCGCTTGCATAGAAATGTCGGTTAAAATGCCTCTTTGCCGTAAACTCCTCAACGCTTGCTCTTTCGTTTGTTGTTGTTGTTGATTCGTTTGTTCGTCTCGAAAACTTCTATTCGCGACGGAGGTGTTCATGGACGACCTCACCGGCGATAACGGCGGACCGACGGAAACTTTCGACGTGTCCAATAAGAAAGACCTTTGACTCCTCGCGTGGTTGGTGTCCACGCTCCTTTCCTCTTCTTCTTCTTCTTCTCGCGTTCTATTTATCGTCTCTCTGCTATTATTATTGTTGTAGCTAAAATTATTATTCAGGTTTTCAAAATCGTGCGCGATTTCCGAAACCGTCGCGCCCGTCGATATTGGATTCATCACACCTCCCGTGACTCTCTCTCTTTTTTCCCTTTCCTTTTGCGCTCGTTTCATCTCCTCCAACTGCTTCTCCAACGCCTCTCGCCGTTTCTTCTCCTCTTCCAACTCTTTCGATTTCAACGTCACCGTTTCTTGCGCCTCTCGCGTCACCTCTTCCGGTTTCTTAAACTGCGGCGGCGTTCGAGAGAATCGTTCGAGAAGTTGCTTCCGTCCTTCCGAAATCTGGTGTTTCCCGATTTCAAACACGCCGCCGCCGCCGCCGCCGCTCGATTGTTTCTCGGGCGTCTTCTCGCCGTCCGGGTGAACATTTTTATTCGCGACAAGATTCCTCGCTTTCTCCTTCCCGAAATTCACGCCTTCCAGCGTCACTCTCACGCACACGTGCCCGACGATGTTTTCCCTCAAATCGTCCCACATCGCGATCCATTTCCCCGGCACTTTCCCTTTATTCTCATTCGCGAACAGTTGGAAATCCATGGTTCCAAATCCCACGACTTTGGTCATCTCCTCGTCTAACAACTCCACCGATAAGTGCGTGTACGTGTTCACGTTCAAGGTCAGCGGTAAATGTATCTCCGCTCTAAAAACTGGATCTGTGCCGAACGCACCGTCGGTTATCGCGACGGAGTCGACTAAGCCGGGCGCGAGTAACGCGCACCGAACTCTGGTTTTCAGATTCGCGCGTTCGTGTGGTAACGAGCGCCCGGCGATGACTGCGACGGAGCAGACATCTTTTGAGGACATGCGTTTTAAAACGTCGTCTGCTTCTTCTTCAGCGGCGAGAGTACCACCTCTGAAAAAGCCTCGATATCCTCGTTTCGAAGAGGAAGACCCTCCTCTCGAAGGCGAGAACATTTTATTTTAAGTGAGAGCGGTTACTAAATCAATAGCACAACAAAGTGATGTGTCGAGTTCCTTCCCAACGGACTTCTTCTTAGAATTTTTTCGTTGTTTTCTCTCTGTCTGTTGTAAAAAAAATTCGTTTGCTGTTTTTTTTGAATTTTTGATCGAAAGAGCGAAACTTTTTGTTCTTCTTTGAACAGAATTTTTGCCTCTTCTTCTGTTTTTTTGAATCAAGGAGAGATTTTGTCTCTCGTTTTCGAGATCGCTCTCGTTCTCGCGTTTTCACTCGTTCTTAAGAAGAGAAAAAAAGAGAGATCGAACGAGACATTTCTCATCCCTCATATCAGCACTCCCCGATCATCACATCACGTACTACATAAAATATGGCCTGCACTTTATCCGCTTCGGGTTTACTCCCGCTCAAACAACGAGTAGTCTCGAGAAGTTCTTTAAGAAGAAACTCCGTTTGCGTCAAGGTACGGTTTCTTATTTAGCATATGTCGTGTTTTAAAGAGACGAGAGAAGCGATTTTTTTCTTTTTTCTCTCTCTATCTTTTGGGTTTGGGATCCAATTTTGTGTTGTGTTCCTCTTTCTCTCTTTCAAACGTAGAACAACTCGCGCGCAACGTGAATGCGCGCGCGCAGTTGAGGAGAGTTTTTGGGCGCGTTGTTGCGTTGTTCTCCGATATACATATATTTGTATAGTAAAAGAGAGAAAGAAAGAGAGAGAGAGAAATTGGATGTCGATGATGTGTGTTTGGGTGAGAGAGAGACCTCCTTTGGCTGTAGGAGAGAAAAACGAGAGAAACGTTCCTCCTTTTACAAAACACAGGACAAAAAAGGAGGAGATAATCGTATCTTTTTCCAGGAGGGGAGATGCGGCTATTTAGGGTTATTTTTTTTTCTTTTTTCAAACTTCTCTCTCTTTGTTGTGTATTGTGTGCTGACATGAAAAACGTTTTTCTTCTACTTCTTACGTCAAACACCAATCACACGTAAAACAACGCATATATAGGCTTCTTCCCAAACGACGAAACAATTTATCGCGCAAAAAAGCGAGCAATTGTCTAAATCCGTCGCCGCGGCGACGACTTCTGCGTTGTCTTTCGCCGCCGCGCCTCGCGAAGCTTTCGCGAGCGCGAACGAGTCCATCTCTGACGTCGCTTTGGCGAACGTGAACATTTTGGGCGTCATCGCCGTCGCGTTGTTCATTATTATCCCGGTGTCCTTTTTGGTCATCTTGTACGTGAAATCCACGGCGGAAGGCAACGTTTCCGGTGGTTTCTCGCAATCGTACTACGACGAGTCGAAGAAGATGGGAAAGAAGTTGACGAACGAAGCCGCCGTGCTGAAAGGCAAAGGGACTGGCATGAGACCGGAGAAGTAGACATCATCTCTTAAGAGAGAATAAGAGAGAGAGAGAGAACAAGAGAGAGAGAGAGAGAGAAAGAGAAGGACTACTATCATTTTTATATATAGCTTTGAAATTCGCGAAACAACACAAACAAACAACAATACAACAAGAATAGTTTAAACGTATAATAATACATCGCGCGGTAGTAGTAGTACTTAAAAAAAAATCGTTCTTCTTCTCTTCTTTTTCTACAATAATATGCGCTGCTAGATTATATACTATATTTATTAAACGAGTATATGTGGGGGCAATCACTTAATGCTGGCTAACACGGACCGAACTTGCTTTTTTTGATCCTCCGATAAGATCGCGTCGTCGCCCGGGAACTGAATGTCAAACTTGATTTTCAAATCGCCTCTGCCACTTTGAGATTTCGAGAGCGGCATGCCTTGACCGCAAATGACTTTGACATACTTCGGGCTGATCACGTGCGGGACGCTGACGTCGATGCTCTTCCCGTCGATGGTGTACACCGTCGACGACCACCCGCACATGGCGTCCACCAAATCTATCTTCACCGTTTTAATCAAATCGTTCCCGTCTCTCGCAAAGTGCGGATGTTTCTTCTCGTCGATTTCAAACACCAAATCCGCAGCTATCGTGTTTCTATCCTCGTCGCCTCCTTTCTCCGCGAAGGTTATTTTCGTCCCTTTTTTAAACCCTGCGCGAATGGGTACTTCTATAGTTTCCGCTTTCGATTTTTGGTTCCCGGACGCGTCCAACACTTTCCTCGTGATTTTCAACTTTTTCGTCGCGCCGTAGAACAAATCTTCCAAACTGACCGCGAGTTTCTGCTCAACCGCAGGTGGTTTCGTCCTTTGCCTTTGTTGTTGCGGCATGCCGCCTCCCATGCCGCCGAACGGGTCCCCGCCCATGCCCCCGAAGCCGCCTCCCATGCCGCCGAACGGGTCGCCTCCCATCCCTCCGCCGCCGCCGCCGAAGAACTCTTTGAATATATCGTGCGCGTGTTGTTGCGAGAACCCGTGTCCTCCACCGTTACCACCCCCTCCGAACCCGTCTTGTAACCCATCTTCGCCGTACCGGTCGTAAATCTCTTTCTTTTTCGGATCGGTCAAGACTTCGTACGCCTCGGAGACTTCTTTAAACTTCTTCTCGGCTTGCGCTTGTTTGGAGCCTGGGTTTTTATCCGGGTGCCATTTCATGGCCAGTTTTCGGTAGGCTTTTTTGAGCTCGGCGTCCGAGGCGTCTCGGGAGACGTCGAGGATCTTGTAAAAGTCTCGGCCGCCCATGTTTTCGAAGCCGTTTCCTTCACAGAATGAATGAAGTTTCTCTCGAATCGAATCGAATCAAAAGCCAACGTTAGCGTTGCTTTCTTCTTTGCGCGCTCGTTTTAAGCGCAATAAAAACAAAGACGCAGTATAACGACAACGCGATACTAAATCGCTCGTCGTTGTTTCTCTTTCCGGCGTGTGCTCAAAGCCTTTCTCTCTTCTCTCCGTGTGTATTTGTGACGTGTGCAATCGTGTGGAAAGAATGAAGCATTTTCCAATCCAATCGGCCGCACTTTTTAGGAGTAACAACACGAGGGAGAGAGAGACGGAAAGAATGCGGGAGGAGGAAAAGGCAGCAGAAAAGGAGGAGGACGCAGAAGACGCGTGTTTTCGAGGGTGCTGCCGCGTTTTGAAGACCACGAAGAGAGGGACTCGTGATGATGATGAAACGAACGCGTTTCCAAAGATGACGTTCCGCTTGGCGAAAGATTTGGTAAACGTCAACGCGATGATGACATCGATTACGGGGTCTTCTTTCGAGAATACTACTACTACTACTACTACTACTACTAATAATAATAAAGAAGGGAAAAAGAATCAAAGATTGTGTATTAAAATGTTCACCTCGAACGCATCTCAAGTCTATCTGTCGAGAATGTACGAGCAACCGGTGGCAATTAAACTGCCAATCCTACGCACGAAAACCGACATCGACCGGTACCACTGCGAGTTACGGATCGTCGCATCTTTAAAACACGAAAACATATGCTCGATTTTAGGCGCTCGAGCGTGGCCACCGGAATACGCGCTCGTGTTTCCGTGGTGCGAGAACGGGTCGGTACATCAAGCGATACACGTCAACCGGTGGGTACCGAATTTGGGAGGCGCGTTTAAAGTGTGTTGGCAAACGGCGAAGGCGTTGAGATATTTGAAAGAAACGCACGACGTCGTGCACAGAGACGTGAAACCGAGCAACATATTGTTGGACGAGAAATGGAACGCGAAATTGACTGATTTTGGCTTATCGGAATATCGAGCGGATTTGGAAAACTCGTTGCAAGCGGCGATATACAACGAGAGCGTGAAGTCCGAGGACGCAGAAGGGAGGGCGATTGATATCAACGGTAAGTTTGTCGCCAACGACGGGAACGCGCCGAGCGGCGGGTTTCAAAAGCAACACTTGGTCGGGACGTTAGCGTACATCGCTCCAGAGGTGTTGATGCGAGTGGTGTCCACGTACGCCAGCGACGTGTATTCCTCTGGGATTACGTTTAACGAAGTCGCGTCGAGAGTGGAACCGTACGCCGATCGAGAGCGGAACGTGGCGTTGGCGCACACGTGCATGGATTTGAGTTACAACGACGGCGATTTAGCGAAAGCGATCGTGATTGAAAATTTGCGACCGGTGAAAGCGTTTTTTGACGCCGACGAGGAAGAAGAGAAAGAGAAAAATGTAAAGGAAAAGGAGGAGGAAGAAGACGAAGCAAATAGAGGTAGAAGAGATAACAATAATAGCAATAAAAACGAAGTAGAAGTCTCGCTCCAACGCGAATTCGAAAAACTCGTCACGAAAATGTGGGACGGGAAACCGGAAAACAGACCAGATTTTGCGGAAATAGAAGAACGGTTACGAAAAGGCGTCGAGACGTACGAGAAAGAAATCGGGGCGTGCGTTTGGACGCAAGCTGCTCTTTCCGAGTCTTCCTACGAGAGCAGAGAAGACGAGGACGCGACGATGACTGACGCCGAAAACGAGGACGGGGAGGACGCCGCCGGAAAGAACGATCAAAAGACTGCGTTTGGAAATCGCGCTCGATTCGCGCCGTGCGCGTTCGACGCGCCGTTGTCTTCTTATTCGACGATGGATGCTACTACTACTAATAACAACAATGATAAGGGTACAAAACCACCGTGCATCGTCTCCAACACCGGCGCGTTTGCCACCGCGGGCGCTCGAGGCAACGATAAGATGGAAGACAGGCACAAGATTTTCCGCGATTTCAACGGGCTTCCCCATTGCGCCGTGATGGCGGTGTTCGACGGCCACAGAGGATTCGAGTGCGCGGAATACTGTTCGGAAAATCTCTCCGACGCCATATTATCCGAATGGGGCGAGAACGGAAACGATATCCCGTCGACGCTTAAAAAAGTCTTTCAAAAACTCCACCTGGCGTTTGTCAAACACTGGACGGAAAAAGAACGCAGAGACATGCACAAATCCACCGCGGATCCAAAATCGAAAAAGAAACGGTATCCCGGCTGCACGGCGACGGTGTGTTTCTTCTGGGGTGACGATGTGTACGTCGCCAACGCTGGAGATAGTCGAGCGGTTTTAGGCCACCATCCAACCGGAAACGACGAGGTCGACGCCGACGAAACGACGTGGTCGACCGCTCTGAGCGAAGACCACTGCGCGTCCTCGAACGCGAAAGAGTTGGAACGAGTGAAGAATTCCTCAGAAAACGTAAAAATACGAACTTTAGAGAACGGTCAAATACGCGTCGGCGACGCCGGTTTAGCGGTGACTCGAGCGTTAGGCGATTGGGATTGCACGGAATCCGGAGGCGTTTTGTCCGAGCCGGAAGTAATCAAGAAGACGCTCTCCGCCGACACGGACGCTTTCATCACGATCGCGTGCGATGGTTTGTGGGACGTGTGCACGAACACCGACATGTGTTCGATCATACGAGATACGGTGAAAGAGCCGAGCATGTGCGCCAAACGTTTAGGATGCGAAGCGTTGAATAGATTGAGCGACGATAACATCAGCGTCTTGGTCGGCATTCTCGGCAACGAAGGCACGTTCGCCAAAGTTTCGTGGAAGAGCACGTATAACGACGGCTTTAGCGGGTTGAAGTGATGCTTTTCTACCGCTGCTGCTGCTGCTGCTGATGTAATACTAATATATAGTACTAGTTGATTTTCTAATAATGAACGATACCGTAATCAAAGAGAGAGAGAGTATATATATTGGCTTTCGGCTTTTCTTCTTAAGTTGAGGCTTTTCTGATTATGATTAAACAATTTTGTGGGGTATAAGATGCGTTGCTAAGAGGTAATAGATACGTTTACTCGCGCATTGAACGGAGAATAAACACATTTACTTGCCTGTTTAAAGAGAGAGGAAATCGAGAAAGAAATTAACATCCATCGTCAGTCAATCAATCACAAATCTTCACAAACTTTAGATTATTTCGACGCACCACTCGCGAAGTCCACGCACGGCGCTCCCGTAATCGTCTTGCACCCAACATTCGATCGCGCCACGTTCGCCGCCAATCTCCCGTCAAAAGTCGTGACATCCGCGGACCCGTCCTTCTCGACGTAGACAACCGGTCTTCCGTCCGGAACGAACGGTTGGACAAACTTTTGCGCCGCGGCGTTCGGGACGCCGTTTTGGAGCGGGAGGCCCATGATTTCAGCCTGCGCCGGGGCGGAGTTGAAGAGCATGATCGCGGCGGCGCCGGCGGCGGCGATTTGTTGCGGCTTCCTGCATTGATGAATGACACACACACACACACACAGAGAGAGAGAGAGAGAAAGAGGTGTTAGTTTGAAAAAAAAATCCAACAGTCTCTCTGGTATTGCGCAAACAGAGAGTACGCAGTTCCTTTTTCCTTCGTTTCCTCAGGAGTACAATCTCCTCAATTTTGCGTATCTTTTTGGGGCAGAAACCAAGTTTGAGGCAAAAAGCCAAGGAGATAAAAAAAACAAATTCTCATCTCGAATGTCTCGAATTCGCGCAGGTTTGCGGACGACGCGAACGGCAACGCGACTTTGAAGAGATACGTTCGGTGGATGTAGATGTATATATCTTTGTCTGTGTGTTGAGTTCGCTCGTTTTGAGACGACTCGTACTCTTACTCTCTCTTTTTTCGGAGAGCGAAATTTGCGCGGGTAACGACCGAAATTCCATCATCGCTCGTCGCCCACAAATCGGAGAAAAAAAAGACAATATAATTCGAAATCCAACGAGGAAGAGATGCGCGCGAACACTCACGTGGCTTTCTTTTCACATTTTTGCGCTTGCGCGGAGGCAACGACCGAAACAGTAACCGGGGCTTTGATGGCAAACATTTTTTATGTTGTGTTTTTAAGAGTGTAGGTGTGCTATTATGACGTTCTTTGTGGTCGAGATTTTCACTTGTTTTTAGACAGAGGGAGATGGATAATAATACACAAGAGAAAACTCTAAAATACTATGGAATGCGCTGGAAAATTTTCCTCTTTCAATTAAACTAAATACAGTATTACATACACACACACGCGCGGGCGTTCTTCCGAGCAGCGCTCTTCTCTACTGCGCTCTCTTTTTCTATTGCATTATTATTATTGTTATTATTTTTGTTGTTTACGCAACCAACTCTCGACGTCCTCTCGATCAAAAGCGATATCTTTTTCAAACTTGGACGCGGCGGATGCGGAGGATGTTTTTCGAATGGTGACGGTTTTGAACTCGATGCGAACGTCGCTGGCGAGGCGAGAAATTGCCTCGGAGTTGTCTTTGGTCAAGTTGATGACGTTTACCGCGTGCTTTTGTTGGGATTTTTTGAGCTCGAGGAGGACGGTGAGGACCGCCGAGCGGGTTTCCGCGGGCGAGAGAGAAGAGGCGTCGATGGTGACGTCTGCTCCTTCGTTTTCAGAGTTTGAAGGCGAAGAGGGAGCAGGAGTTGTCGTTGTTGTTGTTGTTGTTGTTGTTTTTGTAGAGGTAGATGTAGAAGGCGACGAAATAGCCGCCTTCGCGTTAACCTCCGCGGCAACTCTCGTGAGCATTTTCAACGCGTTCTCGGATTGCTTCCTTAAATACGCGTTGTTGTTGTTTTTACTACTCGCGCCGACGCCTTCATTATCGCTGAAGCCCTCTTCTCCCTGGTTCGTATCGTCGTCCTTGCTGTCATCTTCTCGCTTTTTTTGCACAGAAGGAGCAGCACCGACGCCAACGCGTCGGGTCATGTCCGCGTACATCTCTCGTAATACGTTCACCTCCTCCATCGTTCCCACGTCGCGAAACAATCGAGGCTCTAATATCGTCGCGCGAATAGCCGCGTTGAATATTCTCGGTTTCCGTTCACCATCTGAAGCGAACGTGTTCGCGTACCGATCGTAAAAAGTAACCGCATTTCGAAACTTCGACGCGACGGAGTAGGCGTAAAGCATCGTGATGAACTCATACTCATCCGGTTTCGACGTTCGTCGCATGCGAACGATGCGTTCAAACGTCCCTTCGCTCTTCTCTAGATACTTCTCGCCACCTCTCGCGTACGCCGCTAACAGCGAATTCAGATGTTCCGTGGTCACAAATTCTGCGCCGCGTTTTGATATCATCTCTTCCATCACTCGTTCTGCCGTCGCCGGGCCGTTCTTTCCCATTTTCTTGGTTGCTTTCAACAGCGCGAGATACGTCACCGAATCCGCGATGAGTGGATTATCGTCTCTGTTTATCAAGTCCAAGATATCCATGGCTTCACCCGGGACGTTTTCTCCCGCGCAATGGTCGATGACGATGTTCGCAGCGGCGATCGGGTAGTATTTTTTCTGTTGAATGGTTGTCGCCGGGGTTGCATTCAATCCGTTGTTCTTCGCCGCGTTCATCGAGTTCATCGACGACATCTTGGGCGTCAACAGGTTCTCTTTCAAAATGGCGACGTTTTCGGAAAGCAAGTTGGCGTCGCGCAACGCCAAGCTGAGGAAGATCCAAAACTCTGGCGAGAGTTGGCTGTTTGCGTTTCTCGCTCTGCCTTCTTCGTTGTAAATCAACTCCTCGTTGTACACCGCCAACGCCTCTTCGACTCGTTCAGGACCGGCGCGTTGAAAGGCTTCGACTACGCATCTGCGAATTTCCGGCGCGTTTGCATACTCGTCGCCAAATCCAAAACGCAACCGATCGCGAACCTCGATCGCTTCGTCCGCTAATCCTGCTCTCGCGCAGATTTCTAATATGCACTCTAAATCGTGGCGTTTGCTTTCGTCCTTGGATGTTGTGGTATCCGTTCGTGACGACAACGACGACGAAGAAGAAGAAGACGAGCGGTATCGTCTTCGTCCACCGTTACGATCGTTTTCATCGTACGAGGCAAACAAAAGAGGCGCTGATTTGGATTTCGAGTTCGATGTGACCGCATCGATCGCGAACCTTGCCGCAGTTTTGTTCGAGATGCGACCGTTCCGTCCGCCGGCGTACCGTAAGGCTTTATATAAAGCTCTGTACGTGCTTTTGCTCGGAGGAACGCCATTTCTTTGCATGTTTTGAAACACCATCAGCGCCTGTTTCGGTTGCTTCGAGTCGCAGAGGAAGTGCATGACTTGCGCGTACGCCGGTTCGACGTTTTCGCGGTTCTTTTTCGCGTCGCGGTCGTCGCGGAGTTCTTTGAATTGTTGCTTTTTCAGTTGACGCAAACGTTTCGCCGCGGCGAAATCGTAGTAATTTTTCTTCCTCGTCGCGTCGTCGTCATTATCCTCCTCATCATCTGCGCTACTCTCGATATCATCACCATCTTCTTCCGGCTGTTGTTGAGATTGTTGTTGTTGTTTCTGTTGCTCGTATTTAAATGCGGCGGCGAACGATTTCGCTCCAATCGTACCTCTCGCCATCCACTTCTCCGTCGTTTCCAACTCGCGAATGATTTCCATCGCCTTTGCGGCGTCTCTCGCTTTACACAACAAACCGACGATGCTCGAATAACACTGACCATCTAAAACGATATCTTTCTTCTTCGCTCGCGACCAGCACTCTAAACCGAGTTTCTTCATTTCATCAATAGTCGGCCTTCCGTTTTCAACGCCAAACGCGGATATTAACGTCGCCACGATAAACGCGTCGCCATTTTCTCGGTTTCGTTTCATCGAGTCGTACACCGTCATCGCGAATTCCACGTCTTTCGTCTGGTTAATAACTTTACACGCCGCCGTGAACGCTTTGCGTTTGAATCCCGATCTCGGTTTGATTTTCAAAGCTAAATCCAGGAAGCAATTCTTGGCGTCGTCCAATCGATTGACGTGTCGAGAGCACGAACAAAGGCGTTCGATTTTCAACTCGACGGCTTTCTTATCGCCGTACGCGCAATCGTGGTACGCCTCGACGTCTGTCCACGCTTTCTTCGCGCGAACCGTAAATCCTAAATCGTCGTACGCTCTCGCCATGGCGAGCAATACTATGCCCTTCGCGTTTGCGTTAACTCGAATCGCTCTCGATTTAATCCTTTCCAGTTCTAACGCTATGATTTGTTCGTTTTCCGGGGTTTCCACGTTTTCCTCCTCTTCCTTTTCCTCTTCGATCGTATCGCCATTAATGATGACTTCTTCTTTTACGTTTGAGGAGGATTTTACGCCTCGAAAGATTTTCCTCCGTTTCGCCCAAAGTTCAATCAACTCGTGCGCGTCTCGACCGTTGACGACGTCGATGACTTGCAAAATGTCGTCATCCTCCGTGTCCTCCGAACCATCGTTCATCTCGTAATACCTAAAATCCCACTCCTGACTGACGTACTTCCACAACGTTTTCGTCCAAACCGTCTTCTCCTGGTCTACTTCGTATCTCTCCGCCACCGCGTCTAAAACAACCTTCAACGTCGCGAACGTTTTCGGCTTTGCCGCGCGAATGAAATCGCCGGTGATTGTCATCGCTTTTTGCTGCCTGCCTTTCAACGGCGGAAGTATATGTTCACTCGTCGCACATCCCCTCCTCATTCTTCCATTTTGCGAGGAAGTGTGACTCCCGCAGACGGCCGACGTACTCGCACTCCCCCCGCTCCCGCGCTTCGCTCTGACGAAATCGTGCGTTTGCACTCGCCTCTGAACATACGTCTTCCCAATCCTCCCTCGTTTTAGAGAGATATCGTTTGACTTTAGCGCTTCTCTCCATCTCTGTTCTTCTAAAACTTCGTATTGGAGTCGTCTTTTCAGTGTACGCGCTCGTTCTTTGATCGACGCTTCTTCTTCTTCTTCTTCTTCCTTCGCCGTTTTGTTCCGTCGGACGTTGTTGGATAAAACGAATTCGTCGTCGTCTTTACTGTTGTTGTTGTCGTCCTCCGCATCGTCGTCGTCATCATCTCTCATAAAAGTCATCTCCCGTCGTTGTTTTCCATCCGTCTCCTCGTCGTAATCATCCGTTTTATTCGTTCTGTTTCTTCTTCTTCGTAATCCGTTGTTGTTCGCATCATCATCCTCCTCTTTGGCGGCTTTCACGCGAACACGGAACGCATCGATTCTTCCTCTTCCTTTTGCACGAGACGGAGACTTTGAAAAACGACCACCCTTTCGCCGAGACGACGACGAATTCGTAAACGAGAAAAGAAGCGTCCTGGTCGTCCTCAAAGCCGTCGTCATGATGATATGCGCAACGTAGAATGGAGAGTGATGAAGCACAATGTGAAATTCTTTCCCCGAACGACTTTGGACGGCATTCTAAAAAGCGCTTTTGAGTCTCTCTAATATGGCTTCTTTCTTGGTGAAAAACGGGTCTCCGAACGTATCGGGAGGGACGATGGTTTTGACGAGAGGATTTGCCGCGCTCGCGCTCGCCAAGACGGTGGTTCTTTGTCCGAAATACGAGTCGACGTGTGATTTCTCATCAGCGGCGAATGCATCATCATCGAGTACTAAAAAGTATTCCATAAACCACCGAACGTTCCGGAACGAGTTTTCCTTCTATTCAAACATTCTGCGCGTCGTCAGAAACATCGCCGTGCCGACGCAACTGTGCACTTTAGAGTTTAAAACAGAGTTGGACCGATTCGATGCGAACACGGAGCGGTGGAGAGAACGATATGAAATGTACGAGGAAGCGATGTGGGAAGCACACGGGAACGCGGAAACGGCGTTACAGAGGATTTTAGAGGACGAGAGATTTGATGATAGGACTGCCGAAATTCCCACGATTGAGAC
>Ga0255752_10003014_pt1 | contig 17950 bp, 15 predicted proteins | sample 011ome_25_FD_179952 | JGI IMG/M metagenome (GOLD analysis project Ga0255752, IMG submission 179952) | Coastal salt marsh microbial communities from the Groves Creek Marsh, Skidaway Island, Georgia - 011512CT metaG (version 2) | ecosystem: Environmental > Aquatic > Marine > Intertidal zone >... | reverse complement strand
GCTCGATACCAGTACCTGTTAAAAACTGATCCACTCGGCTTCGATCTGATGCCGATAGAAGCTGGTACGCTTCTCGGGTGTAACGCAAGCATTTAGCCTGATAAGGAAAGGTCGGTTGGGTCCACTCAGCCCCATCTATTTGACACTGCCAGGTCTTCTCGCCAGAAGCCACCGCCGCGGCATTTGCCAGCTGCGCCGGGGTATAGACCCGCCCGATTTCAGCTAGTATCTCGCGCAAGCTGTCGGGTTGCTCTTCGAGGCTCACCCAATCCTCCGGCTTTGGCTCCAGACCACCCAGGTCGGCGACTTTGTCTACCCAGGCCACCGCCCTAGGGGAGAGTTCATAGGCAAGCTTTCTAGGGGTCGGGTCAAATCCCACGAGTTGAGTGAGCTGCCCGTAGAGACCAAAGTCTCCCGCCGCTGGTCGATTGCCCAACATATACCGCTGGGACTTCAGGTGGCTTTCCATCGCCTTGAGAAACCGTCTGTAGCTGGCATCAATGATGGGCGCTGTCGTCTCATTGGAGCCCACGACATACAGACGACTTATTTGTCTCTCTGAAAAATAGGCTTTGAACTGGGCCAAGATGTCATCTGACAGGGTGACGTCAAACCCCAGCGGCAACTGGGTCCCCGCATTGTCAGCGTCCTCGGAGGGATGCCACCGATAGTGAAACATGTATTTGGTGCACCACTCATCCGAAAAGTCCTCAATCAGGTAGTCGACTAAGGCGAGCGCGGGATCGAAAGGCAACACAGACCGGCCCGGATAATCGTCTTCAAGACGGCGGATAATCGGCGTGGAATCACAAACAGCCTGCTCGCTCCCTTTGGGGCCCAGCAGAAACGTCGGCATAAGGGCTGGCTTGGGGGGCTCAACGCCTATTGCCTGACAGGCCTGCTCGACCTGATCCCACAGTATCGAGTAAGGGATTCGGCGATAGCGAAGCAACGCCAGCATTTTTTGTGTGTAAGGAGAACCTGTTCCCCCAATCAGTCGAATCCGGTTTGCCTCTTCCACCCGCATTTTGCTCCCGTAAGCCTTCGTCGAGAGTCACAACATATGTATTGGCATAGTTAATGTCAATATTTACACGCGACCCACCAACGTGCATAGTAGGACAGCATCGGCGTGTTGTGTGGGACATTAGCGGCCTGCTTTATGGTTGGCGTTCACAGCACGCTGGATACACCTGAGGAAACCCAGTTATGTACACAGGTTCTTACCAGCTCATTGGCAATGAATTGAGCTTTTTTACCCGCAAGCTGGAAGCGCAACTGCGAGCTCAACGTCTTTCATGGAAATACCTCTACAAAACCGAGGAGCGACGCGCAGAGCTGGAGTCGCGGGCTGGCACTCATTTCATCCCCCTGCTGCTAACCCCCGAAAAATGGCTGCTCAATGACACCATCGCCATCGGTCCATTCCTGAATGAGCGACACCGTAATCATCCGGTGGTCCCCAACACACCACTACAACGAGCCAGCTGCTTTATTCTCGAGGATGCCTTCAATCACTGGCTGGGGCGGTTTTGTGTGCACTCGCGCTGGTGCTATCCGGAAAACGTCGACTGGGTGGGGCCGCGCTTTGGCGCCAACATCATGCTTGATCGCTCGGTCGACCTGCCGTTCACACAGGAGGAGCTGGAACGACTCGCGCCTATCGGCCCCATGATGTGCGAGTCCTTCGGTCGTCAAGCCTGCGAGGTCAACGGTGTGGGTGCTGACCAGGCTGGTATGGTGCAACAGGACTTTCAAAACCTTCTCTCAGCCCTTGCGGAGCACCTTCAAACCGCGCGCTTTCTCCTGGGGGACAGCCCCTGTCTGGCCGACTTCGCCCTGGCTGGAGCCTGCAAAGCCCACTTCCTCACTGATCCCGAGCCCCTCAGTTGGCTGGGGCATCACAGTACTTGGCTATCCCTCTACACGGAGCGGCTATTCTCGGATTCTCCCGCTCTCTGCGGCGACTGGCTACCCGATGACCAACTAGACACCACACTCTCACCGCTACTTGATTACTTTCAGCACAGCTACTTCACTGCTGCCACTGCGAATATTGCAGGCAGTAGCGCAGGCGAGCGCTTTTATGAGGTTGACTTCGGGCTTGGACCCGTGACCGCGCGTACTCAGAAGCGACTCAACGTGGCGCGGCTGCACGTGAGAGACGAGCTACAAAAAGTTGCATCCATGGAAAACAAGGATGTGCAGGCAACCTATGGATCCCGCAACATCCTGGACTATTACTTAAACCCCTAGCACACACCTAATCCTTCTGAGGTACACCATGTCCCATCGATCAAGAATCTGGCTCCCCATCGTGGTCCTCTATGGACTGTTCTTCTATTGGTACACCGACTTTGGTGGCCCCGTAACGGAACAGGAAATTTCCCAGCTCGCAGAATCCATGCGAGCCAATGGTGACGATGAGGCCTACATCGACTACATCACCACTTTCTTTCAGGAGGACACCGGCCGCCAGTTTTTAATAGTCAATAACATCGATACCAACGACAGTCCCCCGAGCATGCCAGGCGTGCCTGCTGATGCGAATGCTGCGGCCCTGATGGCGGTCTATATGGAGCACATGATTCCTGAGTTGTTGAAGCGCGCCTGCCATCCGGTGATTGTCGGCGCCGCGGTCTACGATGCTATCGACGTGATGGGGATAAGCCATGCCGAATCCTGGAGCGACGCCGCACTGTTTCGCTACCGAAGCAGGCGTGCCCTCTTGGAAATCATCAGCAGTCCGGCTTTCAGAGGACCCCACGACTACAAGATCGCTGCGCTGGATAAAACCGTGGCTTACCCCATTGAAACCAGCCTATATATCGGCGACTTGCGGCTATTGCTGGGTCTCTTTTTGCTCATCATCGGACTGTTACTGCAGCTCTGGCTTGGGGGGAAGACCCCCGAGAGAAAATAAAGCGGGCTCGTACCACGGCTTTTTTGCTAGGCTGATGCCCCTCCCAACAACGCGAGGATTTGGATTTGGATCTCGTCGATAAAGTCATTGTCGTAACAGGGGCCGGTAGCGGAATCGGTCGGGAATTAGCTAACCGTTTCATGCACGAGGGTGCAAAATCCGTCATCGCCGTAGACATTAACGTGGATAATGCCAAAGAAACTGCTGACGCCTGCGGCTGTGAAGCCATGGCCGCCGATGTCTCTAAAGAACAGGACATCGAGCGCGTGATAGTCGATACCGAAAATCAGTTCGGGCCTATCGATCTATTTTGCAGCAATGCCGGTCTTGCCCTAGCACCCAGCGAACAGTCGACGACGGAAGAATGGCAGACCTCCTGGGAAGTCAATGTCATGGCCCACGTCTACGCTGCCCGCTATTTGGTACCTCGTATGATCGCACGAGGAGGCGGCTATTTCCTAAATACAGCATCGGCCGCTGGACTGCTGAATCAGGTGGGCGGCGCCGCCTACGGCGTTACCAAGCACGCGGCGGTTGGATTCGGCGAGTGGCTAGCGTTAACCTACGCCCATCAAGGCATCAAGGTATCGCTGCTCTGTCCTCAGGCAGTTCGCACCGCTATGACAACATTGAACGATGACCAGCTGGGTGCTGAAGGGTTAGCCGCCGCTGCCGCCGATGGCATGCTCGAAGTGGAGCAGGTTGCTGCTTGCGTGGTCGAGGGGCTGGAGAATGAATCATTTCTCATCCTGCCCCATCCCGAGGTGCACGAATACATGCAGCGCAAGTCGGCGGATTATGATCGCTGGATCCGAGGCATGAATCGCCTACACTGTACGCTCACCGTTACGTAACCACCGCATTCGACTACTTCGTCGAAACGGGCGCGGGACTCAGGACGACCCCACCATGACAGCAAGCGAGAACGCCGAGAACCTCTGCATCCTCCGGGCTAAGATGCAAGACTTCATCAACAACGAGGTCGTACCACAGGAGGCAGTCTTACATCAGGAAGGTCCCGACGCACCGCAAGCCATGGCCTCTCTAAAGGCACGAGCCAAATCCCAAGGCCTCTGGGCCTTAGGCCATCCCACGGAGATCGGTGGTGGCGGGCTATCCCTTATGGAGTTCGCCCTATTAAACGAAATCATTGGTCGATCCTACTTCGGCATGTTCGCTGTGGGCTCTGTCTCCATGCAAGATTCGATCATGCTTCATCTTTATGGCTCTGAAGCTCAGCGCGCACAGTGGCTTGACCCGCTCGTAGATGGCGCTATTTATCCGTCGGTTGGTCTAACGGAGCCAGACGTTGCGGGATCCGACCCTACACTCATGCAAACTCGTGCAGTTCTCGAAGGGGATGAGTGGGTGATCAATGGCCACAAATGGTTCACCACCGGCGCGAATAAAGCGGCTTTCACCACCGTCTTTTGTGAAACCGAGCCGGATGAACAGCGTCATTCTAAATTCTCCGCCATCATCGTCCCCACGAACACTCCCGGCTATCACATCAAGCGGGTGGTTCGTACCATGGGCGACACGCTCGGCAATCACTGCGAACTTGAATTCAAGGATGTCCGGGTCCCGGTAACAAACTTGCTCGGTGAGCGCGGCAAGGGGTTTCTCATCGCGCAAAAACGCTTGGGTCCCGGCCGTATTTTTCATTGCATGCGCTGGCTCGGGCAGGCACAGCGCGCTTTTGAACTCATGTGTGACTATGCCAACCAACGCTATGCACACGGTTCTTTACTGGCAGAGAAAGGCGAAATTCAGCGCTATATCGCCGAGTCAGCGGCTGAGATTCAGGCCGCGCGGTTGATGACAATAGACGCCGCGCAACGACTCGACCAGGGCGACGAGGCCAGGGTCGAAATTGCCCTGATCAAATTTTGGGGCGCGCGCATGCTTCACAACGTGGTCGATCGAGCGATTCAGGTACACGGTGCGCTGGGCGTGACCGAGGACACGCCACTGGAACTCATGTACCGGGAAGCGCGCTATGCTCGGATCTATGACGGACCCGACGAAGTCCATCGTATGACGGTTGCGCGGCGTCTTCTCAAGGATCCAACCGGGAACGCCCCGTGGAAGTAAACCCCGGGGTATCGAGCGTTTATCTGTAAGACTCCGACAACCGGCGCGACGCAACCTCTCTCGGAAACCCGTGGAATACCTCTTGTGTCTTCAGCTCTTTGCCATCCAATCGCCGGTCATGCCCACCGTTTCAAGATTTAACTGCCCCAGCAAGCCAGCGGCGCGGTGTTGCGCAAGCTCCTGCATGCCGTCGAGCTGCATCATGTCCATCATCGCTTTCCGCGAAGGGTAGTAGGCCACCGCCACAGCATCCCAAAGATCGTCCACTTCTCCGACAACTAAACGCTCGACGTCGCCCACGAAACCCAGGTACCCGCCGACCTCCGCTAGCAGCTTGGTAACCCCCTGCGCGTAAAGATCATAGGCTTCTCTACCCGACAAGGTCGTTTCACGTCCGTCATCGTATTCCGCCTTGTCCTTAAAGCGAAGCAAATTCACCATGCCGATAGGACCCTGTGACGCCGGATCAAGAAATCCGGCGAGTTGATCTTGATCTGGATACAGCTTGTTAACGAATTCCATACTAGCTCCTAACTTGCGCTCGACGTCTCACCAGACAATGACATCATCAAACCTGTTTGGCCTGAGATTTGGTTATCCAGCATCTGTCCCCAACGTGTTTTGAGGTCCTCTGGGCCCTGATGAGTTTCAACAACAAGGACATCGCTCAGCGACATAGCCAACGCTGCGCTGGCGTCGTATCCCCGTTTTATCATCACCCCCGCACCCCATTCATTATCCCGTTTTTCGATTTGTGCCGGCGCGAAAAAAACTTCGGGGGCCACACCCGGCAGAGAATTAGGTGCCGTAGAAGTGCCGAAGTCTTCCCAATGCGTAGCACCCACAACAATGCTGCGGATCAGGTCATCGCCCAAGCGATGGTGGAGGCTTGATCGGACATCAGTATCCCCTGACATATCGATAAACACGGTGGGTTGCACATCGACTGACGCCGACGCTGAATAAGGAAGTACCCTGTCGTAAAAACCCAAGGCCTCGCAAAACGTGCAATTACTCTCAGCAGTAAGACCAATGATCGCGCCTTGAAAACCAGCCTGTCGCAGGAAGGCGGCGGCACCAAAACCCGTTTTTGATGACGCCGAGCCGACCACAATTTGCTTGGCGGCGTAGAAATCATTGTCACTTAGCAAATCGGCAATGACGAACCCTGTGATAAACAGGGGGAAGTACAAACAGCGCGCATCCTCTAACGCCGCCACGTCGGGCGAATCGCCCGAAAGCCGGGCATAGTGATTGTAGAGACCGGGCAAGACCTGACGGTGTGAAGCTGCATCGTGAAACCCGCTGGGGACCACGTTTCCAGGCTCCAAGATGGCATAGCGACTCATGGGGAAGAAGCCGTAGATGCGCTCACCGACAACAAGTTCGTCCGCACTACTGGCAACCACCCGAGCAATACCCCAAACCGGCACTGCACCCCAGGGATCCTCACCTGTCGGATAAAACTGCCAGTAGCCGAACACATCTCCCGACGCCGCGTAAGTGACGTTATTGGCTGTAAGCGCAAATTTTTCGATCTCGACAACAATCTGCCCACTCTGAAGCGCTGCGAGGTCATTACTCACAACCCGAGTGTGTCGAAAGTCATTTCGGTTCACCCACAAAGCGGTGTTTTCCATCGCGCAATCTCCCAGTTAAGACGCGAGCTTAAACTGTTCAGCGCGGCCGTTGGTGCCGTGGCTCATTGGCACTAGCTGCCATGGTCGGCTTCAAATCCACTAAAACAGTTGCCAACGGGGTCCGCGCTTTCTGGGTATTCTCTCGTTGTCGGGTAGCTGACATAAGCGGTCCATGCGCGTCGTCGACCCATCTGCGTATTCCCATATGAGCTGGTCCCCCTCACGATAACGCTTCACCACTAGCGGCCCCCAACCAAAAACATAAAAATTCAGGACTTTCTCTTGCCAAATCATACTGGCAGACGTGCGCGCGCAGTATTCCCTGTCACCGGCGCGAAAAAGCACCGAGCCCTCGGTGTCGTTGGTATTCATCCCCGCCGTGGCGTTAGGCCCAAAGTCGTGGATGAGCCCTGCACTGGTTACCACTACCCGACTGCCGCACTGTTCTACCCGCTCGACGTGCCCGACGTGCCCCCCCTCGACGCCAATCCACAAACCGCGGATGTCATCAGCACCCTCTGAAAGCGGCTCGCGGCATTCACGGAGAATCGGTAGAGGAAAATGATCGTAGCCGCAGCCCGGCGTATTGCCCTTGGGAATGTCTTCGGCACGTTTTCCACTGCCATCGAGAACGGCCAGCTCACAATAGTCTAGCGAGCTGCCATCGCCAGATAGCGTTACCGGGTCTATCGTTAGGGGCGGACGCGCGGAAAGAAAGGCCAGCCAAAAAATAAACAGCGCCAGTAGAGCCAATGCCAGCACAACCCACAGCAATGCGCGACCTACGACCGCCAGCAGCGCCATGTCAGCCGTTAAACGCGGCACTGATCGGCGCGACCCAGGTTTGCTTGATTGCTTTGAAGATGTCCGGTTCCTTGCCAGCCAAGGCCTCCGCCAGAGAAATCGCATTACCCAAAAGCTCTGCCTCTTCGGCTTTGCCATCAACGATGCCAGCTTCTAGTGCTTCATCGGCGGTATAGCGCTTGCCCGTCAGCACCGCGTCCCTCACCGTGTTTGCCGATAACTTGCCGTGGAGAATACCCATCATATTTGAGGGAATGGGCACACCAACATCGACCTCCGAAACGCAGAACCAACCGCGATCCTGCCGCATCAGTCTGTAATCACAAGACATCGCCATAAAAGCGCCTGCGGCGAAAGCATGCCCATTAATTGCTGCGACCGTGGGACAGGGCAATTGCAAAAACCGTTTATGGATTTCGCCGCTGCGCTGCGCAAACAGGCCCATAGCCTCTGCGTCCAACGTTGCTACCACGTCCAAATTGAGGCCATTACAAAAAAACTTGCCCTCACCGGCCAACACCAACGCGGCACCCTGATCGCAATCAGCTTCAACCGTATCGAGGTGCTGCAACATGCGCTGCTGCCAGTTGGGACAAATAGTACTCGCGTCGGCGGTCATCGTTATCACATGAACGCCGTTCTCCTTTCTGTGATCAATCACCGGGGTATCCCTCATATACTCTTTACAAGCTCAACCATCGTGAGCCATGACATCCAGAATAGCCTTTACACACTGCTCGGGCTGATCTTGCTGGACGAAGTGACTGGCACCCGAAATCGTACGATGATCCACTCCACTACAACCCGGCACGCGCTCCACAAAAACCTTATCAAATCCAGCTGTTACCGGGTCGTTATCTGCAAAAGCCAGCATAAAGGGCTTGTCAAATTGCTCCAATACTTTCCACGCCAACTTGTTCTCCGGCACTTCGGGCTCATCGTGAAAAATGGGCACTAGCGACGGAAACTGCCGAGCACCTGCGGCATAGGACAGGTCAGGATACGGAGCATTGTAAGCGTCCATCTCTCCTTGACTCATTTCCCGGCCTAAAGTCGAGATTACGTGTGTGCCAGGCTTGGCGATATCGGGGTTTTCAGCAGCAAACTTTCTCCAGTACAAAAACCCAGGGATGCCGGATTTATCTTCAAAGCGCATCGCAATTTCATCCGATTTGGGCACCTCCAGGTTGTCGTAGGCAGCCTTTAAAGGCTCGGCAAACTCTTCCGGGATAACCCCGTTGGGCAATCCGCCGTTGGATAGGACGACATGACTAAAGCGCTCTGGGAACGCAGCGACTAAACGCAACCCGATCAAACTGCCCCAATCCTGAAAAAACACCGTAATGTCACTGAGGCCTAACTGGCTTAACCAGTCGCTCATCCAGGCAACGTGACGAGCATAGGTATAATCCGACCGCTCAGTAGGCTTATCGGAGCGGCCAAAGCCAATGAGATCCGGCGCCACCACCCGGCATCCCTGATCCACTAACAACGGAATCATATACCGGTACAAATAGCTCCATGCAGGCTGCCCGTGAATAAGGAGCACCACTGGGGCGTCTCGCGGCCCCTCGTCAATATAATGCACCCTGAGCTCGCCACCCTCTCCGTCAGCAATGGACAGGTAGTTGGGCTGGTACGGAAACGATTCCAAATTTTCAAACCGATCGTCTGGGGTTCGCAATACCTTCATTGTTTAATTCTCCCGGTTGTTCTCTCTACCTGGTCACACACCAGCGGGCTAGTGGGACTGCCATTTTTTCTGAATATCGCCTCTGCCATACAGTCCCAACGAGCAAACAGGCTGGCCACTAACGACGGCTGGGTTGCCAACCAACGCTTGACGACTTACACTGAGCCAATACATTATGACATAGATTATGTCATAAAATAAAAAATTGGAAGCTATGGGGAATCCAAAATGAAAAAAATACCTCTGTATGTCGCTAGTACGTTCGTCGCAGGGTTAAGTATTTCACCGCTGGTGCTCGCTCAGTCAGCCGCGCTCGAGGAGGTTATCGTTACCGCGTCCAAGCGCGCCGAGAACCTGCAGGATCTACCCGTAACCGTGACTGCTTTCAGCAGCGCGGCAATCGAGGAGGCCGGTATCTACGATGCCAACGATGTCGCCATCCTCACCCCTGCGCTCACGATCAACACCAACCTCACCCCCTTTGATGCGCGCATGAATATTCGTGGTATCGGGACCTCACAACGAGACCCCGCTCTGGAGCCGTCAGTTGGCATGTTTGTCGATGGTATGTTCTTTGGGCGTACCGGCTTGGGCATGGCGGATCTTACCGATATAGAGCGTATCGAGGTGCTTCAGGGTCCCCAAGGAACCCTCTACGGCAAGAACACCAATGCCGGCGCAATCAGCATCGTGACCAAAGCACCGAATCAAGAAAATTTGGAAGGATCCTTTGAGGCGAACCGAGGCAACTACGGACTCGATCGCTACACGGGGGTGCTGTCGGGCCCGGTCACTGATAACCTCGCCTTCAGAATTTCGGGCAACATACACCAACAAAATGGCTATTATGAAAATACGGCGGGACCCGATCTCAACGCGGTTGATGACTGGAACGTGCAGGGCAAACTGCTCTGGCAACTGACCAGCGACCTCGATGTAACCTTGAGTGCTTCACGGGTCAAGCGGGACACCACGTGCTGCGCTGCTGATGCTATTCAGTCAGAAGCCGTTAATAGTTACCTAGTCGCCAACGGCATGGCGCCGGATGCAAATGACCCTTACGATTATCAGGTCAGCGTCGATGTGCCCAGTACCTTTGAGATGTCGGCTGACACCGTAATGCTGACCGTCAACTACAGTGGAGCAGCAGGAGATCTGACCTCGATTACCGGATGGAACGACTATCGCTATTCGATGAGCACGGATGCTGACCGTTCCGAACTCGATATTTTGCCTGTGATCGACGATAAGTATGGCGGCGACAGTATCTCTCAAGAACTTCGATGGACCGCGTCTATCGGCGACCGCATCGACTACCAAGCGGGCTTTTTCTATCTCGATCAAACGACCGAACGCGGCGGCCGGGACCCCTTTGTTTTTGTAGGGGATGATTTGATCCCAATTGGCAGCCAGCAGCCGCTGCCTTTCCCGGTACCGCTACCTTTCCTTGTTCAGCCCGATGACAACTTGACCGTGGCGTATTCTCAGAACACGGAAACCATTGCGCTTTTTGGCCAAGCCACCTGGCATGCAACCGATCGCCTACATATGACCGCTGGTTTACGTTGGAGCGAGGAAGAAAAAACAGCGGACCTATACAGCAAGACATTTTCTACCGCTATATCGAATGACATTTTGGGTGCCTCTTTCCTTGATTCGGTTTCCACACCTATCGACACCACCTTGAGTCGAAAGGTAGACAACACCGATTGGATGCTTCGAGCAGCCTTTAATCTCACCGACGATGTCATGCTTTTTGCCAGTGCTGCTACCGGCACCAAGTCGGGGGGGTTCAACTCCGTAAACGGCACCGAAGAGCAGCGCGCTTTCGACGATGAAGAAACGTTGAGCTTTGAGGTAGGTATTAAAACCACCTTATTCGACTCAAAACTTCGACTCAATGCCACCTGGTTCGACACTGAAATAGACGGCTATCAATCAAACCAGCAGTTGCCTACCGGCCTTGGCACCTACGTCTCTAATGAGGCCAAGGTAGAAACCTCAGGTCTGGATGTACAGGTAGAAGCTGCACCGGTGCAATTTCTGCGGTTATCTGCTGGCCTCCTGTATATGAATGACTATGACATCACCGAAGGACCCAGTGCCGGCTATAACCTGCCTTTCACGGCTGAACTCAGCGTGAATCTGGGGGCCACCGTGTTAATTCCCATGGGACAGGGATTGGGCTACTGGCGAACGGACTACAGCTACATGGACGATCACACCACAACCGCGTCTGTTGCCCAGGCCATGGACAGCAATATAGATAACCGGACCCTGCTTAATTCGAGAATTGGCTGGCGCACCGACCACTGGGACGTGGCGCTGTGGGGTAAAAACCTGACCGATGACAACTATGCATCCTTAACGGCGCTGCCTTTCCTATTGTCAGGCATGGAAGCCTTTTTCCTCGCGCCACCGCGGACCTACGGCGTAACACTGCGCTACAGTTTCTAGGTCCACGAGGGCGCTACAACGGCGCCCTACTCCCAGACATCCAGATTATCCCGACGGATAATGCGTCGGATTAAACGATGTTCCACGATTGATCCGAGAGCGCATTGCGCCAGCAGATCGCTAACGGCTTGCTGATCCGATCCGGCGAGCTCGTCGACGTGATCTTGCACCCGCTGCAGCAAAAAAAATCGGTGTGGCTGCGCGAGGGCACGCATTTTTGTGCCCCTCACGGGAAACTCCGCCATCCCCGGCGCATCGGCAAGGCGACCTACTGCAGGATCCGCCGATGCCGGCGGCGTTTTTTCCAGACGATTATTGATAGCGAGTGCGGCCGCCTCAGTCTCAGGAACAAAGTCCTCAGCCAAAAGCCGCAGCACTGCGACCAGCGTGTCAGGTATTTCGTCGTTTGCCAGAAAATCTTCACCCGCCTGGAAGTATTCAGCCATATCATCGTCGGGCCGATTCATCCGCTCTACCCAGCGATAAACCCGCGGCGCACATTGCTGCATGATAGCTGCTGGGTAAGGATCTCTCCCCAAATGCGCGTAGAGGGGGGCTAGCAACCCGTAGTCTCCAAGGCTGGGTCGCCAACCGAACAGATAAGGAAGCTGCTCAAAATGCTTTTCCAGTGCCGAGAGGAATTCGAGGTAAAGCGTTTCCACTAACATTGCCGTGTCGGGATCCACACCGAAGATCTGTGCCGCATGACGCATTCGATTCATCATCGACTCGGTCTTCTCCTGCCTCTCAGGAGTTTCACGCTGGGAGTGCAAAAAATGAAAGCTCACGAAATCCTGATTTTTTTCTGGGAAATTCCAGCGGTAGTGCATGGCCGGTCTGAGAAGACCGTCGGTACCAATGACGTCAAACAACAAGCTCAACAGACGCTGCCGTGGGCCCGACGGTAACGAGGGCCACCCCCTGGGTTCTTCAAAGTGGCTGATGATAGCTGCACCGTCGCGTATCACCTCTCCCTCGGGAGTGACCAACGTTGGGATGGTCGGTAATTTAGCCGCAGGCAGAACTTCGTGCTTAAAACTCTCATGCCCGGTCGACAGCTCCCGAAACGGGATCTTATTCTTTATCAGGTAGGAACGTGCCCGACCAGAATAAAGCGAATGCGCCATCGCATACAGCCGATAGGGTTGGCTCATGAGGCTGCTCCTTTGCGCCGACTCACGGACGCCTCCGTCGATAGGCGACCAAAAAGGGAAGTAGCAAAACCCCTGTCAACAGCAGCGCAATCGGTCCAGAACCCAGTTCTTGACGGAGCGCGTTCGCGTAAACCTGCCCCAATGCGCTGTAACCCGGCGGGTAACGAAACACCTGATTAGCTGCCTCGTAGTCCAGGTACGCTCCCAGCATTCGTTGAAACCGAAGTGGCTCGGCGTTCGCCAAATTAATTACCTCTCCCGGGTCGGTCACAATGTTAAAGAGCCGCCAGCGGCCATCGCCGACCGGCCCCTGATTCTTCACAAGCTTGTAATCTCCCTGAAACAGAGCAGCATGACCCGCAAGCTCGTAACCCACCGCTTCATCATGCCTATGTATCGCGCTCGCGCGTCCCATGACGACTGGCTCAAGACTCCTGCCCTTCATGGGCTCAACCGATCGTCCGCCAAACCGGGAGCCCGGCGCCGAGACACCCGCGAAACCGAGAATAGTCGGGGCGATATCGGTCACCCAAGCGAAGCTATTGTTAATCTGTTGCTTTAAAGGCACTTTCTCGCCCGCAACTACTAGGGGTACGCGCATCCCCCCTTCCCCCACATAAAACTTGTAAAACGCTAGGGGACTCACCGCAGCGCTCGCAAAGCTTGGGCTCAGAGAACCAAAGCTGCCTTTTAAACCAAGGCTCTCCTCATTCACGCTGTAACCCATGCGTCCTGCCAGATAACTCTGTAGAAAACTTTGAGGATCGACTGGGCCGGTGGACTCGGCACCGTTGTCTGACGTAAAGATAAAAATTGTGTTGGCGTAGTCACCGCGGTGGCGCAAAAAATCAATCAAACGCCCTATATTCGCATCCATCGCTTCGACCATGCCCGCATAGACCGCCATCCGCTTCGCCTCGTAACGCTGTGTCTCATCGTCCAGATCCTCCCAATCGAGGGTCGTCGGCATTCTGACCATGGGGGTATTCGCTGGAATAATGCCTAGCGATTCAGCAGCCTGTCGGCGAGCCTGACGCAGAGCATCCCATCCATTGCGATACGTGTCGGCGTAATGCTCGATATAGTCCTGAGGTGCTTGCAGCGGGAGGTGTACCGCCATCAGCGGCAGGTAGGCAAAAAACGGCGCCTTTTGCTCGGAGTCATTGTCAATAAACTCCATGAGCTTATCGACCAAAAACTCAGAGGAATAAAAGTCTTCAGGTAGCTCCAATCGCTCACCATTTGAAAACCAGTTAGCCTGATCGTAGAGGGGGATATAAGGGCGTTGCTCCCAATGGTCAGCTCCCGAGTCCATCATCGCAACCGTGCGCTGGAAACCCCGGGCTATAGGCCGTTTATCGGGCTCCATGCCCAAATGCCATTTGCCCGACATGTAGGTGCGGTATCCCGCCTGCTCGAGGAGGCTGGCAACCGTAACAACATTGTCGCTAAGTGAGCCTGCCCCCGGCATTTTCATCCGCTGACTGGGGGACAGCATCTCAGGGATATTGGGCACCCCCGCCAAGTGGCTATCCACGCCGGTCAGCAGCATGGCCCGAGCAGGGGCGCAATTCGCGGCAGTGTGGTAATTGGTAAACCGAACCCCTTGCGCGGCGAGGTGATCAAGCGTGGGCGTGCGAATTTCGCTGCCGTAAGAACCGAGATCACTAAAACCCAAATCATCCGCCAGAATCAGCACAATATTGGGCTTGCTTGCTACCTGATCGTCAGGCTCGCCGAGAAAATCAATCTCCGATCCAAATGAAAAAACCGGCTGTGCCAACAAAAACAGAAAACAACAGACCGCGAGCGAGCAGGTGCCTTTACCCATTTTTTGCCAATTCTGTGGTGAGCCGCTTTGCCGCCAGGCCCAAGATCGCTGCTGACATCAGCTCAACTAGTATCATGTCGCCGGCAAACGCCGCGTCATGGATAAGCCATGCCACCACCCTACCAACGGCTGTCAGCACTAGCAGTAACGAAGCGGGATAGAGCCAATGGGGCTGTTTGTTTGCAACCGCCCACAGACTGCAAAAACCTAGTAGCAAAAAGAAGGCGGCCATATCCCCCACCTGAGAGCTCAGTCCCAAGCCAACACTGAGCTCCAGACCGAACTGGGGAGCAACGATATCGGGCATCACTAACCACTGCACCCCGGTTAATACGAATAGACATCCCAACAGCGCCACCACAGCCTGTAACAAACGCCCCATGCTAGTTTCCCCGCTCGGCCAATAACCCGACTATGGTGTGGGCTGACTCCAACCCTGAGTTTTGGTTTTGGCCGGTAACAAATCGCTTTTCTTCATCAACGGTCACGTGGGTCGCAAACATGTCGCGAAAGGCGGTCACACTCTCGAACTTCGCGCCCGCTTTACGGAGCTCCGTTTCCGGGTGTTTCGGGGTCACTTCGATGCCAAGCTCCTTGATTTGTTTGTCAGTCACCCCTGTCATACGCCGCCCTGCAACCAAGGGCTGTCCCGCCCTATCGACAGCGCTTACCAACCCTAGCACACCATGGCATACCCCCCCCAAAATAGGCTGGTGCTCGGCGTAATAGGCCTCGCTTATTTTTTCAGCCAACACCGCCGACTGAGCCAAATCATAGGCCGCGCCCCAACCCCCTGAGATAAAAATCACATCGTAGTCATTGGGGTCAATATCACTGATCGGTATCGAGTTTTCTACTTTTGCTTGGGCGACTGAATCCTCGAGATAGCGACGGTCTTCGGGTGTTTTCATCATGTAGTAGAAACTGCTGGGGTCGATGGGGATTTCGCCCCCTTTGACGCTTGCCACATCCACCGAAAACCCGCTGTCGAGAAACGTGTAGTAGGGATGGGTGAGCTCTGACCCAAAGACACCCGTCGCCTGACCTTTTTCCTCCCCCGGCAGTGCCAGCACGCTATGACTGGTAGTCACAACGAGGGCGCGCTTACCGGTAATCTGATATGTCGCACCGTGATAGGCAGGGTGAAGACCGAACCCGTGTAAGATTTTAGGCAGCAGCGCTAACAACAGGGCAACGGACACGGCAGCAATGCCCAAGCCGACAAGAACAATCTTCATTGCTTTCTCCTCTAAATTCGCCTTTGTTTGACTATTGGCATAGTTAATGCCAATAATAATAGCACAACCCAGGCAAGGGTAGCCGGCTTATAATCCCGAGCTGGAGATATATTCGGTCAATTACAACCCAACTCAAGGGCGTTTAACGATGAAGAAACTGGTGGTTGGCGGGTTCATCCTTGTCGGATTGGTGGTAGCGGTAACACAGCGTGGCGCAATCACCGAGAGACTGCTCGAGCGCGGAATGGCCGCTCGCATGAGCGCCAATCGACTTGCTGGCTTCGGGGACGGTCTCCACATCGCACTCTGTGGCGCGGGAGGTCCGATGCCTGCACCCGCAGCCTCGGGCCCATGTGTAGCGGTAGTCGCGGGTCAAGATCTTTATGTTGTGGACGCTGGCACTGACGGCCTCAGAAATCTGGCTCGCATGGGCTACCCGACGGGCGACATAAAGGCGGTCTTTTTAACGCACTTTCATTCCGATCATATCGACGGCCTCGGTGAAATGGGCACCATTCGCTGGGTCGGCGCGGCAAACACGACGCCCTTGCCAGTCTACGGCCCCCCCGGCGTGGCCAAAGTGGTCAACGGCCTCAACATGGCCTATGCACAGGACTTCGTCTATCGCCACGAGCACCACGGCGATTCGGTAGCTCCCCTGAGTGGTGCCGGACTCGAAGCGCGCTACTTTCCAGCACCCCAGGAAGGTGTACTCACCCCCGTACTTGAATCCAATGGACTAACCGTGGAAGCGCTCCGTGTCGACCATGCGCCGGTGGCGCCAGCGGTTGCCTACAAATTCAGCTACAAGGGCAGAACAGCGTTGATCAGCGGTGACACGGACAAGTCTGCCAACCTTGAGCGCTTTGCCCGGGGGGTTGATTTGCTGGTGCACGAAGCGCTCGCGCCAAACCTGCTGATCATGATGAACGAGGCGGCGGTTGCTGCAGGAAACGCACCCCTCGCAAAAATCACGTTGGACGTGTTGACCTATCATGCAAGCCCTGTCGAAGTCGCGGAGACGGCGCGGGATGCGCAGGTGGGACATCTTCTTTACTACCACATTGTGCCGCCAATGGTCGCCCCCGGACAGGAAGCACTCTGGCTTGACGGTGCAGAAGATATCTTCCCCGATTATACAGTTGGAACAGACGGCGTGTCGTTCTCGCTGCCCGCCAACTCCGATGTTATCGAACAAACCGCGTCAGGGTTATAGGGCGCGATTGGAACACCATTAATTGGGCCAGAAAATGTATTCATCTCCACCCTCGAAGGATTGAGATAAATCCTTGTCCACGGCGACCGCCATCTCCACCACCGACGGATACAAGGCCGGTTTCTTATCTCGGTGATGCGCCTCCAGCAATGCCATAAGTTCAGCCAGTTTGTCGGGTCGCGCCTCGATCAGATTAACTTGCTCGGTCGGGTCCTTGGCCAAGTCAAACAACCACTTCGTATCGGGGTTTGAGGTCACCTGTAATTTCCAATCTCCATGTCGAACCACCCGATAGTGACCGCTTTGCCAGAACAAGGTTTGACGATCCCAGTTGGCCTCACCCCCGGGCTGTGTCAGAGGCAAGACGTTATGACCATCAATGCCTCGATCGGTGGGTAACTGCGCACCTGCCGCTGCTACCAGTGTGGGCATGGCATCGATATGCGCTACTGGCACGTCAGACACCGTGCCGCCGGCAATGACTGCCGGCCAACGCACAAAGAGCGGCACGCGAATGCCTCCCTCAAACTGGGTAATCTTCCAGCCCCGGAACGGGTGGTTAACATCCGGCAAGCCTATGTAGCCGGCCCCGCCGTTGTCACTGGTAAACATCACCACCGTATTCTCTGCCTGACCGGTGCGCGCTAGTGTCTCCATAATGCGACCCACGCTTCGATCCAAAGCGCGCACCATCGCCGCGTAAACTCGCAGCCGGTGCGGCTGAATATCCCCGACGGCCTCATAGTCTTCCCGCGTCGCCTGCAACGGTGTGTGCACGCCCCAATGCGCCAGATACAGTAAATAGGGCCGATGCCGATTGCCCTCGATAATTTTTATGGACTCATCAGTCCAGTAGTCCGTCAGATAGCCACCAGGGCGAAACCTGTCCTCATCGCCTGA
>Ga0255752_10003011_pt1 | contig 17953 bp, 28 predicted proteins | sample 011ome_25_FD_179952 | JGI IMG/M metagenome (GOLD analysis project Ga0255752, IMG submission 179952) | Coastal salt marsh microbial communities from the Groves Creek Marsh, Skidaway Island, Georgia - 011512CT metaG (version 2) | ecosystem: Environmental > Aquatic > Marine > Intertidal zone >... | reverse complement strand
GTTGTCCGAAGCTGCGTAACGGCAACTTTCAGAGCATCTATTAGAACTGCGGACTTAAGTCTCATGCAAAATCCTCGCGTATTCTAAACTTGAGGATGTCAAAAATGGTTTCGCGCAACCCCGTAGAGCGAACAACCTCGATCTCGCCCTCGTACACGCCCGGTTCTTGGTTGAGGTCTTCGGTCTGCCACTGAAGGATTGCTTCACCGCCACTAGCAGTCTGCGGATTAATGTACAGCGTACGTGAAAACAAAACTGCTGCGTCGCCTGCTGCTCGAAAATGCAGTGTTACCGTCGCTCCAGTGAGATCAGACGCTGTGCTTGTATCCTCGTCGGTAAATGACAACTTAATTTGAGGGCCAGTGTCGCCTTGAACGTAGTTAAATGATGTAGCCATTATGCTCTCCTCCGACGACCTTCAAAGTTTTGACTTTGAACTCTGGTGCTGACACGGCGATAATCTCTACCCTTCGCATCGTCTGCTTCTTTGGAAAACTTTTGGCGGTAGTACATAGACAACTCAGGGTTCGTCCATTCCTTGTTAGGCACCGACGCAAGCTGCGCGATAGCTCCGTAAGAAATGCAGCGACCGTGAGACTGATAAATCCAATCCTCAACGCCGGTAGCCGTCAGCTTTGTTTTAAGAACGCCCCACCCGCGAAACGTATATTTACGGTCGGGCGTAGGGTACAACCTAACAGACGCATCTTGGTAGATTGCGTACCCGGTGGGTGTCGAGTTCGTTTCAAATCTTGTCGAATTTAAATGACGATCTGTCACTCGTCTAAGCGGTCGACCTTCTAAAATTAATTCGTAAACGTTTTCTAGGACGGCTTCGTTCGACGGTAAGAAAATAGGATACTCCGCAACGTTTTTAACCGCGAAGTCTTTTTCGATCTCGAAGCGCCACACTTCGCTTCGCTCTAAAAACTTAGCACTCGCTTCTTGTAAGTGCGACTCCATCACTATTTCTGGGCAACCCGACAAATAGGGCTGGATGTATGGATAAAATTTGTCCCACGTTACAGTAGCCATCTACGTCACCGAACTTCCCGGTGTCGGCGATACTGCCGCGTCCACCTGTGTTTTAGTTCCAATAGCCGCATTAAAGGTCTGAAACGCAGCAGCAGCGCGTTGTTCATTAGCTCCGTATTCTGCGTCTTTTGAGTAAGCTCTATATAAAATCCAGTCAGTAATCGGGCTTAAATAGATGTCGTCCAGCAGGATTACTTCGTTGTCGTTGTTCGCCGGGTCGAGCTGCGTTTCTGTCATCGCATGAGCGCCCGGAGCGTCTGCGTAGATGACTTCTAGTTGAGCCACGTTTGTAGCGGGGGGATACACATAAAACTCTTTCGGTATTCTAGGGTCGTATGTGTAGTGCTGAATGTTGTCGTTTTGTGTTTCTGAGTGCCAGCTGGGACGTTGGTCGTCTAAAACACTTCGAGAGACCACTCGCACGACTTTCTTTTGAGAACCGGAAAAGACGTTTCTGGTAATATCGAGAAGGCGCAGCGCTGACGGAAAACCGCCGCTAGATTTAGTTAATTCCTGCTTAGTTCCCGGTGAGCACGTAAAGGTTGCGCATTTTGCGTTTGCGTCAGGACGCAGCAACACAATGCTAAGGTAGGATTCATTCAACCACTTCTGAAGCTCTGTCCGAGGCCAGCGAATGTTTGTATCCTGTAAGATCGCTTCGACGCGGGAAATCACGTCGATTACTTTTATGGTAGCCATCACTAACCCCCTTGTGGTTGTGAGAGGGGAATTACTCCCCCTCCCGTTAGGTCAGTGATTAGCTGGCTGCGCCGACGATTGCGGTACAGAGCGCTTCTGGCTTAACAACCTTGCGTCCATATACGGCTAGGCCGCGAACGATGTCGCCAAAGTCAGTTTGGTTGCGCAACGGCTCAGTTTTGCTGATTTGCGAAGCAAACGAACAAGCTGTGCTTGTACCGGCTACCATCATGCGGCGAGCTTTAGCGTTAGTCACTGAAGCACCTGACGATGTTGCGGAAAGGCCGGGAACAAGCGCTTTAGCCGCTTGGCCTTTAGGTAACAAGTTGGACACATAGACAGTGAAGCGGTCCAACATACCGATTTTGCCGGTACGGATGGTGCTTGACTGATCGCCTGTGAAGTAGGCTTGGGCAATGTCTGTTTGCATCAACAACTGACGATCACGAGGTGAAATGATGAGCCAGCGGCCATCTTCCGGTACGTTTTGTTCATCAAGCGCTGAAGACATTTGCAGGATCGCGTTCAACACGTTTGCAGGCGTTGCTTGGTCGATTGGAGCTACGTCAGTACCCAAGTTATAAGCACCTGAGATAGCGCCAGCTGTCGCACCTTTGTTTGACGCGTTTGCGCCTGTGGTTACGAACCAGTTGAAGAACGTATCGTTTTCAATATTGATCTTCAGCTGTTTAGCAGCGTCATCAGTGAACATGTTCATCAAGTCCATGTCCGCTTGGTGCGCGAGTACATCGTTGACCTGTACGCTGAAGTATTTACCTTGGTCGATCTGCATGTCTTGGTAGATCGGTGCAGGAACTTCAGATGTTAGGGTAGTACCAGCGCCAGCATAATCGTTGATTGTAATTGACGGTGCAGTACGGATACGAATTGTATCGCCTTGGTTTTTGATTTCGCCTTCCCAATCAGTGTTGGAAATCTCGGTCATCATAGTGTTCGCATAGAACTTAGCGTTCAACTTTTGCGACCACAGTTGAGGGATAAAACCACCTGAGTAAGATGGGGTAGTGTCGAATGCGCCTGAACCGACGACGGGGAATACAGCAGCCATTTTGGCCTCCTATTAAGTTGGTTATCGACCTAATAGCTGCTTACATGTTAACACGTAGAGTTAAACTCTAACGCGGCCTTCCATATACGCAGCTGTCAAGTCAGCTTCAAGTTTTTCCGCCTCCGCGTACTGCCCTCGCGTATTTAGTGTACGAACCTTGTTCCAAGCTCTATCCGCGTCTTTCGGCGAATAGATTTTAGAGTTCTGGGTTGCACTCTGTGTACGCACAGAATTAGCAGAACGGTTTGGAGCAACCTGCTTCTCAAGTTCGGCTTGGTTAGGCTTAGCTTCGGTCGGTGCGGCTAACGTTTCTTTCCACATGCTCACGTAGTGGGCTATGGCTTCTACGTCACCGGCATCAAACGCCTGCTGTGCTTGAACTCTGCGTGGGCCTCTAAGCATAGGATCATGCTCATTTAACCACGCTACCCAACGCTCATCATTGTCGATCTGCGGGAAATCAGGCACGGCTTGATTGAGCCTCTGACTAAATCCTACTTCTCCAACTTGGCTACCGGTCTTTGCGAGTTCTTCCCGCAACTCCTTGATAACCGCGTCTTGCTGCTCTAGCCGCCCCTCGTACCCTTGAGAGACTTCCTGCGCAACACGGCGCTGAACGTCCAGCAGTTCTTCACCAAATTCGGCTCGATCTGCATCGGTCACTAAACTGACTTTCTCCTTCGACTTTGTCGGTTCGACTTTAAGCGCTTTTAGCTCCTCTTGGAGCTGTTTTGTTACCTCGGTCATTTCTCGCACTTGCTGGTGCAACCGTGGAACTTCAGCGTCGTACTTACCCATCAGGGTTTTGTACTTTTGCTTAAAAGTCTCATCCTCTACGTCCGTCGGTGACGTGTCAGCTGGCTTCGCTTCTTCAGGTTCGGGTGACGCTTCGACTTCTGCTACTACTTCCGCTTCCGTGTCCAACTCCTCGGGTTGAGGTGCTTGTTGGGCTTCTAACGCTTTTTCGTACGCTTCAATTTCGGCAATCTGTGCCTGTACCTGCTTTGGCAACGCCATATGGTTCTCCTCAAAGCACCAACTCTGTTACACAGCGCCCGTAGGTAGGCTGCTCCCGTATATGGTGTGCTTCATCGTGCTCTTACGAGCGGTTTACTACCTTCGCCGCCTCTTCAACGGACTCAAGTAGGTCTTCAAATGCCTCTGCGCGTCCCTGCAACCGGTGGACTGAGACCATATCGGTTGCACTCACTAGACGAGCTTTGGCTTTCTCTGCTTCGGCCTTAAAAAGACCTAACAAAGACGTTTCACCTGTTTCTTTAAGTCTCAACAGTGCTTTTAAGTGCTGCTGGTCACAAAGATTCAAGTCAATCATGGCATAAATCTATTCTAAATCTGCTAACGTGTCAACACGTGTACACACTACTGACCGTTAGGACGCGGACTCATAGTATTATCTTGCCGCCCACCTTTAGGAGTACCGTCTTCCTGTAGCTGCGCTGCTTGCTCTTGAGCCTGCATCTGCTGCATCATCATTTGTTGCTGTTGGGCTAACTCTTGCTGCTTCTGAACATCTTCTCGGCTAGGGACAAGGCGGTCAACATTGGTGTTAAGATTACCGGCCAGATCGCGGAGGAGTTCAGCCGTACCCGGCAGGCCAACAATCTGCTGTGCAACCGGACTTTCCAAAATAAGACGGAGGAAGTCAGTCTTACGGACAGCTTCAGCTTCCTTAACGACCAGCGACATCGCGCCTGTTGCCACAATTTGGACATCGCCGATAAGGTCTGGGTCATCTGAATACCTTAAATTTCTCTGATACTGACGCTCTAACATTGGCCGCATCACGTCGTGGTCGATGTTACTAATAACTTGTTTAATACTCTTACCGGCGTTCGACATGAGCATAGACAGCCCCGAGGACGTACGCCCCGCGCCCGGAACGTGCTGACCGGTCATATAACGCGGAATACCTGATACCTCGTCAGAGATCGCCATGAAGCGGTCAAACACCCCCATAAGCTCAGCCGCGTTAGAATTAGGCTGAAAGAACGTCATAGGCGGCGTGGAGTCCGCATAGTCAGACTGCCTAAACTGCCAAATCTTCCAAGGATACATCTGAGTGATGTCTTCACCGGCTGGAAGGCGACTAATATTTACGCCGACCTGTGGACCGGAGCTAATACCCATATTATTTGCTAACGCCCGAGCAGCTGCGTTGCACATATTCTGAGCGTCCATACAAAGGTCGGCGACCCCGTTACCGTCGATACGGCCCGGAACCTTTTCAAAAGATGTCATGTAGTAGGGCTTGCGGCCAAGGGGATCGTAGTTAAGCACCGCACGAACGACGATGTTGTCGATCATCCATACTTCACAAGGGTAGGATTTCTGAGGGTCTTCTATCTCCTCGGGGCTTAGCCCCCACTCGATTAAAATGCTGCCGGGTATGGTGTCCCAAAGCTGTAGGGCGGCTACTAAGTCTTTACTGGCCTCATCAAAATCTTGATCTGTGACTTCTTCCATAAGGTCATCGTTGTGATCGAGCCAAGCAAAGCCCCCCGAACCAAAGTCGGTAAGGATCGAACGTACAGCGTCTTCGTCGTAGCCCTCAACGCCGAGCATATTCTCAACGTCGTCTCGTGTCAGGTGGTGTAGCTCGGCAACCGGCATAGAGTGAATATCATCACCCCATGGCATCCAGTAGAATTTGAACGGGTCGACGCGTTCCCACTCATCGCGGAGTACGTCGACCACGCCCAACCCGCCCTCAACGTATTTCATCGCCTTGCGCTTGCGCGGAATCGGCCCCTTTAGGATCGCGTAGGGAAATGTCGCTATATCGTTCGTGAACTCGAACAGGGCTTTGGTAAAACCCCCCTCGATCATCTGGTCTTCCATTTTGGTTTCCATCCGCTCGACGCGCTTTTCCGCTTCGAACTTCATAGACCGCATGGCCGTATCTTTCATACCCGACGCAAGCTGTTTTAGCTCTGCCTCATCTGGCGGTTCCCCGCCCGCGTCGTAATACTGCATCAGGTTCTGCTGCATGATGTTCTGCATCGCCTGAGTTATGTCCGGTGGCACCTCTGGGATAGGCGTCGCGCTAAGCGACCATGGTTTGTCTGTACCTGTGCCTAAAAGCGTATCGCGCAGCCATGCAGTCGCGGTACGGCATTTTGCCGACACTATCCCCATGAAAATCTCTGAGCCGCCCTGCTCTTGGATTTCTGCGAGTTTGCCGGGTTCGTACTCCATGTTTCTTGCGCGAACGCACTGAGCTAAGCGCTCTTCCAAAGTATCTTGGTGGTGATCGCGCATCACTTCCCAACGCTTATGGACGTGAGAAGACAACCCTACAATCATAGGGGTGTTCTGTTTTTTATCAGAAGCACGTTGCGCCTGTGCCTCAAGATCAGAAGCACGAGCAACAGGAATTAGGGCTGAGCCTAGCACCATATCATAATCTCACCTGTGACGTCGTCCGTATGGTAGCACCAACGTGTTAACACGTCAACAGATTAGGTCCAGCCGCTGGATGAGACCCGAACAACCTCTTTCCTCTGCGTCGAGTACGGGCTTGCCCCGAACGTCTCACCGCCGTCGGCGTGTAGGCACATATATTGGAACGCGTCGGCAACGTCCGACCACGGGTGGGATTTTTCTGGTTTTTCATCACGTGCCCCTTTCGTGTTGATTTTGTACCGATACTTACCGGCCAACGCCTGCACGAGCGACGACGCGCTAACACCGTCGACGACGAAACTATACTTCCCGTCCACCACACGGGTCAGATATTTCTCCACCGCAGCTATCCTCGCCGCGATTGAGTTGGTCCTCGCAGGCTTCACTACGAACCCCTCGTTCTTGTATATATCCGCCACGGTTCTCTCGTCCGTCTGAACACGCTGAAACGCAGCGGGATCGATAATAACTATCGCTCTGCGCCCCGGAAATTTGTTACTTAACAACGGCTTGAGCCGTTCTCGCACGAAGCGTAGCGCCCCCATGCCATCAGAGATCAAGCTGTTATAAACAACCAGTCGCCCGTCGTGCGTTACGCTGCCAATCACCGCTGCGGGCGTCAGCCCCGCGTCGACACCGATCAGCAACGGGCTTTCGCTAAACATGGGAGTCAACTCTTCATCTGAGGAGTGAACCGTGCGGTCGAACGATCTAAACACAGGCTGTCCACTGAGCGATTTACCAAACTCAGCGTGTATATACACGTCGACCCAGTCCTCAGTTTTCCCTTGCGCGAGGTTGTCATAGTAGTCGTCAGGTAAGAACCTCGTCCAATCGGCCTCCGGTGCCAACCCGCTGGGCTGTATCGTTACATGCACGTTGTCAGGCGGCTCTGTGAGCAAAGTTTCCCAAAAAGTATCCATATCAGGGGGGTTCGTCATGCCCCAAATGTGCATATTCGACCTTCCATCGTCGGTTACGCACCCCACACCGTTCATCATTTTGTCTGGGTAACGACCCACACGACCCTGCGCAGCGTTGTAAATATCGGGGTGAATCTCCCTAAATTCGTCAAATATGATGAAACTAGCCTGTAAACTGAGCAATCTACGCACGTCATTGGCGTCATCGAGGCCACGAAACAGCACTTCGCACTCAATATCGCCGACTTTTAGGACGAATTTGTACTCAGTTTTAAGGAAAGACCCCATAATTCCATCAGGAATCCACTTCAAAAAGTCAGGAATTGACGTATCTCGCAGCTGTTCTCGCGTATTTCGCACCCAAATGGTTCTAGAACGCCTTATTCCGTCCTTACACGGGGCCATTCGTGCCGCATGGTGCAGGATTTTCATGATGCCAGCCGTAGTTTTAGTCGATCCGACCGGCCCTACAGCCAGAGAAATGAATTTTTCGGAGTAAAAGAACTCATCGAGGCTCTCTATGACCTCAAAGTCTATCTCATGTTGCATCGTCTATTGTTTGACCTTCGATGGTGATGGCATCGGACTGATCTTTGGCACGAGTTATGTTGATGACCACTTGGGGGCCACTTCCACCGGTGTCTAGCTTGGTATCCGGTTCCAGCCTGCCCATCTTATTGAGCATTTTTTGAAACTCTATCCGGGCCGTCGGGTTGATATCGGGGTTTTGCATGTGGCGGAACAAATTATCTAGGTTCACCGCGCCCAGGAGACGGGCGACTGTTTCCATCAATGACGGATCTTGTTCGATAGCCGCAAGTTCATCTGCCGAGAGGATCGGTTTGTGGGTCTGGGCGGGGTCGATAACGTGCTGGACATGCTTTGACATGCTTACGTGTTAACAGATTGGGGAGCTGCGGTCAATGATACACGTTTAGGTTGAATAGGTAAAAATGGGGGTTGCGATACACGTAACACATAAGGGCTGGGTAGGGGGGGACACCCCCTCGGCCACTGGGGGGTCTGTTTACCTTGCGCCATTGTTGAAGCGCTTAAATGCCCTACTAGGTCAAGGTCGCGCTTTGGTCGAATGGTTGGGATTGTTACTTGACCGCGCACGCTATTTGTGTGTCGCGCGATGGGAAGGTTCTCAAGAGTTAACCGCTACTGCATGCGGGGAAACCAGACGGCGTTACCTAACGTGGGTACGTGTAACCTGCTCTTGTCGCTTGTGCGTCATGGGTGCGGGGCACGTGCAGCGGCCGAGCGATGAGCAAGGCAAGCGTGAAGAATGGTCGGATATCCTATGCCCCTCTGACAATGGGGCTTGGGTATCTGTGAGCCTATGCCAGACGTAGGTTCTCAAATACCCAATAGCATTTAACCTAGGAGGACAATCACATGCTATCTCAAAAAGTACTCAAGAAAAAAATCGTTGGTATCAAAAAAGACGCGCGCTCTTTGCGGGATCGTGTTCACACTGTTATCATCCACACTGCTTGCCATGCGTTCGCGCATCGTGACGTCGACTTGTTCACGCAGCTGTTTCGCTCTGTGAGCGGTCTTAACCGGACTGAAATGGTCAAGTTCATCCAAGAGCACGGGCTTGCCAAGTTCCAAGAGGACGGCTCTTTCAAGCTCAACTCGGGCAAGCACAAGGCCGCACGTGAAGAATACGCTACGGTCGAAGCGTTCATGGCAATGCTTGAAAAGCTGCCCAAGTGGTACATGGGTGAAGCTGACGCTGCTGCCATACTCAAGGCTCTTGACGTCAACAAGTCGCTCAAGTCTTTGGCTGACAAGCTCGAGACACCCAAGACTGTCACCGACGCGGATGGCAATGAGGTCACACAACAGATCGTCGTCGACTTCGCACAGTTCCACAAGGACATGCAACGCATCAACGACGCAGTAGAATTGCGCTTCGCTGAGGCAGTATAACCAACAGGGGGGCGCAAGCCCCCCAACAAGACAGCTTAGAGGGCAAAATGTTTTGTCTTGTAAATTGTCTTGTCTTGTTGCTCAAAAAAACCGTGTGTTTTCCATGAGTTAACTACCACTACAAGACAATAAGACAATAAGACAAACATAGAGAGAGAGATTAGATTTCTTTTCGTCTGTGTGAGTTGTTCTGTTTCGCGGAGCCTCACTCTCAAATCTAATCTCTCTCTCAAACCTTGTCTTGTTGTCTTGTCAGCCGTATTCGCGCAGCAATTACAAGCACTTAAGCGATTTTGCTTTGTCTTGTTGCTTTGTCTTGTTGCTCGTTTTGTCTTATAATTGGAGGATCTTATGCGCCGTTACAACAAATACACCGTGCCTACTGGCAAGGTTTCAGCCAACCGTCGTTGTCTCTCTGAGACACGCGCAACACGTGCGCAGCGTAAAGTCGCAAGACAAAGCTCTGAGATTGCCACAAGCAAGTGGCGCACCGCACTGCAAGATTACTCCATCGTTCAGCGTGACGGACTGTGGAATGTGATCGCGTGGGATGGCCGCTGCCTATTCACTGGCTCATCTCTCACCGACGCCCTCGCCGCTGCGTATTAGTAAGAAGGAACCCAACTGCCATGTTTGTACGAACCATGGCTTACGTTTTACCGTGTATAATTCCGCGTTCTTTGAACGGCCTGTGAACTGCTACGCTTCGCCCAGCCTTATGAGCCTAGAAGCGATAGGATAAACGTAAGTCTATCTAACATATATTGCGGCCTAGCAACCCGCACCCAAACTCATAACAACACTTTAGGTTAGCTCCATGGGATGTTGCGCCGACGATGATGCGATACGCATGCTAGATCGGGCAGACGACGGACAGCCACAACGTTGTTATCCACCGCAGCGCAAGATGTAAAACTGCATGCCGCACAACCCACTGCAATTTATTACCGCCCAACGACGTTGACGTCGTCGGTGTTTTACCGGGTTTCAATCGTAGTCGACGCCAACCGCGTCGTTTACTTCCCGGTCACCTGCCGTCTGACGACGCCAACCGCGTCGCTGTTTGCTTACACGTTAACACATATAGTATAAGGAACGACGTGATGATTCTCAAAGAGATTTTATCTGAACTGTCAACGCGTGAACTCGTTGGCGCGGCGGTGTCTGTTCTGGCGCTGCTCGTAATTATCGTCGGAACGTTGTTCCTGACCTATGGCTTTGGAGGTTTTTAGATGATGGCACGACTAGCTAACACTGAACTGCGCGGCCCGATCAAACGCCGCAATTTATTTAAAACAAATTCGGGTTCCGTGTTTCCACGGATCGAAGGTGGTCTGTACGTGGTGTACTCGTATGGCACTCACTTTCCTATGTGGGTCTACGACGGTCGGATCGCCCAGTGGTTTGGTAACGCAGACAAGTATTCTCGTACGACGTCTAAGCACCAATCGCAGACGCGGCCCGACGTCACCATGACCATGTGCGATACACGCACGTTAATGCAAATCATCGCGTGGGGTGGGTACACCGAATACACCGCAGCAAGAGTAGGGAGAGCAGCGTAATGTGTACTGATAGAGGCGAGCATGAACTGCTGGGTGAGTTCTATGCGTTCTTTGCTAAAACCTACTACCCGTCTGGCGGTTTTGCCGACTGCGTAGGGTGTTTCGACTACTTGGAAGACGCGTGGGAAGCCATAGCGAAGGCCAAGGGAGACAGCATGACCTTCGACGTGATGCACGTTGTCAACACCAAAACCGGCTTGGTCTACGACGAACCCGATCAAACCAAGGGCGTAGACGAAGACACGTGGATGGCAAAACAAAGAGAGGATTACGACTGATGAACATATTTATCCTTGACCGTGACCCCGCTATCGCTGCGCGTATGCAATGCGACAAGCATGTGGTGAAGATGCCACTGGAAAGCGCACAGATGTTATCCACTGCGCATCATGTATGTGGATCGCCAAGCCTCGACTCATCACCGCTGCCTTTCTACAAACTAGCGTTCAAGAACCACCCCTGTTCAATATGGGTGCGCGAGAGCCGCGCTAATTATATGTGGCTGTACAATCACTTCAAAGCATTATGCGCCGAGTACAAGTTTAGGTACTTTAGAGACCATATGTCGTGGCTCAAGTTATCTGACGCGCTCGCAAGCCCGCCTACAGGCGTGCCCGCCGACGACGTATTGACGCCATTCGCTCAGGCTATGCCTGACGAGTACAAAAACCCCGACGCTGTGCTGGCATACCGTCAGTATTATGTCGGCGAGAAATATAGGTTCTTAAACTACCGCAACCGACGACGCCCCTTGTGGGTCGAAGAGGCTATCGACGTTAACGCGTTGACACATTAAATGTTTACATGTTAACACATGTGACACTGTATGCGCAGCTGTCACCTAAACCAAACCATGGAGGAAATGATGGGTTCTATTAATAACGTAATACTTGAAAGCGTAGCACTACAGACAAAGACGCCGACTGCGCCGATCATGATCACAGGCAAGCCCGGCGAGGGCAAGTCGGACTCTTGCTATAATATATTGGACGCGCAGAACGTACCGCGTGACCGCATCAAACGTGTTCATTTGGGTAACTACGACCGCGTCGAGCTAGGAGGCGTCCCCGAGATAGCGACGCACGACGCCACTGGTGAGCGTATCACTGTGTTTCGCCCGACTGATGTATTCGCCGACTTCGTTGAAGGCTCAGGCATCGGTGGTATCATACTTGAGGAAGCTGCCACCCAAGACAAGGACATGCAGCAGTTCGTGGCGCAGTTCACGCTCGACCGTGAGACATGCAACTTCAAGCTCGACCCACAGGTTCGCATACTTCTGACGGGCAACCGCGCCGAAGATAGGGCAGGGGCCAAGCCGTTACTAGGCCACCTCAACGACCGCCTTTGGTTTCAGGATATGGAGACATCGCTCAACGACTGGTGCGAGTGGGCCATGCAGAACGGCGTACCCGCTGACGGTATTGCGTTCCTGCGCTTACGTCCGAACCTTCTCAACGACTACGACCCCAACCGTAGATCCAACCCAACGCAGCGTTCGTGGACGAAGCTGTTCACTGAGGCACCTGACGATATCCCCAACGAAAACTATATGTCCATCGCCACTGGTAAAGTCGGTGAAGGTGCGGCAGCTGAGTGGGTAGCTGCGCGTGACATGATGAAGAAGATGCCAAGCATCGACGTCATACGCTTGAAGCCCGACGTTACCGAGGTGCCGAAAGAGCCTGCTGTACGCTACGCCGTAGCGACTAGCCTCAGCATGACAGCAACGCCCGACAGCTTCCCACGTGACATGGTCTACGTCGAGCGCATGCCGAAAGAGTTCATGATGGTCTACCTGACCGACGCCATGAGACTGCACCCCGAGATACTAGAAACCACAGAGTTCCAGCAATGGTCTGTGAAAAACCAAAACATCTTTCTGTAGGAGGAAACATGGAACACGCAACTGCAAAACAGCTTTGGAAGCTGAACGACTTGGCGCTGAAATGCCAAGAAGCCAAGCCCGTACTTTCGATCAAACGAGGGGCTTTCACTATCACCCTGCCAATGAGCAAGAAGGAAGCAAGCCTACAAATCCAGACGCTGCTGCTCAAACTGGCTGAACAGGAGGCTAAACTATGAACATGCAAGCACAACTCCAAGCGGCGATTGACGCCGCTGCTGCGTCGGCTCCGGGCGGAATCAATTTCGACGTCGACGCACCTGTCGCTGTAGACCCTTGTAATATTACAAGCACCGACGAACTTACTTGCGCACCAAAGCGTGAGCTAATCAAGGTCAAGGAACTGTCAGAGAAGGCTATGCTCTGCTCGTTATCTATCAGCACCTTTTCAGCCTACAAGCGTGACGACGAAGCCACCGCTGAGTACGGCGCTGGTAATGTGAGCAAGCACTTGTTCGCAAGCAGCGACAACCGTGTGAAGAAGCTCAACAACTTGTATGTAGATATGCAGAGTTACCTACGCAAGAACACCGTACCCTACGCATGGGGCAAGGGCATCTACATGCTCGCAGCGCGGGAGTATTTCAACATCACCGCCGAGCTACGTGAGAAGGCGCGTGTTATTGATATTAAGCTGAATGACTTGGTGGCGAACTGGAATACTGTTGTACAGACCGACTTCGCTCGCCTCTATGCGATAGACCCTAAGCTCGCCAGCTACGACGACTACCCCGCTGATATCCGCAGCAAGTACGGCCATGAATTGAACTTCATGCCTGTGCCAAAACCCGATCACTTCGACCCTAGGTTCGGTATGACTGACGCAGATAAGGCGTCGTTGCAGCGCCAGCTTGACGAAGCGGACATGCGAGCGTCGACGCACGTTATCAAGCAGCTGATGGGGCCGATGCAAGCCGCAGTCACACACCTGACCAAGCCTGTCGAGGACGTGAAGGTCTTTCACAAAAGCCTGATTACCAACATGGTTGAGGTGGCTGATCGTATGAACCGCGCCAATGTAAGTGATGACCCCGCTGTGCAAAAGCAGATCGACGATCTGTCACGGCTGGCATCCTCTATTAGTACCGACAACGTCAAGCATGACGCCGATGTACGCCGCACCGCTAAGTCGGATATCGAAACCCTTATGAAACGCATGGAAGGACTTGTGTAATGGCAGATAACAAAGCCAAGCTAACTCTTATGATAGAGGTGCATGACGATCATATCACTATGGATATGGATTCGTCGGATGCGTTCAACCGCCTATCTACGGACGTACATCTAATGGCGATGAAGTGTATTATCCAAGCCATTGCCCAGACAGGCATGGAGATATGTGACGCCGACGACGCGGCAGATGACGAGCAGCAAGCGAAAGCCGACACCAGTGCCATGTTCGAGCGTGTGATGGGAAGGCAGAACTGATGGGTATTTATGAAGCATATGTTCGCCTGTCAGTCACCCGTCGTGTGAACGTAGCCGCGTCTGACATCGACAGCGCCGAAGATATTGCCATCGAGGAAGCGCAAGCGCTGACGGGTGGCGTCGATGGCGAGGTAGATCGCATAGAATTGGTTTCAAACAAGGATGGATATGATGACGACCCAAGAGAAGATTGATCTGCTGAACCTGATCAAACGCATGGAGACACGCTGCGATAACTTGCGGCTGTCATTTAAAAGCCAAGGCAGCACATATCAGCACGACATGAATGCCATGCTGTGTCAGTTAAATCTAATCAAACGTGTTTTGCGGAATCAACCTGTTAACGCGTAAACAAATGGAGGGAAAAATGCGGGGCAAGGCTTACAGACGTGCGCAACAGGAGCGCATGGTTAATAGGGCGCTTCAAGCGCGGGTATTTGTGGGGTTTAGTTGGTCGGAATCCCGCGAAACCGAAGAAGAAAAGTATTTACGCGCTAAGAAAATGGCAAACAATCTTGCGAAATGTTCTTGCGAAATGTGTACGGGCCACAAGCGCGGCCCCTTTGCAGAGCCTACCATGGCTAAACTTAAACATGATGTGTCAACGCATCAACAAATGGAGGAGCATAAATATGCAACCAGCGATAGTTAGTGTGCCTATGGGCAACGGTATGTCTCGCGGTGAGGTCATACCCGTCGACACTAATGACGTCGACTACCAAGTGCTAAGCCAGCAGGAACAAGCCGAGCTTGAACGTCGTGTCGAGAAAGCAAAATCACTGCTCGTTCTTGACCGCCCATTCTACGGGATGGCTGTGAGTAAGCGCGAGATAATATACGACTACAATACGCCGACCGCGTCGATGGACGGCCGCGGCCAGATGCGACTGAACCCGTATTGGTGCTTTCAGCGCACCGTCCATGAGTTGATCTTCTTACTCGCGCATGAAGCTCTGCACTATATGCTCTGTCACTCCCTGCGTATGGGTAATCGTAATGCTACCATGTGGAACATCGCTTGCGATGAGGTAATCAACGACACGCTGATCGAAGACAAGGTCGGTACGTTTATCGAAGGTGGTGTGACGTTTGACGGTGCGCGTAATCATAGCGCCGAAGAGTTATACACTGATCCGCCAGATGACGACGGTGATGACGACGGTGATGACGAAGGAGGCAGAGGACGTCGGAAACGTAACGGCGGTATCGGTAACGACGTAGCCCCACCACAAGACGGACAAGGTCAGCCACTCAGCGAGAGCGAGATCAAAGAGCTTGAGGGTAGGGCCAAGGTCGAGGCTATACAAAATGCCAAGGCTGCTAAGGCACAAGGCAAGCTGTCTGCAAATCTTGAGCGCATGATTGACGAGATAATCAACGTCAAAACACCATGGTACGATATCCTTGAGCGGTTCATGACCAACAAGATACGCTCTGGTAAGTCGTTTAAGCGCCCGAACCGCAAGTTCATATCCAAGAACATCTATCTCAAGGGTAAGGACAATCTTCCTCAGATGGGTGAGATTGTTATAGGCGTCGATACATCTGGCTCTATTCAACAGCCTGAGTTGAATGCCTTTAACGCCCACGTCGACCGCATCATTGAAACCTGCAACCCAGAGTCGGTGACGGTTATATATTGTGACGCCGAGGTTAATCACGTCGACGTCTTCGAACCTGAAGACTTTCCAGTACGTCTGTCGCCGCATGGCGGTGGCGGTACGGCCTTTGACCCTGTGTTCGACTACATCGACGAGCACAAACTAGACCCCGAAGTCGTGGTCTATCTAACTGATGGCTACGGCAATCAGGACGACTTCACTTCCAAGCATGAGACAGTCTGGCTGACCACTGGCTCCACCGATTTTGCGTGGGGCACCGTGATTGAGTTCGACATCAACGCTTAACCCCATAGCCATAGAAGGAGAAACACATGGCATATGTTCGTAGAACTGACACCTTAATACATGAGGTTATAAACAAAGTGCGCGACATGGAGCGCGTTGCCCTCAACCCGTACGATATTGAAGGTATCAAGGCCGATACCCCTGAGTACAACGAGTTGTACCACATAGTAGAGGACATTGTGTGGAAGGGAGCACCTGAGTTAAAAGGTAAGCTGCCCGATGAATGGCTGGAAAACTGCACCTACAAGGAGGTGCGGTTGAAAATCCCCAACCCAGCTGATCCTACAGATAGGAACACGACGATCACCGTTGACATAACGGTTCCAGATGGCGCTGCAAAGTTTAAGTTGACCCCCCAATACAACGAGCGGGATCGCTACTACGGTCGGCCAACAGCCAGCGTTTCGGTAGACGCCGAAGACGTGCCGCCGCTGACGACCAAATGGTTCGAAGACCGTGCGGCCAAAGTAGAGAAGCGCAGGGAAATCTCCGCTGAGTATCACGATACCGCGAACAAGCTGTCTGCTTTTATGAAAGCTCATGCCTCTCTGAATACCATGTTGGAGGCAATGCCAGCGTTCGAGCATTACGTTCCGCAGTCATTCATGGATCGTTTGCGCAAGCCTAACAAGAAGCGCGAGAGCCACGGCGTCAAGATAACAATCGCCGAAGAGTTGAATATCGACACTAACAAGCTGGCAAGCATGGCTGTCGGCCACCGCATGCTGACTGCGGGATCGCAGTAAACCCCCCTCATCTAATAAAGGAAATTTAAAATGGCAAAACAATCTATAGCGAAGATGGCTAGAGCCAATGGCGTTAGCCCCAAGACCGCCTACGGTCGTATCAGCCGTGGTGTAAGTGTAGCAGAAGCTACCTCTGCTCGAAAACATCAAGTAAACCGTAACCGTAAGAACAAGATGCGCCACGGTAGGAAAGCCGAAATAGTCTGGGCGCATCTCATAACTGATCCTCTGGCTCGCCCCGTCGACGTCCATAGAGCAACCGGCGTTTCATACGGCTACGTCCATAAATTGATGAGTAAAGTCGGTACGCCGCGTGAGGTGTTTGAGAAGGAAGCGCAAGCCGCTATTCCAGTCGCGCCGACGACATCAAGCCGTACCCGTAATACTGTCATAGCTGCTGCCATCCTCATAGTCATCACAGCATGGATGGTAGCTGCGCTGGGGGTTTGATTTCTTGACCCAGTGCTAATCCCAGTCGGCGGTGGGTTAGGTCAAAAACACCGACAGCGCGGCAATCAGCACCTCCATGGTCCTTACCTTGCTGAGAGGCCGCGCATTTAATCAACGGAGAAATGAATGAGACTTTACACAGATAATAACGGACGTTGGGCTGGCACACAGTCCGACGCCAAACAGTTCGACACCTTTGAGCAAGTCGAGGTGCCAACTGACAAGCCAACCCTATTGGAGTTCTTAAACAAGCACAGTGTGGGCGGCGATGGGTTTCGTGTTGACGCGCTCGTCGACGATGACTGGGAGATGCCAGCAGCAAAGACGCACCCGTTGTCGTGCAGCGCTAACCCCAACGTCTTCGACGTACGCGATGCCGTACTGAATTGTGACCGCAAAGACTTGGGCGCTGCGCTAGGTGCCATCATCTCAAGACTGCACGATGAAGTGGAGGATGCGTGATGACCCGTGAAGAATTTTTTGAATGGCTGGACAAGTGTCCAACTCACAAGTGGGAAGTAACCGCTGACGAATACGGCTACGTTGTCGTGTCTTTCCCCACAGATGAAGAAGAGGAGGAAGCGTGATGGCTACTTTCAGATGCCCACATTGTGGCGGAACCGACGTCGAGACGCGAGCGTGGGTAAAATATAAAAATGATCAGTTCGTTTTTTCCGATTTCTGTGAAGAGGGTTGGACGTGCTGGGATTGCGAACTGGAAGACATTGATGTTGTTGTGGAGGGAGCGTGATGAAAATGTATGAGCTACAAATAAAGAACGAATTACCGGTCAGGCTGAGAGCTAAACACCTGTACGGGGATATAGACGAGACTGACCGTTGGCACTGTTGGGGTCCGCAC
>Ga0255752_10002990_pt1 | contig 18014 bp, 9 predicted proteins | sample 011ome_25_FD_179952 | JGI IMG/M metagenome (GOLD analysis project Ga0255752, IMG submission 179952) | Coastal salt marsh microbial communities from the Groves Creek Marsh, Skidaway Island, Georgia - 011512CT metaG (version 2) | ecosystem: Environmental > Aquatic > Marine > Intertidal zone > Salt... | reverse complement strand
AGAAGACATTTACACATACGGCGGTTGCGCGAGCGCCAAAGAACAGAAATCGAAAGGCCGTCGGCTCTTGAGAGATTTGAAGTACTCCGGAGCAGAAGGTGAAATAGACGCGGTTGTGGATGAAGACAATAGCCTCGGTGGTTCTGAAAAGCTCTATTACGGCTATGATGTGAGCTTCAAAGTTAAGAACGACGTCAAAAAGGAGGTTTCCTACGTTCCAGATAGGAAAATTCGTGGCAAAAATACTTTGATCGGTGGTGTTCTGATTACTCAATATCGTAGTGAGCGCGCTTCGGGATTCAATTGTTCAAGAAGATTTCCGCAAATCGCATCAACGTGTAGAGACTTCAAGAAAGACAGCATTGCACCGTTTGGTGTCGACCCCATATTTTCTAGGTCTTCTTCTTTGTTTGGGGGCGTTGACTTGGAAAATAACATTGGAAAATACTATAACGTTTCAGAACTTCCACCTTCGGGTGTTCCGAACGGATTCACCGTTCGCTCTTCGGATTTAAAACTAGGGCGGAGTGGCTTTGCAGTATATATCGACATCATGACGAGTAAAAATCAAGCGAATCGAATGATTTCGTACATGCGCGAGGGTAATTTCATCGATACTTCGACAAAATCTATCGTCGTGAATATTGCAGCATATAATCCAGTGACAGTTAGATTTACAAACACAAGAGTGCACTTCGAATATTCGAAAGGTGGTAGTGTGGATATTAGGAGTGATACACAAGCGCTCGCCATGGATGTTTACAAGGGCAAGGCTGGTGCTTTTCTTCTCGCGATGGAAGTTATCGTCGTGTGTTGGGTCATTTACTCTACGTATGCTCTATTGGCAGATTCTGTCATAGTTTCGCGATCGCAAGATTTTGAAATCCTTCGTAACATTCAAGCCAGAGTTGTTCAGAGTCACTCAAATGTGCTCGAAATCGTGAACCTCGTGTGTCAGCTGCTTGCTTTTGTAACGTGGTGGGCTTATCAAGCTTTGTACGCGTACAGATTCTCGCCTTCAAAACGATACGACATTTATCATTCCGTGAGCGCGCCCAGCGCTCATTTCATGATGCCGTTCAAAAACCAAACAGGGAATGATTTGATAGGCGGAATTTTCGTGAACGGAACAAATTATGAAGTACCTAAAAGGCCAAAATATGGATGGGAGTTGCCGGAGGACGACAGAGGATACGTAAACCTGATCAAAATGTATCACGAAATTGACATCATGACCACTCTGAGCGTGGCCTATAACTTGATCACGGGGATAAATCTTTTGTTATTGTTTATCAGATTTCTGTTACTTCTCAAGTTTCAACCTCGTTTGGCGATCATTACGCACACGCTAGAACGTGCAAGCCTGGACGTTTTCCATTTCTTGTTTGTGTTTTTCGCGTTACTCGCCATGGCTTCAGTCTTGGGTAACACAATGTTTGGGGCATCTATTGAGAGCGTATCTTCGATACCGATGGCTTTTGAGCTCCTGTTTTTGTTGCTCATCGGAGCGACATCGTTCACTGAGTTCAGTCCAGAAGGATTGAGCGGGAACAGTGTTGACAAATTCTTTAGAGTATTCTACTGCGGTCTCATTCCGATGCTCTTTCAATGGGTCTTGTTTGAGTTTTTCATGTCCATCTTGGCGGATGCCTTTGGCGAAGAAAAAGAAATTCTTGACGACATTGAGGCAACCGGAGATACATTACCGAACGACATCAAGAAGTTGATCGAATATAGAATTGCCACCATGCGCGGTGAATGGCCGCGCTTTGAAGATGCGCACGACCTCCTCAAGACTGGTATCAAAGTTCACCGAGCCTCTCACAAACAAGAAGAAAAGACGAAAGCTGATACTTCTCATGTTGCAGATATTGATGAGGATTGTTTTGCAAATGGCAATTTGAACGTCGAAGAACTTGCCTTCGTAATCAAGAAAAGCTTCCCGAATAAAGCAAACGCAATATTCACCTCATCGGATTCAGACCTGTCGGAATCTTCGCTCGGATCCAAAGACAAATCTATTCGAAAGTTTGCGCAAAAACTTTTGAGCGATAAACCGGCACGCGACGACGTGCACGAGATTTTAAAATCAAAACTTCGAAAAGTGACAGAGCTCAAGCTTAATGCCTGCGTAGAACTTCAAGAAAGGATTGAAGAAGTCAGTGCAGAGCTGACGCAGCATCTTGTAGAACAAAAAAGCAAAATTGAACACGCTGAAAAGTTAGGCGAGAGATGGAAAAGAATTCGCGAATTTGTTGAGGACATTGAAGCCGCACTCGAAGAGTTCGGTTTCACGAAGGAAACTTTCGATAAGAAAAAGTTGAAGTTGCGTGTCCGCGAACTTCGTGAGTCGCGAGCAAAAGCAAATATGGAAGAAAAGAAAAAATGGATGGAAGCCGTCGAGATTGTCAAGAAAGTGCGCGCGAAGCGAAAACAATTAACCAAATTGGCCAAGGTTGCGAGCGTAATTCGAAGAAAGTCGCGCAACGAAAAGCTGAAGAAATTGTTGGCCGAACGAGCTCTTTACGAAAAACCGCACAGCTCGTCATCGGCTAATCGTCGTCATAAAGAAGAAATTTTGGAACAAAAGAAGATGGTCGAGAAGGACTTGCAGGCGCTCGAATCTTTCGTGGCAAGAAAATAGAAGGATGTAAAGTGCTTTGTGCTTTGTGCTTATGCTTGTGCGTACCACGTACCCTCCCGCTAAATCACAACTCGCGTTTCGACCTTCTCCAATAACGTGATTAAAATAGTGATCCCTTAAAGCTTCTCCGTTATTAGCATAAGTAGTTTGTAAATCTGGATATCTGTCTCGGTAACAAATCACCTTAAATTTTTGACTTTCTTTACTTTCTTTCTTCTTTCTTCTTTCTCCTCCTCAAAACCTTTTCTCCGAGGAATCACACGACGTTAATGCAGAACCTCTCCAGGAAAGTTCATCGCTATTTGATCTCTTTCGAATACAAAGGGAATGTTTTCTCTGGATTTCAGAAGCAGTGCGCTCATAATCAACCAAAATCTCTGACTGTCCAAGGCGCGATAGAGAACGCACTTTGTCTGTACACGAATGGAAGAGTACACAGAATATTTGGCTCTTCTCGCACAGACGCTGGAGTGCACGCACTTCACAACACAGCGCACTTGGAAATACCCGCAGAATTACTAACCAGTACTAAAATTTGTATCAATAAAAGTAGTGGTGGTAGTGATAGTAGTAGTGATAGTAGTAGCAGTAGTGATAGGAACAAGAGTCAAGATGATGTTGATGATGACGCTGAGCAGGACGACCAGGACGACAGAAAAAACGATACGACGGCCTCCACCAAAGAGAGCAGAGAAACGAAAATTGATCCTGAACGACTTTGGAAAGGTGTGAACTATCACCTCCAAAAGCTTGGATTTCTTGATACCGTGAGATTGACAGGTTGCGATTACATAGAACGACCATGCTTCCACGCGCGCTACGACGCGATTGAGCGGACCTACAAGTATAAGATATGGGCGTCGCCAGAAATACCGTCCCTGTTTGAGCAAAATACATGTTGGCACGTTCTTTTACGTCGTCGTCCTCCCGAGGAAGATGAAGAGAAGGTAGTCGAAAGAATGGGCAAATTAGTAATCAACGAAAAAAAAAGAGGAAAGTGTGGGAAGGGGAAGAGGGCGCGCGGGAGAGCGGTGGCGCTTGACGTCGCAGCCATGGAAAGAGCTGGACAATATTTCGTCGGTATTCATGATTTTTCAACCTTCAGAGGTACAAAATGTAGCGCAAATTCGCCAGTTCGCTCAATCACGAGCGTGTGTGTAGAGGAAGAGAAAATGCCGAGTAATGCCAGAGGTAAAATGATAGTCATCACAATAGTAGCGCCGTCGTTTCTTTATCATCAGGTCAGGTTAATCGTTGGAGCCCTGAAACGATGCGGCGAAGGGCACATGGAAGTTGAAGACGTCAAGCGAATTTTAGAGGAAAAGAACAATAAGCTTGCCCCCCCAATGGCACCTGCAAAAGGTTTGTGTTTAACGCATGTTAAGTACAACAAAAATTTTGCTCCTAGGGATCCCAAATGCGCGCTACGCTCCGCCGTATAAGATGGGATCTGAAGAGTTCTGTGGTGATTAGAAAGAGATGACCCCATTTTAGCGTTGTATTAGTATTAAAAACTTCTGCCTATTCCAAAATGAGCACGTGTGATTCCGTGATCGTTCTTGGCGTACTCTAAGCGCAAGGGTCCGAAAGGACTCGCTAGTTGAAAACCTGCTCCGTACCCAAACCCACTTCCTGGTTTACCGCGCGTACCCGCAGGATCACCAAGAATTGAACTACCAGAATTCAAGTCACTTCCACAGTCAAAAAAGAGAGACGCGGAAATGTGCTCGATTCCCGTGGGCACAACCAATTCAGCGCTACCAACGACAAACTTTCTAGCCGTACCTACTGCGCCTTCGTTATAGCCTCTGACTGAATTTGTTCCTCCGATAGGAAACGCTTCGTGTGGAGGTAAATCTCCAATAACGTTGCCTCCTTTCGAAGCGAGGGTTAACTTTATTGGCGTGGAGGCAAAAGCACCTCGTTTTATCTCGTCAGTTTCACGATCGGTACTCATCATTGAGCCTAAGTTTTGTTCGCGTCCCTTTGATGAGGAGAATATTGGAAACTGAAACGTGCGTTGGGCTCGCGCAAAAAGACGCGTGAAATTGAGCCAATCCGGTCTCAAAGGCAAAGCTTGCTCGGCGGATAGCATCAACTGTGTATCTCCATCTGGTGCCGAATAAACGACTCGGAGTTGAGAAGTCGCCGCAACATCACAACCAGATCCCGAAAAAGTTAAAGGCGCACCGTAGGCATCGTGTAAGATTGAGTTTCTTTGCCCATCCCACAAACTCGAGCGACACCACGAAGCAATAAACGTGCCGTTCCATCCGTTTGCCAATGGCCTCGAATAGTCAATAGAAGAAATCAGTTTTCTGACACGTACTTCGTTCGAGCTATCTTTTTTGTTATTGGATGGAGCAGCGTTGTTCTCGTCATTACGAGTGCTATCTTCTTTTGCGACCGTATCATCCCTGGACTTCCCGCCACTTAATTGGGAGATGGTTTTTGAAAACCCACCAGTCTTCTCGCCTACAGAATTATTGTTATCACCTACCTTGTTGTCGTTAATAGTACTACTACCGATATCTCCGATATTATTATTTACGTTCATTCTCGTAGAATTGGCATCCACGTTGAACGCAGACGATAGGCGATCTTCAGCTCCTTCATCGTTGTCGTCTTGGAACTGACTCGCACCGTAAATTTGGCTCGCTGAAATTGCAGCCGTGTTCAAATTGAAAGTTCGAGCCGTTCGTCTCTTATCTCCTTCTATCCATGGATCCGACAAAGAAAGCTTTATATCTGCGTCAATTCCTTTCTTCGAGTTCGATTTTGGTACGACTTCGAGGCCTAAATTTAACTTTTGACATTTCCCGAACAAATTCCGTTGCACGTAGTTCACGTTGGCAAGCAAGCCACCAAAATTCCCTTCTGTGAGTCCTTTCGCGGACATACCTCCCCCAGCTGAAAATCCTCCCGGAGATTTTTCAACGATGTTTACAGTAAAATCCATAATCATCGAATCCTGAACCTTTGCCGTGGTATCTCTGCTCACCAGATTCTCGCCCTCCGCTTGTTGCTGCTGCTGCTGTTGAACCCCGGCTGCTGCATTTCTTGGAATTGGTTGCGATGAAACGTCTTCCACTGGGCAATTTGCATACACCGCTCTTAAGTCATCCTGCACGCCCTTAATGCTGTAAACTTTCCCCGGTTTTACGTTGGAAAGATATCGCGCAATAATACTCGGCTTTGTCGTCCCTTTCTTCTGCGGATTCCCGGCAGCATCCAAAAATCGAACATTCACGTTTCCAATTTTAGGCTCTGATATTCTCAACTCCACAACTCCCGTATCTGTATCCACATCTGCTCCTAAAATATTTGATGGTATCGCATTTACGTTATACCAATCCCTGATTTTCCTCATCCCGCTGTGGAACTTGTGCATATTCAACACTTTATTCATCTGTCCCTTGAACGCATTGGTCAAAACTGTATTTGGTAAATAGTCGCATCCACTCACAACAATAGATCGTATTTCCGGGTGCGACTCTAACTGAAAATCAATAACCATCCCATCTCTCGTTTCTGTGACCTGTGGTTCTATTTTTTTGAACACCCCTAGTTGATTGATCAAAGTCACTTGCTCTTGAACTTCGTTCGCCGTGTAGGAATAATTCGGTTTGATAGTCATAACAGATTTCGCCAAAGCAATCAAATCGTTCGATACTCCCGTCACGTCGTACGAAGAGATGAGAAATCGTCGAGCTATTTGTTGCTGTTGTTGTTGTTGCTGAGCAGGAGAAGTTCCATTTTTCTTATTTTCCTCTTCCTCTTCCGCGAAAGCGCCTTCATTCATTTCAAAGTCCCTCGTGTTTCTTGTTTTCCTTGTAGTTCCAGAACTTTGCACGTCTCTACCGATACTACGATTGCCTTCGCGCTCTGCCCCTCCTTTTGCGCTCGTTTCTCCCTGTCCTTGTGCAAAATTCGATCTGCTTTTGTTATTATTTCCGTTGAAAAAGTTTTTTTTTTTGTTCGTAGTTGTCGTTGAAGAATCCGTTGCGTTTGAATTTGAAGAAGCGTCGGCGATGTCGAAGATGCGTCTCGCTCCTCCTTCCTCTCTCCCTCTGTTTATCCTTCCTCTTCTCTGAAATGGAAGAGAAGACGCAGGTTTCTCGTGATTATTTTTCCTTTCTGCGTTTCGTTCCTCTCCTCCTCCTCCTCCTCCTTTTCCTCCCCGTGGTCGATCATCACCGTCACCAACAGAACGGACTCGTTCAGCGCCGGATTCGGAATTTCTCACTTGTTCTTGCTTACGTGACGCGGAGAAGAAAGAAGGAAGAAAGGAGGAAGGTACTCGATGTTGGTGTTGGCGTTGTCCTTGACCGCGTTCCATGTTAATTCAAAAACCCGCTCTTCTTCGTCTCTTCCTCTCTCTCTTTTTGTAAAAATTCGTTTTTTATTTCTCACGCTTTTGTTGTCTGGGTTCAAAGAAAAGTTATTATATCTCAAACGAAGAACCAAGAAAACGAGAGGCCACATGATCCAAAAAGACAAAAAGATCTCGCGAGACTTTATGTGTAGTATCTTAGATGCCTTACTGGTATATATACACACAATGATAAATGAAAAGACATACGGTACGTTTTCGCTTCGACCAATTTACCACTGCAAGTCTCCTTCGTTCTCGATTGCAGTGAGTAGTTTAGAATCCACACCCGAGTCTCTCGGCAAAGCTACGCGGCCACTTCTGGCCACTTCGAGAATGCCGTACGGTTCTAACAAACGCTGAATAGAAGTAATCTTCTTTTGTCGTCCACCGACTTCGATTGTGGCCGTATTTTCAGAAACATCGACGATTTTTGCGCGAAAAATAGCACAAAGATCAACTAACTCGCCTCTTTGCTTTCGGTCACAAACGATTTTAATCAGCATCAACTCTCTCTCGACGTACGGTGTTTTCGTGATGTCATCGGCACTAATAACGTACGGAACTTTTAAAATTTGTTTCAGAAGCATTCTGATGTCCTCTTGCGTGCCTGGTACTACTGTAGAAATACGAGAAATATCAAACGTAGCTTCCGGACCGACGCCTAAAGATTGAATGTTGTAACCTCTACGCGCAAACACTCCGGTGATTGAGTCTAAAACGCCCGGTTTATTATCAACGACGATAGAAAGCATGTGCGCGGTAAAGCCGCTGTCTGAGGTACCGGAACCGATGGGTTGCTTTGGGATATCTTCTTGATTCTCGTTAATTTCACCCGTATACGAAGAAGATAAAACGGGAACATCCCAAACACCTTTGACTTCGTCGTCGAGATCGCCACCGTAAACACCAAGATCGCTAGACGACGATTCACTGAAAAATCGTTCGTTCAAGTCTCCGTCTAATCCTGCGACTGCCCTGACGATTTTTGACGCGATCAACGATTCCGCGCGATCGTCCGAGTTGAAGCCACTACTGGAAGGTGAAGTAGAATCAATGTAAGTACCGTCCATGACTTGTTTTGCCTTGCGCAGCGCTTCCATCAACTTGATTTTCCTTGAGCGCGACTCGGAATACATCGGTTCTCTCTTCAGAGCTAACTTCCCGGTTCGAGCGACTTGAATAACGCCAAATTTAGACAATGCGGATTGAAAGGCGCGATTCTTTCCTGGATCTCCAGTCACGCACGCCGTTATCGAGTGGTTCGAAACGTCAACCACGGAAGCGCGAAAGATACGAATAACTTCCAACAACTCAGTGCGAGTGCTCGAATCGGATTTCACTTTCACTAAAAGTAATCCTCGATCAACGCACTCTTTATCGGTAACGTTTTCAACCTTTCTCACCTTGGCGAGTTTGTTCAGCTGCTTGATTAACTTTGCGATCGAATTATCGTCGCTCACAACCATAATCGTGAATATCGCCTTGTCTTCGTTCAAACCGACGCATAAAGAATCAATATTATACCCGCGCCTCGCGAATACGCCGGCAACTCGGTTGATCATACCGGTTTCATCCGCCACGTAGACCAGTATGGTGTGCCTTCGCAAACCTCCAGCTAAACGCGTCGGGCCTTGGTACACGTCTTTCAACTCAGCTTCTCTTTTTTCTTCTTCATTTTCTTCATTTCCGTTCTTTGAACGGTTGCCGGCGTCATCGACGCTCGCTGGAGCCGCCCTTTGCACGATTGAACTTCTTCTTCGTCTACCGCTGCTTCCGCTGCTTGAGTTCTCCCTCCTAATGTTACTGCTCTTATTCATATTATAGTCATCAACAACACTTCCTTCGCGCATCATAGAACGGCGATGATGATGATAATGATGATGATGATGATGATGATGTCGACTAGAGGCGGTGCTTAAATCCAACATCGCTCTTGTCGTCGTCGTCGTCGTCATCACAGAACCGCTTTTACTCGCGTGATTTCTTTGTTTAAAGAACGGCGGGGAAGCCCTGAGGAGGAGAGGAGGAGAAGAAGGAGGAGGAGGAGGGGGAGGAAAATTTAGAAAAAGACGAGAACGCCGTCTCGGCTGTCGCTCCCCAGCGAGAGATGCGCGAGAGAAGAGAGAGACGGTGGTAGGTTTATGCGCCGCACCACAACAAAGCGACATTTTGTTTCTTCTTCTTCTTCTTCTTCTTCTTTTTCTTTTGGTTGTTGTTTGTTGTTCGAGTGAGCACTTGGTGCACGAGAAATAATAATAAAAAATGATGATTTTTATGATTTTCATAGCTTACGTCACTGCTCCATACTATACGCGCGTACGAAGAAAAAAAAAATACCATTCGCGATGCCGAAGGTTTTCTCTACCGCCTCTCTCTCTCCTGCGGCGTTCACGGCGTCGTCTTCCACCCAGCGTCATCGTTATCATCATCACGCGTCGACGACCACTTCTTCTTCCTCCTCTTCTTCCTCTTCTTCTTCCTCCAGGTTCACCTTTAAGAGCTTTTTTAATAGACCCAAGACTGTCGAGAGGTACAAGTCTTACTTCTGCGATGAGAAAAAATTGAACAACGCCGCTTCTCGGATCCGCCTCGAAATTCCTCGCGCGTCGTCGTCGAACGATGCGAATGGGGAAAGCGAAGAGGGAGAAAATGAAAAAGAAGCGTCGGACACAGAAAGTTTTAGGCCAGCGACGGATATTGGAACCGGAGAAAATGACGCGAGCAGCGCGGGTGCTTTTAAAACTGCCATCACGGAAGATCCCAATTTTCTTCGCGGATTAGAGTCTTCCTCATCAACCTCATCAACCTCATCAACCTCCTCATCAACCCCATCGTCATCTCAATCTCGATCACAATCGCAATCGCCGTTATCATCGGTAGCTTTGTCCATACCAGACGAACAAGCACAGAAAGAAACAGTTCGATCGTTCCTGTATCCAGGCGAAGAGGAACTTCCAGACGACGTGGAGATGTCTATCTGGGAACACTTGGAAGAGCTTCGCGACAGAGCGCTCATTTCGTCCGGAGCAGTCGCCGCGGGTATTTTACTCTGCTTTTGCTTCGCGAAAGATTTAGTCATATTTCTCGAAAAACCAGTCAGCGATATGGGCGTTCGATTTCTGCAACTCGGTCCGGGGGAGTATTTCTTCACCACGGTGAAAGTTGCCGGATATACGGGCATTTTGTTAGCCGCGCCGGTTGTCCTATACGAGATTATCGCGTACGTCTTGCCCGGATTAACGAAAAACGAACGGAAAGTTCTCGGGCCTATAGTCCTCGGTTCCTCAGTTTTGTTTTACATTGGCATTTACTTCGCGTACTTGATCTTGACTCCGGCGGCGTTGAAGTTCTTTGTCGGGTACGCGGACGGCGCTGTTGAAAGTTTATGGTCCATCGATCAATACTTTGAGTTTGTGCTCGTGCTCTTATTTTCAACCGGTCTTTCTTTCCAAGTGCCAGTCATCCAGTTGTTGTTGGGACAAACTGGTATCGTGAGTTCAAAACAAATGCTCTCGGCGTGGAAATTTGTCATCGTTGGTTCCGTGGTCGCCGCCGCGGTGCTCACGCCCTCTACGGATCCTTTCACGCAAATGCTTCTCGCCATTCCTCTCATGAGTTTGTACTTTGGCGGTGCGGCTTTAGTAGGCGTCGTCGAACGCGAACGCGAGATTGAATCTTCGTCCTAGCGTATTGAAAAAAAAAGATATTTAGGTGCGTGGAAAAAAAGAGAGAGAGGCGCTTTCGCACTTGTTTTTTTTCCCAGGAGTTTCAATTTTATAGTAGGACACTCTATCAACCAAATCAGTATGCGGAGAAATTGTAACGATATAACCCGTTCAACTCGTATCCGCCGTTTCCACCTACCCAACTCTCAATTTTCGATGCATCTCCAACCTTCAAGCGGTTTTGGAAAACGTTCTGAGAGAGCCACTCCTTGTGCCCTCGCGAGTCGTCTAAACATCCGAGAATGCATCCGCCCGTCCAGGTCGCCTCCGAGTACACCGTTCCGGCGCGGTGATCGAGCACGATAGGCGTAATCGCGCCCAAAAGTGTAGCGAGCTCCTCATCCTCCATGCTAGAAACAACGAACGATAATGTAGAAGCAGTTCTACCTTCGATGACCTCTTCAATCTCGGGTATTTCGGCGCCGCCGCCGACGAGTAAAATATTCTGTAACGCTTCGCATTTTTGCATCGGTACCTCGCAACTGAGACAACTCGCCACGATAGCTTCGTGTAAACCAACGATTTCATGGTCAGTTCTATCTTTGCGCATCGACTTTTTCTTTGCACCATCGTCGCTTCTTCTTTTTTCTTTTTCTTTTTCTTTTTCTTCTTCTTTCTCCAATATTTTTTTATTTACTAACGAGTCTTCCTCTCGCGATAGAGCGGAGGGTAAAACAAACGTGCCGATGGAAGTAGCTAAGCTTCCTTTTCTCTCTGTGTTATTATCGTCGTCGTCGCCGCCTCCATCGTTTTCATCCTCCTCGACGACGACTTCATCGTCGTCCCAAATACCGCCCGCACCAGTGAACGGCCCTTTAAATTTGATTCGGTCCGGTTCAAAAAGCGCGTCGGAGGCAAAAAGTAAAGCCTTCGAACACGAGCTACTTTCGTAAAAGTTACCACTATGTTTGAATCGAACGACGCGGTCCTCGTAACGAACGTCATTGTCGCAGGTTATGGTATCTCGCGAAAACGTGAGCACGTTTTCAAACCATTCGTAAGCACTGGTTTCCCCGTTCGCCTTCTCCATCCATGTTCCACACGATCGATTCGCCGCGACGTTACAAAGACTCATGTGTTCGTAACCATATGGCAATGCCACCAGTGAGCTTGGTATCGGACACCCTGAGCTATCCACACACTCTGCGGTAATTTTTTGCGCGCCAATGTCAACGACGCACGTGACTTTCTGTTTCTTCGAACCCAACGAAAAGTACGCGCACGTAGATTCGCCATGAACGCAGATGGAGCGAAAATTCAAACCGACAAGCAACGTTCGCGCCATGGTTTCAATATCTTTGCGCGAGCAAAGTGGTGAAGCTATGAGCAACACGTCCATTTTTTCGCGAATGCATTTGCTGGAAAACCCAGCCTTCTCCAGTGCGTCTCGCCAGCAATTTTCTAAAACAGTCTCCGAAGCGACGAGCTTACCTTTCCTGAACGGAAACACCAGTTCCCAATCGTCGTTGCTTATCTCGTGCATTTCCAAAGCCTCCTTCCCGAACGTCCAATCAACGAGGCGATGACGAGGAGAACGAAGCGTTTTACCGTCCTTTGTTTCTTCTTTCTTCTCTTCCTCGTTCGTACACTTCACCTCAACCACGCCAAGGGCGTCGTCGATGTCCTCGTCGTTGTCCTCGTCGTCGTCGGCGGAGTCATCGTTCTGGCTTTTCTTCTTCTTTTTCTTCTTCTTCTCATTCACCGTGGTCGTGATCGTGGTCGTCGTCGAAGCGACTTCTTTCTCCAGCAAAGCTCGGAAAGCGTCTTCGTTCTCGCCGACGTACACTTCTCTCAAAGTTCTCTTCCCTTTTCCTCCTTCTTTTTGTTCTACTTTTTTCTTCTTCCTGGCCCGAGCGGATGATTTGTACGCGCACACGTGTTCAAAGACGAAAGGTCTCTCCTCGCTCGCTCTTCCGAATTTCAAATATTTGCTTCCCCCGCAGTGAAAGACGAGTAAATTTCTCCCTCTCTTCGCCAACACTTCTTCATTCAACAGCTTTGAGCGCTGTTTGTCCTGTTCAATTTTCTCCAACTCGTTGCGTCTTCGCACGAGTTCGAGCTCAGCCCAGTAGGACGCCGACGACGGATCCGTTGCGCTGCCGTCCATCTCCTTCTTTTAAAACTCACGTCACGGAGGATGGGGAGGACTGCGGATTGCTCTCTCTTTCGTCGACGACGATTTCGTTCTTCGTACGTACGAGGAACGAAAATGTGTGCCGACGGCGAGATGGCGAGTAGAAATCTTCTTCTTCTTCTTCTTCTAAATTTTTCTTAAGAATTTTTCTGAAGAATCGTGACTTTTGGAAACTTAGTAAAATTACAAAAATGTGCTAGTAACAGTACACTGCTAGACGCGCGTTATTTCGGTACTCCGGTTCTCGGCTCTTCGAGGCTCTCGGCTCTTTCTTTCAGGCAATCTTCGATGACACTGTGTGGGAATTGCGATCCACCCCAGCCTTCAGAGTCACTGAATCTAATGCTCGACCGTCTCCGAACGCGCTGTCCATCACTTCCCGGTTCGTCTTCGTTGAATTCTACTCGCGGCGGTGTGAATTGAGACAACGTCGGTTCTTTTACTATTTCTTTTGAAACAGCGGCGCTGTTCGAATTATTAACCAACGCCGTCGCTCGCAATTTCATCGATTGGATGTACTCGCGAGTTTTATCAGCATAGCCGCTCTGGAATCGATCAAATCGTCGCGCAAGATGTTTTCCGTTCCTCATCGACGCACTCGCAGGTGCCACTTCCAACACATCGACTGATGCGCTGCTCTTTTTAACACGATTCCTCTCGTCAAATCCGCAAGGAGTTATATTTTTCACTATGACGCAGTGATGGTTACTTTTCTGACACACGTTTGTCCAACGCGTGCAGTTTTTGTCCAGCTCATCTTCATCCCAGGACGATACTTTCAAGGCGAACAGGTCGATGGTATTCGTGTGGATCGAGCCGTCGTCGTTTTTGATTTCTACAAAAAACATCCACCGGGCGAAGCGCCGACCATCATTCTCGACAAACCGAGGGCCCGTGAGGAGGTGAATCGCTAAACAATCTAAGTAAGACTCGCTTCCGTATGCGGTCTTTTCAACAATTTGCAAACCAGCGTTTTGGAGCGTATCGGGAGATATTTTCGTCCAACGCGTGTGTTTCGTAACGGATAATTGAAGCGTCTTTTGACGCGCATCATCTTTGCCTTCCGACGATTTAAGATGTGTCACTGCGTACACAGAGCCTTCTTCCAACGCGCTCGAGAACGCTTCGTCTGCGTCCCAGACCATTACTACGGCTTGATCAAAACCTGACGTACAATTGTTGTCGCCGCTGGTATCAATTCGATGGCGACGTTTTGTATCGGACATCAAACCATGCGTCAGGATTTTGCACACGCGGCTAACGTTGCGTCTTTCAGGAATTCCCGCCTCTTCTAACGCGCGAAGTTTCACCTCTTCTTGCCTTAGATCGCGTTGTCTTTCAAAATGTGAGGTGCGATTCACGTTCACAGCTTCCTCGTAATCGTTCCTATCTCGGAGTTCGTTCTCAACGTTATCTTTGCTCACGGCTTTTTCTATCACCCTTCGCTGCTGCGTCTCGAATTTCTCACGCTCGGCTATTTCACTCTCTTCCCTTCGGGTGACGAAAATAGGCGCGGCTGAATCGACGTCCCCGTCGTTGTCGCGAGACGCCAAGGAACGCTCGCGATAAACCGGAGGAAAATGCCGACTGATTTTGAGAAGAACTCGCGGAACGTCTCCGCCATCGGTTCGAACTGAACGCAAGGGAACCGTCAAGTTGACTCTTTGCAATCCGAGCTTCGCGTCCCATTCGCACGGGCGACACGAGTTCGAGCGCAACAGCAGTCGCGCCTTATACGCTTCGGGTTTAAGAGGTTGCACGCCCTCGCCTTCTGGTATGCCGCTAAGTTGGCAATTTTGTACAAACATCTTCGAACCGAGTCTGATTCTGTTCGCTCTGAGGTGGGAAGAAAGTTCTTCGTCTAAAACGGCCCGAATCGAATACCATCCGTCGCTCACTTCAATTTCAGCTGAATAGAAATTCTTGCATTTTTCTTTTACTCCTTCGTTTTCTTCGTTTTCTTCATCTTCTTCGAAAAGAATCCCGAAACTCCGCACAGCGGATACAAGGAGAATCATAGGAACAGTTGGTGGCGAATCGCGCTCTAAAACCTTGCGCAATATAGGCCTACGCGATTGATTTATTTCCCTCTCGTATCTATACATCATTCGTTCGAGCAAATGTTTCGCCGACAACGCCTGGTTCGCTTTTCCGCTAAACGCGCGCTTCAAGGAAGCTGCAGTCCACACGACGTGTCGATACGCATTCGCGCACCAATCCTCGCTCAGATTTTTCTCTTTTGCACCACGCGTAAACATTAAATCTCTAATATCCCTCCAACCCAGCGTCAGCGATTGAGCGTCCAAGCTGCTCGCAACAGCGCTCTTTATAATGTTATTTATCCGATATTCTTGCGCGTTGTCAAACGTTATTCTCGAGGCTAAAATATCCGTCATGGGCGCGTCGCTCATTTTTGAGAACGGAAGAGCTCCATCAAAGTACTTAGAGAGTGGTTCTCTGTGTATCCTCGACTTGAATAGGTCGTGCGTGGGAAGATGATTCAGCGTAGATTGCTTTTGCTGTTGAAGAGCCATTCTTGTTGAACCAGCTGGCGGGGTTAATGCGTTCACGCCGAGCGCTCGATGTTGCTCAGGATTCATTCTAGACAAATTTTGGTATTGACGCTGCTGCTGATGTTGATAATTGTACGCCGCTCTGAAGTGCGCAGCAGAAGGCGCAGAATTTGGCGCACGCGTTTCCTTTTCAACGAAAGGAAAGCCGGGCGGCCGTTTTTCACTCATAGTCTGTGCCGAACTTCCAACATGCGACGTGTTCATCGGTGTTTTATTCGCCGCTTCGTTTGCATCTAACAGCATTCTTGCTTTTTCCAAAGATGCTTCGGAAACGCGCATTGTCTTTCCGTTCCCTGTGGAGAATATAGAAGATCCCAATCCTCCTCCTCCTCCTCCTCCTCCTCCTCCACCTCCTGCGCGAGGAGCTTGTCTACTGCTATTCATGGGCGTGTGATAATCCAACGGCCCATTTTCAACTACCTTGCTATTCAATGCATTCAAATACTGCGAACGATGATTCACATTCTGCGGCGAAGAAGGAGCTTCGCCGTTGGTGTCCGGATCGCTCAATAACGCTCGTCCTTTCGCCAAAGACTTTTCAATATTCTTGAACGTGATTATTTTTCCAGAACCAGTGGAGAATATTCCGCAACTGCCTGCTGCTTCCTCCGGAGCGCGCGTTGACGTCGATGCGGGTATTATCGAGCCTGTTTCGATACGTTCTATCGCTTTCAACGCGTTGTTGCTTCCTACTTCGCTCCATCCTTTGGTAGATGATGATACGACGTAATTCTTACCAGACGCCGAGGTTATTTGAACCGTTCCCGGAACTGCCTCTTTTCGCATGTTTGCGTACGAAATTTTCGTCTCAGGAGGCGATATCTTTCTTCTTCCGTCCCCCTCTTTTTTCGCCAAGTCTTCGTTCGTATCCGCTTGCTGCAAGCGCACGTTTGCCTCGTCGCCGTACAACGCGAAGAAGCCGCGCTCTTTAACGGCGGTTGTGATGCTGTTGTTTTGCTGTCGTCTATCTTCTTCTTCTTCTTCTTCTTCTTCTTTTTTTTCTTCTTCTTCTTCTTCAAATTCTTCTTGTGGTTGCGCGTCGTCGTGTTGTTGATTCTCGCTGAGCTTTCTTTCAAGCGACTTTGTTTTTCTTTCTTCTTGTTGTTTTCTCTTTTTCCGTGAAGAGTTCGAGCGAATCTCTGTAAGCGCAGCTCCGTCCAATTCATTCTCTTCGTTTCCGCTCCTCTTTGGTTTCTTTGATGAACGCGAAACCGCTCCTTTCGCACTTTCACCGGTTCGTTGGTGGACTCCATCGCGAGTGGGAGGATAACGAAGCGCACTGATGAGACTGAACGACTGGAGTGCATTTTTAAAAATTACTTCTTCTTCTTCTTCTTCTTCTTCTTCCTTTTCAGCACAGGCAATTTTGAGTTCCTCGTCATTCTTCTTCTTCTTCTTCTTCTTCTTTTCTTGCGCGTTCAAAGTCGAGGTGATTTCCCATCCGGAACCTTTCGTTCGCGCTTCCATCACCTCCATTTCTCCCAAAAGAAGAACTTTGATTTTTGTGCCGAAGAAGTGTGTGTCGTTATTGAATTGAAAAGAATCCTCCAAACACACGCAGTCTGACAGTGACAAAAAGACAGAAGAGTTCTTTTTGTTTTTTTTTTGTTTGTCTCTGACGAAAAAAAAAACAAAACAAAACAAAACAAAACAAAACAATAGAACAACAACAAAACAGTTACCTGGTTACGCGTGTATATAAAAATGATACTGATGATGATACTGTCGTCGTCGTCGAACACAGCGAACGCGCTGTCTTCTCCCTCTTCTTCTTCCTCCTCTTCTTCCTCTTCTTCTTCTTTCTTTTTTTGTTCTCCTCTTTGTTCTCCTCTTTGTCCTCGTCGACAACCACCATCACCATCACCAAAAACGACGAAGACGAGGATGACGAGGATGAAATCAAAACCACGAAGAGAACAAGAACGAAGCGCTTCCTTCTTCTCGTCTTCTGGAGGAGGAATGCGAGCGAAAACAAAAACACGAATGGACGCAATGGCTTCAACTCGACTCGCAGCTTTAGCGTTCATTCCCGTTCAGGGCGTGTTTACGAGGAACGAAGACGACGAGTCCGATTTGATATCCAACCCCACTTTCAAACAGTTGGAGAAATATTGCGAAGGCTGGACGGTGGGAAGAGAACGCGGAGCCGACGACGAGGACCATCTGTGCAGACGATTTCGGGCGAAAGACGCCAAGGCAGGGCATCGCATACTCGAGGCTTTACAGGGGAGGTTGATGACGGAGGAGGAGAGAGGGTGTCGCATTCGAAGAGAGACGCAAGAGATGTATTACATGTGCTGCGACGGCGTTCGCGTGCGAATGAACGAAGGGAAAGGGAGCGTCTTGGTGGAAATACCCATCGAGGGGGAAAGCGCGCTGCTGGGACAATTCAAACGAAAATGCAAATTAATAGAAAATGTCGTCGAGGAGCAAAATAAGCTCCAGTGAACGACGAAATATGAAGAAAGGGAGAGAGAGAAAGAGAGAGAAAGAAAGAGAGATTGAGTTGGAAAGTTTGTTCGGATCAATTTTTTTGTGATTTACGAGTATATTAATCAATCTT
>Ga0255752_10002980_pt1 | contig 18038 bp, 26 predicted proteins | sample 011ome_25_FD_179952 | JGI IMG/M metagenome (GOLD analysis project Ga0255752, IMG submission 179952) | Coastal salt marsh microbial communities from the Groves Creek Marsh, Skidaway Island, Georgia - 011512CT metaG (version 2) | ecosystem: Environmental > Aquatic > Marine > Intertidal zone >... | reverse complement strand
AACTTCACAAACATCAAAACCAATTTTGAATATGCTGAGACTGAAATTGACGATCTACAAGCAAAAGGCATTTTTAAAAGTGCATTAACAGGCACAACACTAGACAACGATATGTCTGGTGCAGTAATAAAAAACACAAAAACACAAGGCTACAGAGCAACTAGAGTAGCTCTTGGAGCAATATCAGGTTCAGCCGCAATTGATTACAGCGGTGGTAACTGGTACAGTGTAACAACCTCAGGCTCAATAACATTAGCATTTTCAAATATACCAGCCGCAGGAAACCAATCATTTATCACAGTAGTAATAACAGTTGCTAACGTAGCTCACACTGTTACACTGCCAAGTGCAGTAGGAAACGGTGCAAGTGCGAAAAGCATAGTAGGCATTCAAGGCATTAGTTCAAACGTTATCACATTTGCAGAAACAGGCACATATGAATTCCAATTTCACACAGACGACGGCGGAGCAGCAATATTCTTAAGCGAACTTACAAGACCTAGAGACACATTAACAAACCCAATTAAATTAACAGGCTCAGAAGATTTAGCAGATGCTGGTGCATCTAGTTTAACAAAAACCGCAAGTTATTTTACAACTGCGGCTGCTGAAACAAGCACTCTAGCCGCAGGTGTTGAAGGACAAGTCAAAGTACTAGCAATGTACGGAGATGGCGGTGACATGGTTACAACTGTAACCAATGCTGGATGGAAAGCATCAGGCACAGGTACTATAACTTTTGCTAACATTGGCGAGGCATGTACACTTATGTACATCAATAGCAAATGGTTTGTTATAGGCAACAACGGTGCAACATTTGCATAAAGTTCAAATAAAACATTGACACCACGACTCCTTTACTGTATAATTAATGAGTAAAGGAGTTTTTTTATGACACAAATTGATCTAAACAAGTACAAAGAATTTGTACAAGCAGTTACAAGCGCCGAGTCCAACAACGTAGGCGACATGAAAACTGCAATAGACAACCTTGAAGATAGTGGCGTGAATGTAAGTTTGCTACTAACTGGTGCAGTAGGTATCAGTGCAGAAGGTGGTGAGTTTATGGAGATTGTTAAGAAGTGTATATTTCAAGGCAAACCATTAGACGAAGATACACAATATCATGCTAAAAGAGAACTAGGTGATATCATGTGGTATTGGATAAATTCTTGCCGTGCATTGAATGTTGATCCAAACGAAGTTATTCAAATGAATATTGATAAACTAAAAGCAAGATACCCCGGTGGCGACTTTGATGCTTACTATAGCGAAAATCGCAAAGAAGGCGACATCTAGTGGAACATCCATTGATTGGTAAAATTGATGATCTGAGCGAATCAGAACTACTTGATAAAATTACCGAACTAAATGGAAAACTAACTATTGCAATGAGAATGGGTAACAGTTCACTGATCAATCAAGTAACCATGGCCATTAACACTTATCGCAACAAACTCACAGAAAAGCAGGTAAAAGCACGTTCTGGAGACAACAACGATTTTGAGGATAAAATAGATATATCATGAATGTTAGATTAGGTTATAGTGCTACTTTTACTGCAGGTGTATATTTTGAGTCAGGTGTAGTGATGAACACCTATAGTGCGGACTTCCAATTGATCACAAAAACTGACGACACAGTAGACCAAAACATTGCAATGGAAAGATTAAAGTATATTGTCTATGAACAATTTGGTGATAGCATCCTTTTTGGATCAGAAGATAAAAAACATACAACTGGGTATCAGTCACTTGGATTTCGAACTATTGTTATGCCTGAACAAGCTGCAGATCAAATAATTGGACTTGCACTGTTTGAAAAATTAAATTCTGTATTGGAAGACAACATAGAAGTCATTGATATCAGTATTCGCAGTGGCCTAGGAGGCGGAGTAAGTTATCTACACGCAGAAGGAGAACACGTTGGTCCTTTTGAAAACGCAGGTTGGTGGAAAGACTCTGGACCAATGTGTGTAGATAAAGCAAATAAAAAGAAAAAAGTCGTGAGTTTAAACGATACAACCTGGAAATCTTTGGATCTAGAATGGGGATCTGACGAAGAAGAAATAGTGGTTGAAATAAAACTGGAAAAGCAACCAGAACAGGTTGACAATATCTCTGAAAATGTAGTAGAATTTAAACCAAATGATAAAAAATAAATTTCACGAAATAGTATACAATATTGAAGATGTAGTTGATTTAATAATGACAGAGAAATCAACTGCTGGCATCACAGTTGACGAAACTGTAGATCTAGAAGGAACCGTATCTGAAACTGACGTGTCATTGAGTGTTGACGAATACGACCTAATGAATCAACGACGTTGGCTTATGCCTGAAGAATATCAACAAATGGATATTGCACAACACATTATAGATTGTTGCACTACTGAAGCTGAAATTCAACGTGCTGGTGAAGAACTGTTGATGTTTCAAGAAAGAAATCTGTTTAATTTATTAAAATATTTGAAGTATCTGGTAGATACAATGCGAGCAAACAATATTGTATGGGGTGTGGGTAGAGGATCTAGTGTAGCAAGTTACGTGTTATACTTGCTTGGTGTTCATAGAATTGATAGCATGTACTATGATTTAGACCCTGGTGAATTTCTAAGATAAATATATTAACTACGCAGTTAATAGGAGAACAATATGGCTGGCAAATTTTATAGAAGCTCACAAGGCAAATCCATTGACCTTGGTGCTTTGCTATTACAAAATGAAAATGTTAGAGCAGTTGGCAACATGGGTGTAAATGCTCGCGGTGATGTAATAAACAACCGAGGAAAATCTATTGACAGCCGTATTAATCAAAAGAAACGCCAATACAACAAACAGATAGGACCACAAGATGTGGCTCCATCTGAAAGCAAGACTAAACTCGCAGTTGCAGATGAGGTAGTAGCAGCACCTGTTGTTTCAACTGTTAAAGAACCAAAGAAAACTGTTGTTAAAAAACCAAAGGCAAAAAAATCTACTGTTAAAAAGAAACCACCAGTTGTCGAAGAATCTGTAATTGAGGTTGCTCCAGTTGAAGAGGCAACTCCAGAACCAGTTGCAAAAACAGGAGGACTAGCAGATGCTATAGCTCGTGCTAAACGAATCAAACAAGAAGCAATTGTCCCACCAAAAGAACGTGCAAAACAAGCAGAAGGAGTTAAAAAAATATAATGGCTACACTTAATCATGATGCATACAAGGTGAATAGAAACAGTTTCCGTGCTCTACGTGATGACGTAATTGTTGAAGAAATGGCGTTCAAAGAAAGAAAATTACAAAGTGGTATTATATTACTAGACGACGATGGCAAAGGTCATGGCATTCGTCCACGGTGGGGAAAAGTATATGCAATTGGTCCTGATCAAACAGATGTAGTTCCTGGGCAATGGATCATGGTTGCACATGGTCGTTGGAGTAGAGGTGTTAAGATTGAAGATGAAAATGGCGAAACAACCATACGTAAAGTTGATAACAAAGACATTCTACTGTTAAGCGATGAAGATCCTGGATCAGATGATACCATATCTGATGCAATTGACATTTATCAACGGTAATATAAATATAGAAGAGTCTTCAAAATTATATTAAGGAGACCATAATGATATCTAATTTACCAACAGTTGATGACTGGATTACTGATTTAGAAAAGCAGTATACGGTTGTTGACGTGATAAACTGTGATGATTATTCTCCTAATAGTATTGATCTCTACAATCGTATTAAATCAAACCATCGTTTAAGATTTGATCCTAACGATCGAATCATACTGACTATTACGAAAGATTATCACAAAAATCAGTATCCAGTTATGATGTTACAAAGCATCCAGACTATGATTAATGAAATTGATATTTCGAATTTCTTTGTGTGCATTATATCTACTAACCCAGATATTGATAGCAACTATGATTGGATAGCAAAGAACATCAGCACTGATACTATTCCGGTGCACTTGTATAAAGCCAGTGGAGAATACATAAATTCTAGTAGTACATACACTGTATATCAAAAATTTAGTGGATTAGGAAACAAAAGTGGTATCATTGATCAAATGTCAGACCGTGAAAAGTATTTGCTTTTAGAAAGCAAAACATTTTGTATACTGCCTTGGATAAGTCAATATACAACTCCTGATAATAGAGTAAATCCTTGTTGTCGTTTCATTGGTTCTCTTGGAGATGCTGGCAAAAACAGTCTTGAAGAAATTTGGAATAATTCAAAAACACGACAACTTAGACTAGATATGCTAGAAGAAAAGTCTTTGCCGTCTTGTAGTTCATGTTATCTTAAAGAACAAACATACAAAGATGAAACTACATTTCGAGCCAGTTATAATCGTGATTTTATAGAACATTTTAAAAAAGTTACAAACACGAACTCGGACGGAAGTTTAGATAAATTTGAATTAAATCAGTTAAATTATAAACCTAATAATCTGTGTAATCTACAATGTAGAATGTGTACCAGTGAATTTTCCAGTAGTTTACACCAGGTTGAACGTGAACTTGGAAAGACTGTTATTGGTGGAGCTTTTAAACAAAACAATCCAAATTTATTGGAACAGTATACCAAGCATATAGAGAATTTACAACAGATCATTTTTGAAGGTGGCGAGCCACTTATGATGAAAGAAACTTACGACTTTGTTGAACTGCTTGATAGACACAAACGTCATGATATACAATTACAGTATATTACAAACATGACACACACAGGATTAGGCAAACGGAAAGTATTAGATATTTGGCGTAACTTTACTAATGTTATTGTTTACGCAAGTCTTGATGGCGAGCATGATCGAGGTTTGTACTTACGTCCTGGTTCTTATAAATGGAGTCAAGTTGTTGATTTTAGACGTCAAATGATAGCACAACGTCCAGATATTTTCTTTTGTGTGCAAGCAACATTAACATTATTGAATGCACTGCACATGCCCGATTTTCATAGAAATTGGGTAGAACAAGGATTAGTTGATGCTGAACACTGGATAGTTAATACATTAACTAATAGACAATATCTAAAAGTTACTACTGCTCCAGAATATCTTAAAGACCAAATAAGAAAAAAATATCTTAAGCACCTAGAATGGTTGCGTCCACTTGATCCGTATGGTAAAAGCTCTAGCGGATATATTAGTATACTTCATGCACTTGACGTCGATGATAAATTTGATCCAGATTTATTTTGGAAAGAAATTGAACAGAGAGACCGTATTCACAACGCAAATCTTTTAGATAGTTTTCCAGAATTGGTTGACTTACCACGATAAACATCATACAATGCTTGTAGATTAGGAGTATTAGATGAAGCAACTGTGGACTGAAAAGTATAGACCAAATGACATTGACGGCTATGTGTTCCGTGATGAAGAACAAAAGGCACAAGTTAAAACATGGATAGATGAGGGTGCTATACCACATTTACTGTTCAGTGGTGCTCCTGGTGTTGGTAAAACCACACTAGCAAAAATACTAATCAAACAATTAGAAATAGATGACTTTGATGTGTTAGAAATAAACGCATCAAGAGAAAATTCAATCGACACAATCCGTGATAAAATCACAGGTTTTGTGCAAACCATGCCATTTGGTGACTTCAAGGTTGTACTCTTAGATGAAGCAGATTATATATCGCCAAACGGCCAAGCGGCACTGCGTGGAGTTATGGAGACCTATCATGCAAGTGCAAGATTCATATTAACTTGTAACTATCCAAACAGAGTTATTCCGGCATTGCATAGTAGATGTCAAGGCTTTCATATTGAGAAAGTGGATCGTACAGAATTCACTGCTAGAGTTGCAACAGTGCTGGTTGCAGAGAATGTTGAAATAGACATTGATATACTAGACACCTATGTACGTAGTACCTATCCAGATCTGCGTAAGTGTTTGAACTTGTGTCAGATGAATAGCACAGATGGCAAATTGGCAAATGTCAAAGGTGATGAAGGTAACACAAGCGATTGGCGGGTGGATGCAATTAATCTGTTCAAAGCAGGCAAGATAGTAGAAGCAAGAAAACTGATGTGTGCAACTGTACGTCCAGAAGAAATGGAAGATGTGTTCCGTTGGATGTACGACAACTTGGAATTGTTTAGTTTAACACAAGAAGGACAAGACAGTGCTATCATGATCATACGTACAGGACTGGTTAATCATAGTTTTGTAGCAGATCCAGAAATAAATCTAAGTGCAACAATGGTAGAGCTATCACAGATCAATGGGTGAAGTATTAGAATTTAAACCACGTGAGCAGGTGTTTGTACTAAAGTTTACTGCACCGCGACCTTTACGAATGACCAAGACTGGCAAAGAACGTATTACCGTATCGCTGGAAAAAGTTGATGAATACACAGGCATAGGACAAGCATGGGTACCAGCTTCAAATCTACGTGCGGCTAAAGAAAAGTTGTGTGCAATGATTGAAGTGCTTGAGTTTCAAGAATGACAAGAGTTGCTTTTCACGGATGCAGTTTTACACAAGGAGATGGATTTCATAAACATGAAAGAGACATCTATTTGTATCCAGAATTGGTTTGCAAACATTTTAACTGGGAATACGATAACTTTGCAATAAGAGGCAACAGTAACAAAAGAATATTTCATGCCGCAGCTAATAGCATAGATTGCGAAGATTACTCAATAGTATTTGTACAATGGAGTGAGGTAAGTAGACTGTGGCTTAGTCCTGAGAAAAATGTTTGGTGGTTTGCAAACGATCGGAGCGATGCACCTTACCAGTCTGCAACATTGAGTATCGATGCCGAGACTCATACAAAATTTAAAAAAACACTTCTACTACTTAATGGTGATTATCAAAATCTCAAAGATCTAAGCGAATACTGCGTAATACTTAATAATCTAGCAAAAGTATATGAAACCAAAGTAATTTATATCAATGGCATGGTAGATTGGATACAGGACGTAGATCTTTATACCGACCAAAGTTTATGGGTAAACCTTGAAGAAAGCATGCGTAAAATGCAAATAGATTTTGCACCAGTTGATAACATACATCCTGGACCAAAGACACACCAAATAATTGCAGATAAAATCATAAAACATCTATCTTGACAAACTCTTAGAAAATGTTATAATAGACTTATGATTCAAGATTTGTATGAAATATGGAATATTAATTCAGCACGTGTAAACAGTGATGAATTCACTGGTTATGAAAGTGTTTACGATCAACTAGACGCATTTGATAAAGCACAATATGATCGAGATCCTGAAGGAACTATCGAACGTGTATACGAAATCTATCGTAGTATAAACATTGTTCCTATTGTGTATTTCACACACAAAGGTTTGGTAGAAGCAGTACGTAAATTTAGTAAACTATCATATAACAATGTAGAACAAGGAAAAATTGGACTAGGAAACAACAGAGGACAAACCATAAACAGGTTTTTATTTCCTAACATGATGACTGCAGAGCCTAAGGGCAGAGGTTCAAACAGTTTACGTGATAGATTCTATGATGAACGCAAACTAAAACGGGCAATACGTATCTGTTTTGAGTTTAGAACTGGTGATCGATTACTAAGACCTACACAACTAAGGACTGCACTTGAACTGGTTACAGGAGAAAATGTTACTAACTTTAAAGCACAAAATGCTAAAGCAATAGCGGAACATTTATGTCCTGTGCTTTGGGGCAGAGTATATGATTACAGTTGTGGATATGGTGGTCGACTGTTAGGCATAGGTAGTAGTAATTTTAAGTATGATTACATAGGTGTAGAACCTAACACTGAAACCGTAAAATATCTCAATTATCTAAATGATATTGTTGATGAAGCAACAGGTGTAAGAGGTACTATTGTACAAAGTGTAAGCGAAGAATATCAACCCGAGGATGTAGATTTAGCATTTAGTAGTCCTCCCTATTTTAACTTGGAGAAGTATTCAGATGAAGCGACACAGTGTATGGTACAGTTTAAAACAGAAGATGAATGGTTTGATGGATACGTTGTTCCAACCATGGAACACATACATAGAGGACTCAATAAAGAAGGACTTTTCGCAACTAACATTGCAGACTACAAAAGTTACGACAGAAAAGAACCCTATGAAGTTACACAAAGATGGATCGATACTGCAGAAAAAATAGGATTCAAACATGTTGAAACTATTAAAATGATGTTGAACACACGTCCAGGTGTGGGTAATGATCGCAAACAAGGAAGAGAAAAATGGGAGGGTGTATATGTATTTAGAAAATAAAATACAAGATCAAATTGCTGGCATCATTCCATTACCAGGAAAAACCGGTTTTGATTGGTTTGTGTACTGTGCTTTTGTGAATGAATTTCAAACATGTATGGAAATTGGCGTAGGCGACGGCGGCAGTGCATATAGCATGCTACAGTATGCAAAAAAAACTGTGCTGGTTGATCATTGGCAACAAGGTTGGAAAAAGTCTGCTTGTTATGATTTTTTGAAAACTAGCGAATTTGTTGATTCAGATAGTAAAGATCTTACTGAAGATTACAAAGTAAATTTGATACATCTTGATGCTGCAAAAGACTACCAAGGAACTGCAAGAGATTTACGTTACTGCAACAGTATGAGTGCAGAAATCATTGTTGTAGATGATTTTTTACAAAGTTTTTGGCCAGCAGTAAGCATGGCAACATTTGATTTTGTGAAAAATACTGATTGGAGATTTGTGTTTGTAGGCAATCATCAAGCTATACTTGCACGAAGTAAAAAAGTATCTGACACTGAAAAAAACCTACTTTCAGAACTTCCTGTTGTGATTGTTGATGCTATTCCATCTTTGACATACGGAAAACTTCCAGATATAGAACTATTAAACACATTAACTGAAACTGCCAAACTAAAATATACCTGGGCAAGAAAGGACTCATATGACAAATTCCATTAAACCAACCAACTACATGAGAACAGTCACTGATTATCCAGTGGGTGGTGTTAACTTTTATGATGTAAATAGTTTGTTTGCACAACCTGCATGGGATCAAGTAGCCACAGAACTGTCTCTTGCGGTACAAACACAGTTTAATCAAAACGGAGAGATAACCCACATAGTTGGCTTAGAAAGCCGAGGGTTTGTGGTTGGTGCAGTACTTGCAAATCTCATTGGTGTGCCTTTTGTGATGCTAAGGAAAAAAGGATCTAAATATCCAGGTAAGTTACTAGAGTCAAAAAGTTATGATACAGAATACAGTGCGGACACAATGGTATTGCAAGAAGGCATACTTGGTCATACCAGTCGTGTTTTAATTGTAGATGATTTGATTGCCACTGGTGGTAGTATAATCGCCGCCAAACAGTTGATAAAGCGGACTGGTGCTACAGTTGTGGGCATGGCATGTGTTATCAATATAAAATACATTAACAAAGAAAATCTGTCAGATGAAACTATTGTCGCAAGCGAAACAATACACTCACTGAGTGATGTAATACAAGCTCCACCACCTAAGGCACCTTTGAAGTGGAGTGATGAAAATGACTGATATACAAGCTCGCATGCGAGAATTATGCAAACCAATAGAACAACAGATCTTGATGTGTGACGATAGAGAAGACATACTGATGATGGCATGTGCTATGTTGCAACATGTTAAAACCATGCTTGATTCTCAAATTGGGGAAGAAGGCAGAAAACAAATCCTGGAGGATGCAAACAATGACTAATAAATTTGACTGGCCAAGAATGCACAAAGATGAAGAACATATTGAAAGAGAAGCATACAATTGTGTTGAGCATGCTATCAGCACCCACTTTGATATCGAAGACATTGATGAATTAACCCAAGAGCAATGGGACGAGATTATGGAGTGGAGGGAAGAAAACGTCAATGAATATTCACCTATGTATGGCGGCTTTGCTGATGTTTATAACATGTGGGAAATGAATCAAGAATGATCTTCGAAATAGTCTATACCCCAAGAATACAAGATCCAGTGGTAGTTGCTGAATTTTCTACACGTATAGAAGCAGTTGAATACATGGAAATTCTCAAAGACAGCCGTCCTCAGACATATAAATTTTGCCAAATCGTAGAAAAAGGTTGACATAATCCTTTTCCCGTGTTATTGTAAAGTATAATAACAAAAAGGAAAAATATGTTCACAATACAAACTGAAAGATTAGCAATTGAACACTACGTTAGCAAGCACAACGTAGACGATTTTGTATATCAAGATACAGTAGGTATCGAAGCATTAGATTACTACTTAACCATGCATGATTCAGTAATGCTAGAGTTTATATGTGCTTACTTAGATCAGCAAAACGGTATAGCAACACCGTATCCAAAGTTGCCAATGTTAATATAGATAGAAAGATGATGATGAGATATAAAAAATACGAAAAAACAATACTTACAGATTGCGATGGAGTCCTACTAGATTGGGAGTGGGCATTTAATTGTTGGATGATACAACATGGATTTGAAACCACAGAAGGATACCAGTTCAAATATGATATGGCTGAACGTTATGGTATCACAAAAGAACAAGTTAAAAAACTAATTAAACAGTTTAATGAAAGTGCCGCAATAGGCTTTCTTCCAGTGCTAAGAGATGCCATGTACTGGGTCAAAAGACTCCATGAACAACATGGTTACACATTTATTTGTATAACAAGTTTAAGTCTAGATGAAAATGCAGCCAAACTTAGAGAAATGAATCTACAAAAAATGTTTGGTAAAACTGCATTCAGCAAGGTGATATGTCTAGACACAGGTGCAGACAAAGACGAAGCACTTAGCAAGTATGCAGGTTCAAACTGCTACTGGTTAGAAGACAAGCCAGAAAATGCAACTGCTGGTTTGAGATTTGGACTACGTCCGATACTGATGGAACATGGACACAACATGAATGCAGATGTTGACTATCCAATAGTTAAGAATTGGTTAGATGTTTACAAAACTGTAACACAATCGTAACAAAACTGTAATATTTCGAACCTTAAATAACCAGTAGACACAACTTTTAACAAGAGGACATTATGTTATGGACCAACTGACACTATGGATGGCACTAGGCTTTTTATTTGCTGGCTATTCAGTTATTGCTAACGATTCAGTACAAACACTAGGTACATGGATAGCAAGTAACAATCAAAGATTTAAGTGGACGACAATGTGGGCTGCCGCAAGTGCAGTTCTATTATGGTGCCTTTGGTATGGATGGTATACCAATGGTGGAGATATAAGTTATGGTAGACTTACAAAGATTCCATTCCAAGAAATACAATGGTATCATGCGGCGGCGCCGTTGGTATTATTACTGTTAACAAGAATAGGTGTACCAGTTAGTACATCTTTTTTAGTTTTAAGTGCCTTTGCAAGTACATTTGTACTAGAGAAGATGCTGGTTAAATCAATCATGGGTTATGCTGTCGCAGGTGTATTTGCCTACTGTTTATGGATATTAATAGCACGATGGCTCAACGAACGTAATGATCCTGTAAAAGAAGAACACAAAAAATATTGGCGTATAGGACAATGGGTAACTACAGGCTTCTTATGGTTTACATGGTTAAGTCATGACGTTGCCAACATAGCAGTGTTCTTACCAAGAGCAGTTCCTTGGGATATGATGATAGGTGTAAGTTTGGTATTTGTACTAGGCTTAGGATTTATGTTCCGTGAAGGTGGAGGAAAGATACAAAAGATTGTATTAGAAAAGCAACACACTAGATATGTACGAAGTGCATGTATAATTGATGGCGCATACTTCTTATGCTTGTTCTTCTTTAAGGAACTTAACAATATTCCAATGTCAACTACTTGGGTATTTGTTGGATTGTTATGTGGTAGAGAACTAGCAATCAGTACAATGAGTAACGGGTCATACAGATTAAAGAATGTGTTTCCTATTGTAGGAAGAGACTTTATGAAGATGATGATAGGCTTGGGTGCAAGTTTAGGAATAGTACTTGCCATACACTATGTGATAGTGCCAAACGGACTATAAATTACACAATATCGACGTTGATGCTAAATAAACGAACGACAACAGCGTCGATATTTTTTTGACTTAAATTTTTTTTGACTAAAGGAAACAAAAATGACACAACTAATCGAACCAAGCAAATTTACTTCCACAGTTGGCCTTTTAAGGTCATTTTTTTTGGAAAAAGGTTTTCTTGAAGTACACACACAAAACAGATTGAGCATACTAGCCGCATGCGAAGATCCATTTAATGTAGCAACATATAACTATGCAGGCCAAGTATGGCCGCTACCACAAACCGGCCAGATGTGGTTGGAACATGAATTACTAAGTCAGCCCTCAGCAAAGGGCTTTTTTTGTGTCTCCACGTCCTACAGACAAGAGCCAAATGCTATCCCAGGAAGACACGACATTATCTTTCCAATGTTTGAATTTGAGTTCCCTGGTGATATCGATGATTTAAAAGCAATGGAATATGAACTATGTGAATACTTAGGATTTCCACGGCCAACAGAAAAGACTTATGCAGAATGGCAAAAGCATTTTGGACTAGCAAGTGACTATGAAATGACTGCTGAAGAAGAAGGTAAAATGTACAACGAGTTTGGTGCTACAATGATCACAGACTTTCCAGAAATGACATCACCATTTTGGAACATGAGTAGATACCCAGGTGAAACAGAATCAAAGAAGATTGATGTTATACTTGGTGGCATGGAAACAATAGGAAGTGCAGAACGTAGTACTGATGTAGACATGATGAGAAATACATTCCACACTATTACAGATGGTGCTTACAGTAGTTTACTATACAAACTGTTTGGTAAAGAACGTGTAGAAGCAGAACTAGAAGAATTTTTAAAATTTGATTTCTTTCCAAGAGTAGGCGGTGGAATAGGCATGACAAGAATGATTGCTGCCTTAGAAAGACACAATGCCGTAGCTAAGGCAGCTTAGTTTATAATCTGGGGTGGTGGAATTGGTAGACACGCACCACTGTTCATGGTGTGGATAAATGTACTGCAATATATTTAACCGTGTAGGTTCGAGTCCTACCCCCAGAGCCAACATATAAATATTTCATGCGTCCAATACTTCCATTTGTTGAAACCATGATCACCTATGCTTGTAACCTAAGTTGTGCAGGATGCACCAACTATAGTGATTACAACATGAAAGGCAGTGTCAGTTGGAAACAAGGCAAAGAATGGCTTAACGCATGGATTGAACGTGTCGAAATCGCAGACTTTGGTATAATGGGTGGTGAACCCACACTTAATCCAGAATGTGAACAGTGGATCTATGGAGTACGTTCTCTGTTACCAAATTCTCAGATTAGATTTACAACCAATGGTGTAAATTTTCATAAAAAACGTGAGGTATTTGACTGGTGTGTAGATGTTGGGAACACTGTGTTTAAGTTTACTCTACATGAAAACAAAGACTATGGAATGGATGCAATAAATTATGTATTAAAAAAGTATAAATGGTTACCAGTAACCGAGCACGGTATTAATCGTTGGATTGGTCCTAACAATACACGTCTACAAATAAATTCGCCTACACAATTTTTTAAAACTTACAAAGGCACATTTGGTAATATGAGCCCTCACAAAAACAACCCTCGTGATGCATTTGATATGTGCATACAAAAAACCTGTCCTCTATTATACCAAGGCAAAATTTATAAATGTAGTAGCATAGCATTGTTGAATCGTGTGTTAAATGACTGGAAACAACCAATTACAGATGATTGGAAGCCGTACACTGATTATCAAGCAATAACCATTGATAGTAGTGATAAAACTATTAAAAATTTCATAAAAAACTTTGGCAAACCACACAAGATCTGTGCAATGTGCCCTACTAAAAATGATAAAGAAAGCACATTGGATCATAGATCCAATGTAATCTCAAAAAAACAATGGTTAAAACTTAATTAACTTGCATAAATCTCCAATACTGTGTCAATAATAGGATGTCTTTGTATATCCTGATTGCTCATGTAACAGACAGCTAGTCCACTGCGAACAGTTTCTAGTCGTTTGCACAAATCAATTAAACCGTTATTGTGTACGGTTCTATCCGTTTGTTCAACATCTCCTGTGATTACTATTTTTGAATTCTCGCCTATTCTTGTCATTAGCATTTTCATTTGATTAGGCGTTGCATTTTGCATTTCATCTGCTATAATCCAGGCATCCTTGAATGTACGTCCTCTCATAAAAGCCAGTGGTGATATTTCAATAGTTTGTTCTTCTAGCATACGTGCTATTTCTTTTGCGGTATAGAATTCACGTAGTACATCAAACAAAGGTCTTGTCCACGGCTCCATTTTACTGTTCAAGTCACCGGGCAAAAATCCATGCTTTTCATCATCAACACCTACTGCTGGACGGGTAAGCACAATACGTTCACATGCACCATCTCTGTATGCTTTTATAGCCGCTAACATCGCAAGGTAAGTCTTACCCGTACCTGCAGGCCCAGTTGCCACAACAATAGTCGTGTGTGGATCTAGTAGGTTTAAGATTAGTTGTTCTTGATTGCGTGACTTCGGAAGAAGTTCTATGTGCTTGCGTTTTAGTGCTTGATTAAAGTTTATTGTGTTGTCTTGAAGTAGTTGTCTTTGATATTTTGCTTTTCGTTTAGCTCGAGACATTGTATCTCCTAAAGGTTGAGGTTATTCGCTACCCACAATAATATTTAAACTTTAAAAAAATCAGAAATACTGTATGTAAAGTTTCAATATACTCCACTAAATAAACAAGCATTTACTTTATCTATATAAGTATTTTAATGCTTCAAGGACTTCACTTAGAACTCACCAATATCTGTATGCTCAAATGTCCTGGGTGTCCTCGTACACAGTTTATCAATATATTTCCTCAACATTGGAAAAACCAAAGTCTGGATGCAGAAACTTTAATGAACTTTTTAGATATTGATCTAAAAGGCAAAAATATTTTGATATGCGGGCACTACGGAGACCCAATTTATCATCCAGATTTTTTTAATATTGTCTCGCAACTTAAAAGTCGAGATGCTATTTTAGAAATCGTAACCAATGGTAGTTATAAAAAAAAGGATTGGTGGAAACAGTTTGTTGCATTACTATCAGACAAAGATACAATAAGATTTAGCATCGACGGGCTACCAAAAAACTTTACAAAGTACCGTATAAATGCTGATTGGCAAAGCATTGAAATAGGTATGAAAGTGGTTGCACAAAGTAATTGTAAGTCCAAATGGTCTTATATACCATTTTCATTTAATGAAAACGATATCAAAGAAGCAGAACTACTATGCAAACACATTGGTATCAAAGAATTCGAAGTAAACAAAAGTGATAGGTGGGATGAATACACAGAACATCTAAAACCCTCTGCAGAACAAATTGGTTTACGTGATCAAAATATGCAAGCATGGAAGCAAAAACAAAAAGAAAAAAAAATTAATCCAGCATGTTTATCAACAGAAAGTTTCCACTTTATTTCTGCAGATGGCTTTTACACGCCTTGTTGTTATTCTTATGATTTTAGATTCTACTACAAGAATCCATTTGGATTAAACAAAGATGAGTACAATATTCGAAATACCACAATTACCAAAGTACTAGAAAACAATATTACAAAAGACTTTTTTGATAACCTTGATCAATACAGTGTGTGTCAATTCAACTGTGGCGATTGTGATGCATAAATTTCCAATAAGTTTTAGATTATATAGCACTGATTACAGTGCACCTTTAATGTTTAACCTTTATCATAATCAACAACTAATCTACAGTGTAGATCATGTATGTGAGTCTACAGATATCAATATTATGTTACACACATACGAAAATCAAAGTCAAGAATTATCCTGGCTAATGGCAGGAAAAAAACATGAACATACAAAACTAGATAAAAACGGTAAAATACTAAGTGATGCTGCATTAATTACAGAAAATTTTAAGCTAGATAACTTTGAACTTGGGCATAAACTCACTGATCATTGTGTGTACTGTCATGACAATAACGGAACCACAGAAATATCACAAAATACCTACGATCATTACATGGGGTGCAACGGGCAGGTGTTTTTTAGTTTTACTAGTCCAGCTTATATATGGATTTTAAAAAACTGGTAAGTTTAATAAAAAGGTAAATACTAGTAATAGCAAAACAAAAAGGCCTCAAATGTCACTTAGTGATTCAGAATTTTTCAAAGATGGTTCCGATTATTGGATGGTTGCAGACAATATCAAAGGCATCTACATGAGTGATGGTAGCATGCGTGTATTGGTTGACTTTGAACGTGTGCTCAATGAACTTGATATATTTGCATTTCGCAACTGGGAACTTGGCGAACTAGTAGCAGGTCCAGAACAAGGTCCTTACAAAACAAGTTGTACATTTTTATGGCCAGCAAAATTGATGCCAGACCCAAGAGGTGCCATGCGATTACTACCGTTTGATTGCGAAGTTAAATGGAAGAAAACCAAAATGAAAGTGCCTGTAAAAATAAAAGATCCAAGCGATTTCAAGCCAGGCACAAAAGTTGCTAGACTCGTAGAAAAACCAGTATGGCTAGTTGAAATAATCATGCCAAAAAGTCTAATGTCAGACATACGGACTGGTAGCATAGAACTAGAAGATGAAACAGTTGATCTACAGGATCTCGACGATGCCTACGATGCAGACCTAGATCAGCAACAGGTCATGGATGCAGATGCACAACAAGAAATGGATACAAACATCGATGTCCAAGTTTAATTTAACAGAAGGAATAGGCTACAAAGACCTAGCAGGCATGATGAAAAGCACCATCTACATTGATGACTTTTCAAGCAAAATGGGCGACGATGATGAGATAGTTGTTGCTAGTTTTTATGTACGTGATAGACAAGCCGCAGTAGACTTGATCAACTGGTTTGAAAAAGGCTATGACTTTGTACTAGATGCAGACATGTCACCAGGTGAAGTCAAACCAAATAGATATCTAGTGTATGTTGAATTAAAACGCAGAAACTACACAGGCGATAACATAGCTAACTTACTCGATGACTTTAACACATTAACTGAATATGAAGGTGATGGATGGACCATGGGCTATCGTGGTAAAGAAATGCCTTTTACAGTGGAAACATTCAATCAATTAGTACCAACTTCGCCAAAAACCTATCGTGAACGTGAGCAGTTTGAGCTCAACGAGATGAGAACTGCAGCCGGTATTTCTCCTAAGACTATATATAACAAAGGCAAACGTGCCAAAGATATAGAGAATTTATTAGCAAACGCAGGTAGATAATGCCCTATAAAAAAGTACTTGCTTTTGGTGACAGTTTCACCAGAGGTGATGAGCTATCCGATTGTCCACCACAATCAACCACAAATCCATTCGCCCACAGCAAAAAAACATGGCCAGCACTAATCGCAGAAGCATTAGAAGTTGAATATGATTGTCGTTCAGAAGGTGGCAGAGGCAATCAATGGATAAGCAATATGGTCAACAGTCATATTAAGTTTCAAAGGCCTTATCTTTATATTGTAAACTGGACCTATTTTGGAAGATTTGATTTTTTAGATAATGATGATAGATGGAGCACACTTTGTCCAGGATCAGCAAAGCAAAAATTTGAATTAGATTACTACAAAAACTTTGATAACGATTTATGGAATCTCAATCGCAATTTACAATTAATGCATTCATCATTGTGTTTACTGAAAGACCATAAAGTTGATTTTATATTCACATGCCAAGATACATCATTCAAAGAAACAATAGATACTCTACGTTCTAATTTTGATTCCGGTATACACAATCATTGGAAAAGATCAATTGAAATTTTACAAAAATCAGTGGTACCTACTATTTGTGAATTTGAAGGACTTACATTTAGAGAATGGTCTGGCAAACATGGTTATCCAATTGGTCCAGGTAGTCATCCACTTGAAAAAGCTCATGCAGAGGCCGCTAGATACATAAATACCTATGTAATGGAAGGAAAAAATAATGGACATAGATAAACTTAGAGAAGAGATAGCATATGACGAAGGCTCAGTTAATGAAATATACCTCGACCATCTCGGGTTGCCTACTTTTGGTATTGGTCATTTGG
>Ga0255752_10002979_pt1 | contig 18038 bp, 22 predicted proteins | sample 011ome_25_FD_179952 | JGI IMG/M metagenome (GOLD analysis project Ga0255752, IMG submission 179952) | Coastal salt marsh microbial communities from the Groves Creek Marsh, Skidaway Island, Georgia - 011512CT metaG (version 2) | ecosystem: Environmental > Aquatic > Marine > Intertidal zone >... | reverse complement strand
GTTGGAATGGTGGTTGGTTAGAAATAGGTGGATGCGGTATGGTGCACCCTGAAGTTCTAAAGCAGGTAGACATCAATTATGATAAATTTCAAGGATTTGCATTTGGCTTAGGGGTTGAAAGATTGGCTATGCTACGCTTTGGTATTAACGACTTACGTCCATTTTTTAATAATGATTTACGTTTCCTAAAGCAATTTATAAGGTAGAGAATGCAATTTTCAAAAACATGGCTACAAACTTTCTTTGCTAAATCGTTAGATGATTATGATTTAAGTTACTTATTAACGATGGCTGGATTAGAGGTAGATGAGGTTTTAAACCTAGACACACTTTCTGATCAAATTATAGTTGGAGAAATTGTTGGGATTGAAAAACACCCGAATGCAGACAAGTTAAATATATGCGAAGTAAATATTGGCCAGAAGAATTCTTTGCAAATAGTCTGTGGGGCCCCAAATGCCAGAAAAGGGATCAAGATTCCATGCGCTTTAGTAGGTGCAAAACTTCCAGAATTTGAGATAAAAAAAGCTAAATTAAGAGGGGTTGATTCTTTTGGCATGCTTTGCTCAGCAAGAGAAATAGGGTTGCAGTCTGACGAGAATGACGGTCTCTATGAGTTAAGTCAAAATCTTGAGGTTGGTTTGACGATTAAAGAGGCCTTATCTCTTACAGATAAAGTTTATACGCTCTCAATAACACCAAATCGAGGTGATTGTCTTAGCATGCTGGGTATTGCTAGAGAAATTTCAGCCCAAACAAAATTAAATGTAACCAATTTGATTGTTCCTGAAACATCTCATAAATTTAATAACTCACAAAAAGTACTGATAGAGGAAAAAAATGCTTGCCCGAGGTACTGTGGAATTCAGATTAAAAATATTAACAACACTGGAAAGCTTCCTCAATGGATGATTTCTTACCTTGAAAGAGGAGGGATTGGTTCAATCAATCCTGTGGTTGATATTACAAATTTTGTTATGCTTGAGCAAGGCCAGCCTTTGCATGCTTTTGACCAAAAAAAAATCAATGGAGATATTTATGTCCGTCGAGCAAAAAAAGGTGAGTCTTTAATGCTTTTAAATGAGCAAAAAATTGATTTCATGGGCCCAGAATTGTTAATAGCTGATAATGATGGCCCACTTGCTTTGGCGGGTATTATTGGCGGAATTGAATCATCAATTACCCCAGAAACTAGTGAAGTTTTTTTAGAAAGCGCATTCTTCCAACCAGAAGAAATAGCTGGACGAGCACGTTCCTTTGCTTTGAATACTGATTCATCTCACCGTTTTGAGCGCGGCGTTGATTACAACAATACCCTTAGAGCGATACACCGAGCAGTTAATCTAATTGAAGAGTTTTGTGGTGGAGAGCATTCTGATGCCATAGACCTTGTTGATAAATTGCCGACACGTAATCTAATTAAATTAAGATTAACAAAGATTAATAAAATCTTAGGTATTGATATAAAAGAGTTGGAGGTTGAGGACATTCTTAAGCGACTTAACCTAAGTTTCTCAAAAAAGGAAGATCATTTTGAAGTAACCGCACCGTCATATCGATTTGATTTGAATATAGAGGCTGACTTAATTGAGGAAGTTATTCGCTTGTTCGGCTACAACAATATTCCTGCAATTACTCCGCAGTCAACATCATCCATAACCAAAACCTCAGCTATTAATAAAAACCTTGATGAAATAAAGTTACATTTCTCAAACCTTGGTTACAACGAAGTTGTAACTTATAGTTTTATTGATAAAGAAAGCGAAGAGAAATTACATGAAAATAAAACTATCATTGAGCTGAATAATCCTATTGCATCACAAATGAATTCCATGCGATCAAAGTTGTGGGCAAGTCACTTAGAAACCCTCACTTATAATGTTAATCGTAATCAATCACAGGTACGAATTTTTGAGATAGCCTCTACTTACCATAAGCATAATAATGAGATTGTTGAGGAGCAAATGGTTTCCGGATTAGCTTACGGTAGTAAATATCCAGAGCAATGGTCAGAAGAAAAAAAATCAATAAATTTCTTTAATATTAAAGGGGATATAGAATTAATCTCATGTAATTTATTAGATATTCTTTCACCAAAATCTAGTATACCAACCGCACTTCATCCTGGACAAACTGGCGAAATTTTTAGAGAGGGAAACCATGTTGGGTGGCTAGGTCAATTACATCCAGCTTGGCAGCAAAAATATAGCCTAGATGATAAAGCTTATCTCTTTGAATTTAAAATTAATTCTATAAATAAAAGTGAATTCAATGCCATTGAATTACCAAGCAAACTTATTCCAATTAGAAGAGATATTTCTGTTTTAATTGATAAAAATATCCCGGTTGGCAGTGTTATAGACGAAGTTAAATCGCAAGCTATTAAGTGGTTAGTTGACTTCTACCCCTTTGATATCTATGAGGGAAAAGGTATAGAAAATAATAAAAAAAGTATTGCATTTCTTATACTTATGCAAGATACTTACAAAACACTTGAAGATAACGATGTGAATAAAATCGTTGATCAAGTGTTAAATATTCTTCAAAGTAAATTTAGTGCAACACTGCGTTGATTTTGGATAGATACTTATGACGTTAACAAAAGCAGAACTTGCTGAGGTCTTATTTGATGAAGTAGGTCTTAATAAGAGCGAAGCCAAGGAAATGGTTGAGGCCTTTTTTGAAGAGATTCGATTGGCGTTGGAGAGTGGCGAAAGTGTAAAACTCTCGGGATTTGGTAATTTTGAATTGAGAACTAAATCTGAACGTCCTGGAAGAAATCCGAAAACTGGCGAAGAAATACCAATCAAAGCGCGTCGTGTTGTCACTTTTCACTCAAGTCAAAAATTAAAAACTAGTGTAGAAGAGAAGACAACTGGAAAACAAGCATAAAAAAGTTTTACCGCCTGTCCCCACTAAACGCTATTTTGCAATTGGTGAGGTTAGCGTTTTATGTGATTTAAAGCCACATGTGCTCAGATATTGGGAGCAAGAGTTTCCACAGTTACAGCCCTCAAAACGCAAAGGTAACCGTCGCTATTATCAACAAGCCGAAGTTTTGTTGATTCGAAAAATAAGGGAGCTCTTATATTTTGAGGGATTCACAATACAAGGAGCAAAAGCTAAGCTGACAGATAGGAAATTTGTCAAAGATGCAACCTCAGAGGAGGCTATTCAAAAAGCCCAGGCTGAACTCCCCTTGGAGTCAGATAATCAACTCTCTGTGGCTACTGAAAATTTATCAAATTTTAAAAGCCAGTTGCATGATGTTTTAAAAATTCTCAAATAATACTCGGGGCGTAGCGCAGCCTGGTAGCGTACTTGCATGGGGTGCAAGGGGTCGTGAGTTCGAATCTCACCGCTCCGACCAATTATTTTTCCTTATAGGTTATTCAATATCTCTCAAAAATAATGCTTTAAACAAGATAAGCTTGATTTATTTTAAATTATCCCCATTTATTTACTAACTTTTGAAGGAGTAAATAATGAGATTTGATAAATTAACAACAAAATTTCAACAGGCTTTTGCGGAAGCGCAAACACTCGCTAACGTGAACAATAATACGTCTATTGAGTCATTTCATTTGCTACTTGCGCTTATCAATGATGCGCAAGACGATACAACTTCCATTTTGACTGCCGCTGGCTCCAACGTACACAAACTAAAACAAACAATTACTGCTGAGATAGAAAATTTACCAAAAGGTAGAAATGAGAATGGTGAGATAAGCATCTCAAGAGACTTGAATAATCTCTTAAATATTACCGAGAAGAATGCACTTAAGCACAACGATAGTTTTATTGCTCCAGAGATGTTTTTATTAGCATTAATTGACGACAAGAATATTGGAGGCAAATTACTTCGTGAGTCAGGTTGTGATAAATCCCTCCTTGAGCGGGCTGTTTTATCTGTCAGAAAACATCAAACTGTTGACTCACAAGACGCCGATGGGCAACGGCAAGCTCTAGACAAATACACAATAGATTTAACAGAAAGAGCGAGCCATGGAAAACTTGACCCCGTGATTGGTCGTGATGATGAGATAAGAAGAACAATTCAAGTTTTACAAAGAAGGAGCAAGAATAACCCGGTTTTAATTGGTGAGCCTGGAGTTGGAAAGACTGCAATTGTTGAGGGCTTAGCTCAACGTATCATCAACGGTGAAGTTCCTGAAACATTAAAAAATAAAAAAGTGCTTTCATTAGATATGGCTGCTCTCTTAGCAGGAGCGAAATATAGGGGTGAATTTGAGGAGAGATTAAAGGCGGTGTTAAAAGAAATTTCAGCACATGATGGTCAAATTATTCTTTTTATTGATGAAATCCACACTATGGTTGGAGCTGGAAAAGCAGAGGGATCGATTGATGCTGGCAACATGTTAAAACCCGCACTTGCAAGAGGAGAGCTGCATTGTGTTGGCGCTACAACTTTAAATGAGTATAGACAGCATGTTGAAAAAGATGCCGCACTAGAGCGTCGTTTTCAAAAGGTGTTGGTTGATGAGCCCTCAGTTGAGGCCACTATAGCCATTTTAAGAGGTTTACAAGAAAAATACGAAATTCACCATAATGTTGAAATTACTGATCCGGCAATTGTGGCTGCAGCTGAACTATCTCACCGTTACATCACAGATAGATTCTTGCCTGATAAAGCTATTGACTTAATCGATGAGGCAGCATCAAAAGTGAAAATGGAGATCGATTCTAAGCCCGAAGTATTGGATAAATTAGAGAGAAGACTCATACAACTTAAAATTGAGAGAGAGGCAGTGCGGAAAGAGAAAGATGAGGCATCACAAAAAAGGATGGCCGCAATTGAACAAGAGATATTAATTAATGAAAGAGAATTCAGTGACTTAGAGTCGATTTGGAAATCAGAAAAAATAATCCTCAGTGGTGCACGAGATTTGAAAGAAAAAATCGAGCAATTAAAATTTAAAATAGAGGAAGCCAAGCGTTTGGGCGATTGGCAGAAGGTTTCAGAAATACAGTATGGAGAGTTACCAAAATTAGAGGACCAGCTTAAAGAGGCCTCGAAAAATGAGAAAAGAAAAAAAGAAAAGCCCCGTATGCTCATAACGGAGGTAGGTACAAACGAAATTGCCGAGGTGGTTAGTAGATCCACAGGAATACCCGTAGCTAAAATGATGCAGGGTGAGAGAGATAAGTTAATGAATATTGAAAGTAAACTTCATCATCGAGTTGTCGGTCAAGATGAGGCTGTAACTACCATTTCTGATGCTATTCGGCGCTCACGTTCAGGTTTAAGCGAGCCTAACAAGCCTTACGGCTCCTTTCTGTTCTTGGGGCCAACAGGCGTTGGAAAAACTGAATTAAGTAAAGCATTGGCAGAGTTTTTATTTGACTCTGAGGATCATTTAATTCGAATTGATATGAGTGAGTTTATGGAAAAACACACAGTATCTCGTCTAATTGGAGCTCCTCCTGGATATATTGGCTATGATGAGGGTGGCTATTTAACTGAGGCTGTTAGGAGAAAACCTTACAGTGTTATTTTATTGGACGAAGTTGAAAAAGCACACCCAGATGTCTTTAATATTTTACTGCAAGTTTTAGATGATGGCAGATTGACAGACGGCCAAGGTAGAACGGTTGATTTTAAAAATACAGTGATTATTATGACCTCAAACTTAGCCTCTCAAATGATTCAAGATAAAGCAAATGAGGATTATCAAATTTTGAAACTTGCAGTGATGGGTGAGGTTAAAAATTACTTTAAGCCAGAGTTTATTAATCGTATTGATGAGGTGGTGGTATTTCATGCGCTAGCTGAGAAAAATATCCAGTCAATTGCAAATATCCAGCTCGATCGCCTTCGCAATCGACTTTTATCAATGGAAATGAAAATTGAATTTACAGAAGAGGCTATCAAGCAAGTTGCACAAGCCGGTTTTGATATGGTATACGGAGCTCGTCCTCTGAAACGCGCAATACAATCGGAGATTGAAAATCCACTTGCAAAGAAAATTCTCAATGGAGAGTTTTCTGGAAAGGACAATATTCAGGTGAACTTCGATAAAAACAAATTCACTTTTGAAAAAATTTAATTTCTATAAAAATTCTTTCATTCTGCTATGCTCTTAAATGAGAGGAGGTTAAGTGAAAGCCATTATTTTTGATACTGAAACGACAGGGCGCAAAAATCCAGTCATTATTGAGGGTGCCTGGTTAGAACTTAAGAGCATATTGCCATACCAGACGGGAGAGAGTTTTTGCCAAAGATATAACCCTGAAAAACCTATTGAGTTAGGTGCTTTAGCCACACATCATATTTATGATGAAGAGCTTAAAAATTGCCCTTTACATAGCGAGTTTTCAATTCCATCAAGCGTGGAATATATTATTGGACATAATATTGATTATGATTGGAATGTGGCCGGTAACCCCAATATTAAGCGTATCTGTACTTTGGCTCTTGCTAGGAGAACTTGGACTGACTTGGATGCTTATTCTCAAAGTGCACTTTTTTATTTTTTAGAGCGTGATAAAGCTCGTGATGTTTTGAAAAATGCTCATTCGGCTTCAACGGATGTTGAGATTTGCTCAGCTATTCTTAAAGCTATTTGTGAAAAGCAAAATATAGATTCGTTTGAGAGTTTATGGCAGGTGAGTGAAAAAGCACGAATACCAGTCATTATGCCCTTTGGAAAGCATAAAGGGCTTGCGATAAGTGAAATTCCTCAAGATTATAAAAGATGGCTTGTCAGCCAAACCGACCTGGACCCATATTTGGTAAAAGCCCTTACGCAATAATGGAATTAATTAGGATTTCAAAGTTACTATCAGAGAAGGGCTTATGCTCCAGAAGAGAAGCAGACCGATATATCGAGGCAGGATGGGTTACTGTTGATGGTAAAGTGGTTAAAGAACTGGGCACTCGCGCTAGAAGAGATCAAAAAGTTGAATTAAATCAACAGGCTAAAAAAATACAATCATCTAAAATTACCATAATTTTGAATAAACCCGTTGGCTATATCTCCCATCTAGATGACGAAAAAAAATTCAAGCCTGCATCAAGTTTAGTCACGTATGAAAATTTCCATGGAAATGATTACCCTAAAAAATTTAATATTGATACTTTGGCCCCAGCTGGTCGTCTTGATATTGATTCAACCGGGCTCTTGGTTCTAACTCAAGATGGAATAATTGCCAGAAATATAATTGGCGAGAATATTGTTATCGAGAAAGAGTATTTAGTTCGGGTTGAGGGTAATTTATCTGAAAGTGGTATGGAATTACTAAATCATGGACTAATTCTTGATGGATATAAGCTAAAACAAGCGAAGGTCTTTTGGCAAAATGATGAACAATTAAGCTTTACTTTGATTGAAGGCAGAAATCGACAAATAAGAAGAATGTGTGAGCAAGTTGGTCTAAAAGTTATAAATTTGAAGCGTGTACGAATCGGCAATGTGAAGTTATCTAACCTACCCTTGGGTAAATGGCGGTTATTGGGACAAAATGAAAATTTTTAACATTATAAAAATAAGCTAAACTAGTGTTTGATGCCTTATTTCATAATTTTTTGCTTGTTTTTTAATTTTAATCTCTTTGCCAAAGATCACTCCTTCAAAGACTTTACTGAGGCGAATTTTTTTGCTCCAATCGATGAAGATTATTTAAAGCTCAAAGCTGTTTGCAGGCAAAACTATGATGATAAAAATAGAAAAAAATATTTTGAAATTTTGTTCTACAGCAACCAAAATCACGTGTTTGATTTAAACAAGCATTTTCGAGCCTATGAGCTTGGCCACCAAAACCTCAAGCGACCCTTTTACTCTTTTACCGTTAGGAACTGGTTTCATGCCTTAGCGATTAAAACCAAGAATGTTAACTTTATCTCTAATACTTCACAATTAACCAAACGTCGTAATGAAATAATTCCAGAAAAACTCTTTGAAGATATATTGGGCGATGGCGAATTTACCCTATATTTTCATTACCTCATGGATAACACAAAAAGCTCAGGTAATTTTCAAGTCATCAATCAAGATATTGTTCGAAAATGTTTTGATTAATGGAATTTTTATTATCTTTTTCTGCTAAAGAACTTCTCACTGCAACCTTAATTTTTTTTGGTGCAATTATTTATTCTTCAGTTGGTCATGGGGGTGCCTCCTCATATATAGCTATTATGACCCTACTTGGAACGCCTGTTAGCTTAATTAAACCTATAGGGTTAACGCTTAATGTTATTGTCTCGTCAATTGCCTCTTTTCGTTTTATCCAAAACAAATTTTTTAATTTACAGGTTTTCTTGCCCATTATATTTGGGTCTGTACCTGCTGCTTTCATAGGGGGCTACATAAATTTGCCGGAAAATCTTTATCGACCGCTACTTGGCTTTGTTTTATTAATTGCTGGTTTGCAACTTATATTTAATTTTTTTAAGACGAGCGCAAAAGGCCAAAAAAGAGTAAACCCTATGCTTGCCTTTTTTACTGGAATTATAATTGGTTTTATTTCAGGGCTAACTGGAACGGGTGGAGGCATTTTTTTATCACCAATAATTGTTTTAATGCGTTGGACAACCGTTAAAGCCGCCTCAGGTACGGCAGCAGGATTTATTCTTCTTAACTCTATTGCTGGCTTGTTAGGTAATCTGTCCTCCGTAAATTCTTTACCCCCCGTCGTTTTTTTATTTTCCATTTCAGTTTTTTTTGGCGTAATGATTGGAACTCAGTTAGGGATCAAGCATCTTAACCCTGTCGGCTTAAGAAAAGTTTTGGGCATTGTGTTAATTATTGCAGCTTGGAAATTTATCTTAACTTAAATTATGTACAGTAAATACAAACATTTCTTTTGGCTTTTTTTTTGTATAGGGTTCTTCTTATCTATTTTCCTTGTTTTTAATGAGTATTTTTCAAACCAGATATTTGTTCAACGTTATGATGCTGAGGTAAGAAAATGCGTAAATGAGAACAAGCTTTGCGATATTGAGGTGCTTAAATTAAGAACTATTGATTTAGACGCAAACCAAAAGAAAATTCTTGAGCTCGGTGATTTAATAGATCATCACGTATTTTTTTATTGGAATATATTGCGTATATTTGGGCTGTTTATTCTTGTTGGGATTAGCCCATTTATTTATGTTTGGATAAAGCAACAAGTTACTAAATCTAGATATTAATATCTTTTGTAAATTTATTACCTTTGGTATCAGCTGCGTTTAAAACAACATTCCCATTAATTTTCTTAGGTAGCTGAATTTTCAGGTAAGGGTCTTGGCTGATTGAGATTTTGTTTTGAACTGCCAAAATTACCTCGTTATCATGAAGGAATATCATGTCTCTAACAATCCATTCAGGAATGTAACCACCAGATGCTAGGTCGCGTTGCAGTCCAGTAAAGTTTGGATGTTTAATTCGTGTTACCAAAAAGTCTTCTTTAGATTTCATTAAAATTTTGCCAAGATCAGCAGTCAATTCTGGGTCGTGCACATCCATGTAACCACTGCATCCACCTGAGGCGCGTATCTGTTGGTAACTCATGTAAAGATTCCCTTGGGTATCTTCAGCAACAGCTCGAACAAAGGAGTCAGTTTCCATTCTAATACGTGTGGAAATATTTAAATTTTGTGTTTTTTCAGTTAGAAAATAAGTTGCGGCATGTTGAGCAGGGTTTGCATCAATAATTAAAAATACATGTTTGATGGTGATATCATTTGGCGAATTAATTTCAACTTTAACAGGAACTTGTGCACCACTTGAAGCACGTTTTGGACCTGAAAGTTTTACAAAATCTGCATCTACAATAATCCTATCTTGAAACATTTTTTCTTTGACGAAGGGCCATAGCTCTGGATTTGCCTCAGCAAGCAAATTCAGCGAAAATGTTAGCAAAAAAAGAAAACTTATTTTTTTAAAAAAATTCATACGAATATACCTATTTTTTATGTCTAATTTATTACAATTTAACAATAATGTCCACTTTTCAGCTATTTAGATTCTTACTACTTTTTAAGATTTTTCTCTGTCTCGGAGCTGTAGCGGATGAATTGTCCAAAAATGCTTTGGAGGGAGAGCCTGATCAGCAATTTCGATTTGCGCAATTACTCATCGAAGACGATCTAAACACGGCAAAAGATTTATTAGAGGTTGCGTCTTATCAAAATCATATTAAGAGTCAAAAATATTTACTAAGTTATCTCAAGAAGGATGACTTTCGTATTCATTTATTTATCGATAACGTAAAAAAATATGAACCTGTTTTAGAGAAGATATACTCAGCAGAAGGTTTAAAAGAACTCAGGAGAGTTGGCAATTCTGGCGATATAGAAACACAATACCTTTTTTGGTTTTTGTACGTTAACGACATGGGTGTAGGCAAAGCTGAAGCCTACACTTGGCTTAAACAGGCTGCTGGAAACGATCACCCTGAGGCTTTATTTAACTTAGGCTTGCTCTATTACTATGGTTATATCGTGCCAAAAGAAACTCCCAGAGCTTACAAGTTAATTCAAAAATCCTCCAAACTAGGTTCACCCTTTGCTAGCGCTCTACTGGAAAATAAGGTTTTAATTTTTTAGCTCTTAAATTTTCTAACAAGATTGACATACCGTAATAAAATTGTCATATTTGAACTATTAAGTTAAATAAACCTTAATAAATTGTTGTTTTGCAATATATTTGCATTTTTTTTTACTAACAGGGGAGTATGTAAATGAAGAAGACTTTACTTGCAACATTAATGGGGGCGTTTTTATTTGGTTGCGCAACACCTGAGCCAGAGCCCGCAGAGGAATTCCACCCAACTGACGCATTATTAATTGGTGGAAACGGTGGCTTTAACCCATCAGCGGAAGAGGGCGGGGCTGACCTTGGTGATTTAGACGCGCCAGCTGCACCGGAAAAAGAATTCCACCCAACTGACGCATTATTAATTGGTGGTAACGGTGGCTTTAACCCATCAGCGGAAGATGGTGGAGCAGATTTAGGGGATTACTAATTTTCAATTTTCTCCTTTTATGATTAAATATTACTTCAATTATTATTTATAAACGAACGGGAGAAAATGATGAAAAAATTAGTTTTTGTTAGTTTCGTATCTGGATTATTTGCATCATCAGCCTTATTCGCTGATGATGCTTTTCATCCAACAGACGCTCTATTGATTGGTGGTAACGGTGGCTTTAATCCTGCAGCAGACGATGGTGGTGCTGATTTGGGTGATTATGCAAGTGAAGCTGCTCCCGCAACAGCTTTTCATCCAACAGATGCTCTATTGATTGGTGGTAACGGTGGCTTTAATCCTGCAGCAGACGATGGTGGTGCTGATTTGGGCGGCTATTAAAATTCTTATAGTATCCATCTGACCGAGCTCATGTGAGCTCGGTTTTTTTTAAATTCCTTAATGATTTTCTTTAGCCCATCTTCATGCTCATCTTCATGGCTATTTTTTAGGATGAGCCTAGTATGTTTAATGTAAATCTCAAGTTGAACCTTTGTTGCTACTTGTAGCAACATCTTCAATGATCTGGTTTATGTTTAATGAACTTTATTTAACATAAACAAGGAGAAATACTATGTGGACACAACCTACAGCAACTGAAATGCGTTTTGGTTTTGAAGTAACTATGTACGTTTGCAATCGTTAATTTTTAATGAAATTAAAAGCTTGTAAAAATACAGAAATTACTGATTGGCTTTTCCACGGATGGCGATGTACTTGCCCGATGTGTTCAGCCAAGTCTATTAATTAATTTTTTTTTAGGAGAAACATTATGTGGACTAAACCTGCAGCTACAGAAATGCGTTTTGGTTTTGAAGTAACCATGTACGTAATGAACAAGTAATTCATTTGTTCTATGAGAAAGCCCGACTTGTTCGGGCTTTTTTTATATATATAATCACTATAATGAAAATTCTCCTTTTTGTTCTTTTAATACCTCTTTGCACCAATGCTATTGCCAATGAAAATTGGACATTAATTCATGAGGATAAAGCCACTAAAACTACATTTTATGTGAAACTAGATAACTTTAAACTGTTTGAAAATAAGGTTCGTATGTGGGTGATGGAGAGTTTTGCTGCGCCTCAAAAAGTTAAAAAATTAGAATATAGCTCTTTAAAAAGTCTAATTCAGGTTGATTGTGGGGCAAAAAAATTGCGTTATATGGCTTATTCACTTTATAAGAATAAAAAAGCACAAGGGGTATCTATTTATAATAAAGGGGTGCCATCAGAGTGGCTGAGCGTTAACTCAAATACCATTAACTCAGCTTATATGAATATTGCATGCGAGGAAGCAAAAGCTAGTTAACAAAAATTGTAATTTTCTCTGATATAACTGCGGGATCATGAGGAATATGATGATGATCCCCCAATATTAGCTGCAGTGTATGCTCCCCCGGAGGTAATTGGATTGTTGTTTCCGTTTGACCTTTGCCAAAATGGATATGATTTTTATCACTGGGAATCGGACGATCAAGTGAAGGAAGGTTATCTAAGTTAATCAACAAATGATGATGTCCCGTTTGCGCATATTTTATGCCAGCGGGTGCAACACCCATGTTTTTTAGACCAAAAATAATTTTTATTGGATTGCTTATAGTTGCATTATTTTGGGGTGCAATGATATATAGCGCAGCATTTTTTGGTGCTGGTGTTTTTTCCATGGCATATGCTAAAGAAATAAATAGAGCATTAAAGCTTAAGAGCAATATTAAAATTAGTTTTTTCATTAGAAGGGTAAATTCTCTTTCTCAATATAAGTCGACAAACAATCTTTAAATTCGTCTTGTATTTTTTTTAAATTTTCGTCTGTGTCCGCCTCAAACCTCAGAACAATAACGGGAGTAGTGTTAGATGCCCTCATAAGGCCAAAGCCATACTCATACTCAACTCTCAGTCCATCAATTTTATTTATACTTTGAGCTCGGGGGAAGATGGCCTGATCTTGTAGGGTCTTGATTAATGAGTGCTGCTGCCCTTCATCAAGGGCGATATTTAATTCAGGCGTACTAAACCCCTTAGGTAAAGATTCTAGTATCAATGAAGGATCTTTATGAGCACTCAAAATTTCGATCAGTCTTGCAGCAGCGTAAAGTGCATCATCAAAACCATACCATCTATCGTTAAAAAAAGTGTGGCCACTCATCTCTCCGGCAAGAGCAGCATTTATTTCTTTCATTTTCATTTTAATATGAGAATGACCTGTTTTCCAGATGAATGGCTTTCCACCTCTAGAGCTAATCCAGTCAAATAGGTATCGAGTTGATTTGACATCAAAAATAATAGTAGCCCCGGGATTTTCATCAAGAACAGCTTCAGCAAATAATAAAAGCTGCCTATCTGGGTAGATAATTTCACCTGATTTGGTCACTACGCCTAAACGATCAGCATCGCCATCGAAGGCCAATCCAAACTCACTGTCTGTCTTCTTCACATTTTCAATTAAACTGGTAAGATTTTTGGGATTTGATGGGTCAGGATGGTGATTGGGAAATCTGCCATCAACCACACAAAATAAATTTTCAGTCTGCACTCCGAGTTGCTGGAAAAGCTCTACTGCGCAGACACCAGCTGCACCATTCCCACAATCTATTGAAATTTTTATAGGGCGTTTAATTTTAATATTACTGGTAATTGCCTTGAGGTAGGACGTTTTTATATCTACTTTTTCAAGTTTTCCCGCACCACAACGAAAATCTTTTTTGCAAATACGTTGATAGAGGTCTTGTATATCTTTAGAGGTTAATGTTCCTTCGTTGATAACGGTTTTAAAACCATTGTAATTTGGTGGGTTATGACTACCCGTTATCATTACACCTGTTTTGGTATTAAGGTGAAAATTACTAAAATAGAGCATAGGTGTTGCAACAAGACCGATGTCAATTACGTCAATACCTGTAGAAAGGAGCCCCGTAATTAGCGCATCTGATAGCTTTGGGCTAGAAAGTCTGCCATCACGACCAACACAAATAGTCCCTTGATTTTCTTCAAGTGCCAGGGTGCCAATTGCTTTACCTATTAAGTTGACAGTCTCTTTATCGAGTGATCTATCTACAATTCCACGTATGTCATAAGCGCGAAAAATATTTTTATCAATCGCATTACTCATACTCATCTATCCAAGCAAGTTGAATTGCTTCTAGAATACGTTCCCCACATTTATTTGGGTCATCACTAAAGCCCTCTAACTCGATAACCCACTTCATAAGATCGGTAAACCTAATGGTTTTCGGATCAACATCTGGTTTAAGGTCGTAAAGCCTTTCAGCGATTTCTTGCGTATCAGTCCATTGCATAACTTAAATTTAACTCCCTAGGGTTCGTTTTGTTAAATAACTTAAACTTTTAACATGATAAGATATCTTGTTGAATAACAATAGATAATTAATCCAATAATTTATGTTTAATAAAGACCTATTACTTAAAAAAACTGATCCAGAATTATGGAGCCAGATATTAAATGAAACAGAGCGACAAGAACGGCATATTGAATTGATAGCCTCTGAAAACTATACCAGCCCTGCAGTTATGCAGGCGCAGGGATCTCAATTAACCAATAAATACGCAGAAGGCTATATTGGCAAGCGTTTTTACGGCGGTTGCGAATTTGTTGATCAAGTTGAAAAGCTCGCAATAGATCGTTTAAAAGAGCTTTATGGGGCTGAATATGTTAACGTGCAGCCGCATTCTGGTAGCCAAGCAAATCAGGCTGTTTATTTTGCGATCCTTAAACCTGGGGATACCATAATGGGAATGAATCTTGGGCATGGAGGACACTTGACACATGGCTCACCTGCAAATCTTTCAGGCAAATTATTCAATGTAGTTCCTTACGGGTTAAACGATAAAGAAGAAATTGATTATGATGAGATGGAGAAAACTGCTACTGAAACAAAACCAAAACTCATCATTGGTGGCGCCTCTGCTTACTCCTTGAGATTTGATTGGAAGCGTATGTCAGAGATCGCAAAAAAAGTTGGCGCATATTTCATGGTTGATATGGCACATTACTCTGGCTTGATTGCTGGAGGAGCGTATCCTAACCCAACACCTTACGCAGATTTTGTAACGTCAACCACCCACAAGTCTCTCAGAGGGCCGCGTGGAGGGTTTATTATTGCCAAGCCAGAGTTTGAAAAAATTATTAACTCCTTTGTATTCCCTGCAATTCAAGGCGGACCTCTAATGCATGTAATTGCAGCAAAAGCTACTGCTTTCTTAGAGGCGTTGAAGCCTGAGTTCAAAAGTTATCAGGCACAGGTTGTTAAAAACGCTCAAACCTTGGCTAGCGCATTACAAGAACGGGGGTATCGCATCATCTCTGGCAGAACCGAATCGCATGTTTTTTTAGTTGATCTTCGTCCAAAAAATTTAACAGGTAAAAAAGCGGATCAGTTGTTAGGCCAGGCCCATATTACCGTGAATAAAAACTCAGTGCCTAATGATCCTGAAAGCCCTTTTGTGACCTCAGGAATTCGATTAGGCACTCCAGCTATTACAACGCGAGGATTTCTGGAGGCCGAGACTAAGCAGGTTGCGAATTTGATTGCAGATGTCCTAGATCAACCGGATGATGAAACAAATATTACTTCAGTCAAAATTAAAGTAAACGAGCTGACGAAACAATTTCCTGTTTATGGCAAATAAAGTTTATGAAATGTCCCTTTTGCAGAGCTGAAGATACACAGGTTATTGACTCCCGTGTCAATGATCAAGGTAATTCTATTCGTAGGCGTAGAAAATGTGGTAGATGTGAAAAACGTTTTACAACCTATGAGCACATTGAGCTGTCGTTACCACAAATTATCAAGCAGGATGCCAAGCGAGAAGAATTTAATCGAGAGAAGCTACTCCACTCTATGTCTAGAGCTCTACATAAAAGACCAGTACCTGCAGAGTATATCGATCAGGCGTTGGAGACCATCATTACAAAAATTCTTGCCTTGGGTGAAAGAGAAATTAATTCTAGGGACCTAGGGGAGTTTGTGATGCATGAATTGAAAAAGCTTGATAAGGTCGCTTATATTCGCTTCGCATCAGTCTACCGTAGCTTTTCTGATGTTGAAGATTTTAATAACGCAATTAAAGACCTAGATTAGCTCTTGACTACCGTGGATAATTTTTTTATGAATAAAGCCATAAATTTGGCAAAAAAGGGATTGGGGAAGACGCACCCAAATCCCTGCGTAGGATCAGTTTTAGTTGCTAATGAAAAAATTATAGGCCAAGGATTTCATATTAAAGCAGGTTGTGACCATGCAGAAATTTTTGCATTAAAAGAGGCCGGTTCAAAATCTAAAAATTCTACTTTATATATCACTTTAGAGCCATGTTCACATGAGGGGAGGACTCCACCGTGCGTTGATTCAATAATCAAAGCTGGCGTCGCGCGAGTTGTTATTGGCTCGAAAGATCCTAACCCTATGGTAAATGGTGAGGGAATAAAACAATTAAGGGCCGCAGGAATTAATGTAGAGGTCAATTTTATGCAGGAACAATGTGAAAAATTAAATCCTGGATTCTATAAGCGTATGCTCGAAAGACGACCCTACGTCAGGTCTAAAATTGCTTGCTCGTTTGACGGAAAAACAAGTCTTAATAATCGTGAAAGCAAATGGATTAGTTCGGAGGCATCTCGTAATGATGTTCAAAAATGGCGACAAATTAGCGCAGCAGTTTTGACAGGCGTTTCAACCATTAATGCTGATGACCCGCAATTGAATGTCAGGCAAAGTGGGATTGACACTCAGCCAATAAGGATAATTTTAGATACTCATTTGTCAGTAAATATAAATGCAAAAATTTTAAATCAATCAAACATTATAATTTTTCATCATGACGACCCCCGTGGAATACAAAACCTACTTGAAGATAAAAAAATTAAACTTATCAGAACAAAAACCAAGAATGGCTTAATAGACCTTACAGTTCTCCTAAAACAGTTAGGTGATATGGAGATTAATGACATCTTGGTTGAATCTGGCCCAACACTGAATGGCGAACTATTAAAAGCACAATTGATTGATGAATTAATTATTTATCAAGCTCCAATACTATTAGCTGGTGATGCTAACTCTTTATTTAATCAACCAGTTTTGCAATCTATAAAGGATAGGATTTATTTGGAACATAGCGACATCCGAAATTTTGCTGGCGACATTCGATACTTATCGAAAGTACATTACAGTCATGTGGATTGATAGCCACTGTCATTTGGATTTTATTTATTCCAAAGAGGACCTAGCAGTCCTGAGTGGTCGATTAAAAGTACAATTAATTGAGAAGATTATAGTCCCCTCAGTTAGCCCGAAAAATTTAGACAGGGTGATAAATCTTGCTAGCAATCATAACTGGTGCGACTATGCTCTGGGCTTTCACCCCTTATTTTTAGAGAATGTAGGTGATGCTGATTTAGAAATACTTGATAATTGTATTGGTCAAAATAAGCCACTTGCCATAGGCGAAATAGGTCTAGATCTGTTTAGCAATGACCAAAATTTTAACTTACAAGAAACTATTTTTGTTGCTCAATTAAAGCTTGCAAAAAAACATGATTTGCCTGTAATAATGCATGTGCGAGGGGCAATTGACCAAGTGTTAAAAAATCTTCGCCGATATAATGTGAAAGGGGGAGTTGCGCACGCCTTTAATGGTAGCACGCAGCAAGCTACTCAGTTTATTGATATGGGTTTTAAACTGGGCTTTGGAGGAGCAATGACATACGCTAGAGCTACACACTTACAGTTTCTTGCGAAGACACTTCCATTAGAGTCGATTCTTCTCGAAACAGATGCCCCAGATATTGCACCAGAATGGCTTGAAAAAGGAGAAAAAAACTCTCCAGAGCAATTACCCAAAATTGGTCAATTTTTAGCAAAAATTAAGGGGTTAAAAGTGTCTGAATTGGCTGCTATTGTTAAGGATAATACGTACCAAGCTTTCCCTAATTTAGTTAAGTTATACACATGACTTCAAGTTCTACTTTAACTTTTATGAAAAAATGTAATGTTGACAATGAGATACAGTAAGTAATTGTTTTTAAAGGATTTTTTTTTAGCTTAAATT
>Ga0255752_10002973_pt1 | contig 18064 bp, 14 predicted proteins | sample 011ome_25_FD_179952 | JGI IMG/M metagenome (GOLD analysis project Ga0255752, IMG submission 179952) | Coastal salt marsh microbial communities from the Groves Creek Marsh, Skidaway Island, Georgia - 011512CT metaG (version 2) | ecosystem: Environmental > Aquatic > Marine > Intertidal zone >... | reverse complement strand
GGTCGATCAGGTTGATGCCGATTAGTGTAAAAATGAGATTCACTACACCGACACCTATTCCGCTGAGTAGAGCGGTACTGGCTCCTAGACCGGCGGCTTCAAAGATTCTCGGCGCGTAATACAAAAAGGCATTGATGCCCGAAAATTGATTGAAAAAAGCGAGCAGTATCGCCAGGGTAAGCGGGAAGCGGTATTTTTTGTCTAATACCGATTCCGATAACCCCTGAGCACTTTGGCTGTGCGCGTGGTCTTGGACCAAATCATCGATACTCAAATCAGATCCCAATACCTGTAACACTGATTTAGCTTCATCCACCCGGTCTTTGGAAACCAACCAACGCGGGCTCATAGGGACAAAGAAGACCATAGCCGTATAAGCGAGTGCAGGAAAAGCTTCCACGCCCATCATCCAACGCCAGTCATTAGGTCCTATTCCTTCCAATAGGTAATTGGACAAAAAGGCAATTAGGATCCCAAATACAATCATAAATTGATAAAAACCAACCAATCGGCCTCGGTCTTTAGCGGGGGCAATCTCTGAAATATAGGCTGGAGCGGCAATGGTCGAGGCCCCAATACCCAGGCCGCCTAGAAAGCGGAATACGGCAAAACTAACCGGGTCTTGAGCTAAGGCTGATCCAACAGCGGATACAGAGTATAGGATACCAATCCAAAAAAGTGTTTTTTTGCGACCTATTCGCTGGGTGGGCCATCCGCCAAAAAGTGCGCCGATTACTGTGCCCCACAGGGCCATACCCATCACCACTGTTCCGTGAAAAAAGTCGGTAGATTGCCAAAGAGTTTGTAGTTTTTGATCTGCTCCAGAGATGACCACGGTGTCAAAGCCGAATAAAAAACCCGCCAAGGCAGCCACCATGGAGAGTCTGAACAATTTTTTTTGCATGGGTTGGTTGTTTAGTTGGCGGCCAATGTACACAAAGTCTCCAAACGATGCACAATTTTTTCTGTAGCCCCGAGGTGTTTTTCCACCATACCTGCATTGGTAATACCCATTTTTGCTCTTGTTTCTGGTTGATGGAGCAGTGTTTGTAACGCATGATGGGCCTGAGCTGGGGTCGAAACGACCCAAGCGCCACCTAGGTCTACCAAACTTTGGGCTTCTCTAAATTTTTTATAATTAGGCCCGATCAGTAAAGGAACCCCGTAAACGGCGGCCTCTAAGGTGTTGTGCAGCCCAGTTTTGAGTCCTCCACCGATGTAGGCCACGGTAGATTTTTGATACAAACTGCCCAACAAGCCAAAATTGTCGATCACTAGAACAGGATGATTAGCCTGGGTGGGGTATCCCTGGGCTGACCAAGTACTGTATTTTAACACAGGCTGGCGGACACTGGCCAATAACTCATCAAGGTGCTTGGCGTCCATTTTGTGGGGGGCCACCACCCAAAGACACTCCATATGGGCGTCATCCATCGCTGTCTTCCAGAGTTGCATATCTTCTTTCCAAGCACTCCCCAATACCACTACAGGTCTTCCCTGTGCGAGCACGTCCACAAAATCAACGTTTTTAATATTTAAAGAGGTTTCTTTTACGCGATCATAGCGAGTATCTCCAGAGATGGAGATTCGGGAGATGCCGATGCTGGTCAGCAGATCCCATGAGGCTTGGTCCTGTACCTCAATGTGGGATAGTTTGTTGAGGGCATGGCGAAAAAACCCTCCATAGTTCCTGAAATATGGCTGTTGGATGCGAAAGACCGCTGAAAAGAGGAGTGATTTTATTCCTCGTTCCTCCAGCGCCTGCATCATCATGGGCCATATGTCGTATTTGACAAACAGAGCTACCTTGGGTTGTAGGGCTTGTAAAAACTGTCGAGATCGACCCAAGCCGTCTAGGGGTAGGTAACAAACCAAATCATTTTGATGGTCCATGGTGGGAGCTACCAGTTCATAGCCAGAGGCGGAGAAAAAGCTCAGCGCAAATTGGTGGTTGGGGTATTTCTGGTGGAGTTTTTTCCATACAGGTTGTCCTTGTTGCCATTCCCCATAGGAGGATACATGCATCCAAATCAGCGGTTTGTTTAGTTGGCGGTGACGGGTCAAGTAGGCGATGGTGTTTTTTCTGCCCTCCACAAAGGTGTGCAGTACTGGAACTACCCGGGCCAACACAGGGAGCCAAAACGATACTTTAATCAGCAGTAAGCGGTATAACCATTGCATGGCGCTAATTTACGTTTCCTTTTTATTGCACTAGGGCCTGGAGAGAATATTTGTAGATTTGTGGCATAAATCACATTCATGAAAAAAATCCAAATGGTCGACCTCCAAGGTCAATACCAGGAAATTAAAGCAGAAGTCGCCGAACGGTTTGAGACCGTACTCGATCAATCCACGTTTATCAACGGACCTGAAGTTCAATCCTTCTCCACAGCTCTGGAAAAATATTTAGGAGTTGCCCATGTCATACCCTGTGCCAACGGTACAGACGCACTCCAAATCGCGATGATGGGGCTGGATTTACAGCCTGGAGATGAGGTAATTACGGCTGATTTCACCTTTGCTGCTACGGTGGAGGTCATTGCCCTATTGCAACTTACGCCCGTGTTGGTCGATGTTTTGCCCGATACTTTTTGTATCGATCCCAAGGCGATTGAACGCGCGATTACGCCCAAAACCAAAGCGATTGTTCCGGTGCATTTATTCGGCCAATGCGCTGATATGGAGGCTATTCTAGCCATTGCAGAAAAACACAACCTCTACGTGGTCGAGGACAACGCACAAGCCATCGGCGCTACCTACACCTTTAGTGATGGCCGTAAAGCCAAAGCGGGTACGATGGGACATGTGGGTTGCACCTCCTTTTTCCCCTCAAAAAACTTAGGTTGTTATGGAGATGGAGGGGCTTTGTTTTGTCAAGATGAGGCATTGGCTCACAGGTTGAGAGGTATTGTCAACCACGGCATGTACCTGCGTTACCACCACGACGTGGTCGGAGTTAACTCTAGGTTGGATTCTTTGCAAGCAGCTGTCTTGAATGCCAAGCTACCCAGGTTGGACAGTTATAATCAAAAACGCCGCTTGGCTGCTCAACGATACAATTCGCTGCTCTCTGGGGTGCCTGGGGTTATTTTACCCAAAATGAGTTCTGGTTGTGGGTCCATTTGCGCTCAGTGCGACTGTCATGTCTTTCACCAATATACCTTGTTGGTACCCGCAAATCTCAGGGATGGTTTAGTCACCCATTTACAGTCTTTGGGTGTTCCTTCAGGTGTTTATTACCCCATTCCTTTGCATCGCCAAAAAGCTTACCTCAGCGATCGATACAACGAGGCTGATTTTGAAGTGACCAATCGCATTTCCGAGCAGGTAATTTCCTTGCCGATGCACACGGAGCTGGATGAAGAACAACAAACGTATATCGCCCAATCTTTGGCAAAATTCCTGTGTACTGATGGCTAAAATTCTAATTACAGGTGGCTTAGGCTACATTGGGTCTCACACGGCTGTAGTGTTGATTGAAAAAGGGTATGAAGTGGTTTTGGTGGATAATTTGTCCAACACCCGTCACGAAGTGCTCGCGGGGATCGAACAAATTACCGGAAAACGCCCTGTTTTTTACGCTATGGATTTGGCTAAAAAGCAGGATGTAGCCGATTTGTTTGAACGGGAAAAAGACATAATGGGCGCTATTCACTTTGCGGCCTATAAGGCGGTAGGAGAGAGCGTACAAGAACCATTAAAGTACTACCAAAACAATCTCTGTAGTTTGATTTACCTGTTGGAGGCTTTGGATCAAATTCCCGGAAGCGCCCTGATATTCAGTTCGTCGTGTACGGTCTATGGACAGGCAGATTCCTTGCCAATCAATGAACGTGCACCGATTAAGCCGGCTGAATCTCCCTATGGAAACACTAAGCAAATAGGGGAGGAAATCATCAGAGACCTGTGCGCGGTGTCCGACCGAATCAAAGCCATCGCTCTGCGTTATTTCAATCCGATTGGCGCTCACTCCTCCGCACTTATTGGGGAGTTGCCTTTGGGAGTTCCTCAAAATTTGGTGCCGTTTATCACCCAGACGGCCATCGGTATCCGAGAGCGTTTATCGGTATTTGGGGATCAATACCCCACTCCAGACGGTACGTGCATCCGTGATTACATCCATGTAGTGGACTTGGCAGAAGCCCATTTGGCCGCTTTGGAACGCATTTTGGGTGGCTCCATGAATCAGTCTTATGAAGTGTTTAATGTAGGTACTGGTCAAGGCAACTCTGTTTTGGAAGTGGTGCACGCTTTTGAGGCAGCTACTGGGGTGAAATTGAACTACGCCATTGCGCCCAAGCGACCTGGTGATGTTATCGCCGCCTATGCCGACACCCGCAAGGTGGAAGAGGTTCTGGGCTGGAAAGCGAGGCACACCCTGGAAGAATCTTTGGCTTCTTCATGGGCTTGGGAACAAAATATCAGAAAAAAACAGTAAGTTCACAGGACCAACCATAATTGTTCCTGATGAAAAAAATCTGCTTTCTAGTGGCCTTGTGTACCAGTGCTTTGGTATGGGGGCAAAAAACCTACATTCAGTGCGGGGGTATCTACGATCCAGCTACCCAAAAAACCACGAGTCAATCCACCGTGGTTGTCGAGGGAAATAAAATCTTGTCCATTGCCTCAGGATGGCAAAACGGCGGAGAATCAGACCAGTTGATCGATTTAAAATCGGCTACTCTGATGCCGGGATGGATTGATCTTCACGTGCACATTGAAAGCGAAATACATCCAGAAACCTACCTCAATAAGTTTTTGTACAACAAAGAAGATGTGGCTTTTGAGTCGGTCGCATTTGCCCAGAAAACATTGCAAGCTGGCTTTACCTCTGTGCGTGATTTAGGTGGGTCCGGTGTCAATATAGCTTTGAGAAAAGCGATTGCCAGAGGCTCCGTGGATGGCCCGCGTATTTGGACTGCGGGTAAATCCATCGCTTCAACGGGAGGGCATGCGGACCCGACCAACGGAGTTCGCGCAGATTTGATGGGAGATCCTGGACCTGCACAAGGAGTGATAAACTCGGTGGATGAGGCTAGAAAAGCGGTGCGTCAACGCTACAAAGAAGGAGCCGATGTCATTAAAATTACCGCTACAGGTGGAGTGATGTCCATGGCCAAAAACGGGCATAATCCCCAGTTCACTGTAGAAGAAATCAAAGCTATTGTCGAAACAGCGGCTGATTATGGCATGCTTACCGCCGCACACGCGCACGGTGATGAAGGTATGAGACGGGCTGTTGTCGCGGGAATCAAAACGATCGAACACGGGAGTTTTATGTCCGAGGCTACTATGGAATTGATGAAAAAGCACGATGCGTATCTAGTACCCACATTATCTGCGGCCCAACACGTGATGAACAACGCAAAAATTCCCGGATACTATCCGCCGATGGTCACCGCTAAGGCGCTTGAGGTGGGACCGATTACCTCAGCTACATTTGCCAAGGCGTATCAAAAGGGCGTAAATATTGCTTTTGGAACAGATTCCGGTGTGTCCCACCACGGAGACAATGCCCGTGAATTTATCTATATGGAGCAGTCAGGTATGCCTTTTAAAGCAGCCCTAAAAGCCGCTACCACTACCAATGCGGCGCTTTTGGGTATGGAGGATCAACTCGGTCGAGTCGCCCCTGGTTATTTAGCTGATCTGATCGCATTGTCTCAACATCCAGATCAGGGAGCTGAAGCAGCCTTGGGCGTGTTGTTTGTGATGAAGGATGGAAAGGTCTACAAGCAGCCAACCCCGTAAATTTCCTTGTTTTTTAGGCGTTTAAAAGAGGTAAAAATCCGGAAATAGTGTACTTTTGAATGTTTTTTTGCCGTTAAGGCTTAATGCAATTCAATGGACAAGTATTCATTTCTCAACGCAGCACACACTGCGTTTTTTGCTGACCTATACGATCGTTATTTGGTCAATCCTGATTTGGTTGAACCGAGCTGGCGTGCATTTTTTCAAGGATTTGATTTTGGGCAAGAGTTTTCTAGCGCCACATTAACCGGAAGTGAGTTACCGCAGATGGGTGCGCTCTCTGAGTCCGTTCCCGATTCGATCCGCAAGGAATTTATGGTGGTGAAACTTATTGACGCATACCGATCAAGGGGCCACTTATTTACCAAAACGAATCCAGTTCGAGCCAGAAGAACCTACGAACCTACCCTAGATCTAGAAAATTTTGGATTAAACGCAGCTGATCTAGATACAGTTTTTTCCGCTGGAGAAATATTAGGCCTGAAGGCCACCTCTTTGCGCAATATTATTGATCACTTGCAAGCAATCTATTGCCAGTCCATCGGCGTTGAGTACATGTACATCCGCAAGCCAGATCGCGTTCAGTGGATTCAAAACTGGATTAACGTCAACGACAACCAACCTAGTTTTCATGCGGATCAAAAGAAACACATCCTTAAAAAATTGACCCAAGCGGTCAGTTTTGAGATGTTTTTACACACCAAATACGTCGGGCAGAAGCGTTTTTCGCTCGAGGGTAATGAATCGTTAATCCCGGCGATCGACGCGATTATCGAAAAAGCTGCCTCTATAGGCGTTAAAGAGTTTGTCATGGGTATGGCTCACCGCGGGAGGTTGAATGTGCTCATGAATATTTTTGGCAAGTCTGCCAAGGATATTTTTAGCGAGTTCGACGGCAAGGATTACGAACAAGTAGTTTTTGACGGGGATGTGAAATACCACTTGGGCTGGACTTCAGCCCGAACAGCCGATAACGGCAACGAAATCACGATGAATATCGCGCCCAACCCTTCTCACCTGGAGACCGTAGGGGCTGTGGTAGAGGGAATTGCCCGAGCCAAACAAGACACAACCTATGCCGAGGACCCCTCCAAAGTGCTGCCTATCGTGGTCCACGGAGACGCGGCCATTGCTGGACAAGGTATTGTGTATGAAATTGTGCAGATGGCTCAACTGGATGGGTACCGCACAGAGGGAACGATTCATATCGTGGTCAACAACCAAATTGGTTTTACGACCAATTATTTGGATGCCCGTTCTTCCACCTACTGCACGGACATCGGAAAAGTGACCTTGTCCCCCGTATTGCACGTCAACGCTGACGATGCGGAGGCGGTGGTGCATGCGGCACTATTTGCCTTAGACTACCGCATGACCTTTAAGCGCGATGTGTTTATCGATTTGTTAGGGTACAGAAAATACGGACACAACGAGGGGGATGAACCTCGTTTTACGCAGCCTAAGCTCTATAAGGCGATTGCGGCCCACGAGAATCCCAAAGAGATTTACACCCAAAAGCTATTGGCCGAAGGGGTGATCGACGAGGCTTTTGTCGCTTCTTTAGAGGAGCAGTACAAGCAAGAGCTTGAAATGCAATTGGAAGATTCCCGCAAGGTGGAAAAAACCGTGGTAACCCCATTTATGGCGGAAGCTTGGAAGGATTGCTGTCCGGCTACCGAAAAGGAAATGGTTCATCAGGTACACACTGCGTATCCGCACGAACGATTAAAAGCCATAGCGGCGCACTTGACTGAATTGCCTAAAGGCATGAAGTTTTTGCGCAAGGTGGATAAGTTGATTGAGGACCGAAGAAAGATGGTTTTTGAAACTGATCAGCTCGATTGGGCGATGGGCGAATTACTCGCCTACGGATCACTGCTTGAAGAAGGTTTTGATGTGCGGATTTCTGGACAAGATGTGGAGCGAGGTACTTTTTCCCACCGCCATGCCGTGCTTAAAGTAGAAGATTCCGAACAAGAAGTGGTGCTGCTTAGAGATATGCCTTCACGTCAAGGAGATTTCCATATTTTTAATTCTCATTTGTCAGAATACGGGGTTTTGGGCTATGAATACGGTTATGCAATGGCCCATCCTAAGGCGCTGACCATTTGGGAGGCTCAGTTTGGGGATTTCTCCAATGGTGCCCAAATTATGATTGACCAATATATTTCTGCGGCGGAAGATAAGTGGGAGTTGCAAAATGGATTGGTGATGTTGTTGCCTCACGGATACGAAGGACAAGGTGCGGAGCACTCTTCTGCCCGCATGGAGCGATTTTTACAACTGTGTGCTAAAGACAATATGTTTGTGGCAGACTGCACCACTCCGGCCAATATGTTCCACTTGCTCAGAAGGCAACTCAAAGCAGCGTATCGCAAACCATTGGTGGTATTTACGCCTAAGTCTTTGTTGCGCCATCCATTGGCTACCTCTTCTTTAGCTGATTTTTCACAAGGTCATTTCCAGGAGTTGATCGATGACGCTTCAGCGCAAGCGTCCCAGGTGCGCAAAGTGGTTTTTTGTACAGGTAAGTTTTACTATGATTTGCTGGCCCAACGCCAAGAGCTCAATCGTTCAGATGTGGCCTTAGTGCGTATCGAGCAGTTGTTTCCGCTACCCGTTGATCAAATTGAAGCGGTTATGGCCAAATATACCCAAGCTGATCGATGGATTTGGACCCAAGAAGAGCCCAGAAACATGGGGGCTTGGAGCTATTTATTGATGCATTACCCGGGTGTGTCCCAATGGACTTTGGCGGCACAAGATATGTATGCCTCTCCGGCAGCAGGTAGTCCTGTTCGCGCGAAAAAGCGCCATCAGGATGTGATTGATCAAGTGTTTTCTCTCTAATTGAAATAATTTTATCGCCATGATACTAGAAATGAAAGTTCCTTCTCCAGGAGAATCCATCACCGAGGTTGAAATTGCCTCTTGGTTGGTGGCCGATGGGGATTACGTTGAAAAAGATCAAGCCATTGCTGAGGTGGATTCAGATAAAGCCACTTTGGAATTGCCTGCTGAGGCTAGCGGCATCATCACGCTTAAGGCGGAAGAGGGAGATGCAGTAGCTGTGGGGCAAGTAGTTTGTTTGATCGACACAGCTGCCGCTAAACCATCTGGTGCTACAGCCCCTGCTGTCTCAGAAGAAGCTAAAAAAGATGCGGCTCCGGCTCCTGAAGTCCCTGTAGCTCCAGCTTCGGCTGCTCCTAAGGTTCAAAAAGGTGCTGGAATTGCCTCGCCGGCTGCTCAAAAGATTTTGGCGGAAAAAGGAATGGATCCTGCTCAGGTTCCTGGAACAGGTCGTGAAGGTCGCATCACCAAGGAGGATGCGCAACAAGCGGTACCTTCTATGGGATCTGCCCCCACACATGGAAGTAGAGGGGAGTCGAGAACTAAGTTGTCGATGTTGCGCAGAAAAGTAGCCGAGCGTTTGGTGGCTGCTAAAAATGAAACTGCGATGCTCACCACGTTTAACGAGGTGGACATGAGTGCGATATTTGCCCTGCGCAAAGAGTATAAAGATGCGTTTGCCTCGAAACACGGCGTTGGTTTAGGGTTTATGTCCTTCTTTACCTTAGCGGTCATCCGCGCGCTAAAAATGTTCCCAGCCGTCAATTCAATGATCGATGACAAGGACATGATTACCTATGATTTTTGCGATATCAGTATTGCGGTTTCAGGTCCAAAAGGTTTGATGGTACCCGTAATCCGAAATGCTGAATTGTTGAGTTTTAGAGGGGTAGAGGCTGAGGTGAAAAGGTTGGCTGTGCGCGCTCGTGAAGGGGCGATTACCGTAGATGAGATGACGGGAGGTACGTTTACCATCACCAACGGGGGTGTTTTTGGCTCTATGTTATCTACGCCGATCATCAATCCTCCTCAAAGCGCTATTTTAGGGATGCATAATATTGTGGAGCGCCCAGTGGTTAAAGACGGAGCAATCGTTGCGGCGCCTGTGATGTACGTGGCCCTTTCTTATGACCACAGAATTATCGACGGTCGTGAGTCTGTAGGTTTCTTGGTCGCTGTTAAAGAAGCCCTGGAGAATCCGATTGAAGTGCTGATGAACAATCAGGTGAAGCAAGCGCTCGAACTTTAGTTTCTGTGTTTGTAGATACCCATACACATTTATATGTGCCAGAATTCGATGCTGATGTGGCACAAGTCATCGAAAGGGGGGTGACAGCCGGTGTTCGTCGGTTTATACTTCCAGCCATCGATTCGACCTATACACAACGGATGCGCCAACTGGAACAGGCGTATCCGTTTTGTGTTTCTGTGATGGCGGGACTTCACCCCACGCATGTGGGTCCGGAATTTGAACAGGAGTTAGCTCATGTACACCATCAATTGTCCACGGAAAAATGTATAGCTGTTGGTGAAATAGGGATTGACCTCTACTGGGACAAAACCTATCTGAAAGAACAACAAGAGGCATTTGCCCGGCAAATCCAGTGGGCTCGGGACTTTAATCTTCCCTTTGCGATCCATTGTCGACAAGCTTTTGATGAGGTTTTCGAGGTGTTGACTTCTTTTCATGGGCTTCATCGCGGGGTATTTCACTGTTTTTCAGGTGATTTTTCTCAAGCTCAAAGAGCTATTTCCTTGGGGCTTCACCTAGGAATTGGTGGCGTGGTGACCTTTAAAAACGGTGGTATCGATCAATGGATCAATCAAATTCCCCTAGAACATTTGGTTTTAGAGACAGATGCTCCTTATTTAGCTCCGGCACCCCATAGAGGAAAACGAAATGAACCTGAATACCTTACCTTAGTGGTGGCCAAATTAGCGGCGCTGTACGGTGTGAGTGAGCAAGAGATAGGTGAAGTCACTACTGCTAACGCCAAAACCCTATTTAATTGGTCTGATGAAAGCTTATAAAGCCAAAATTTTGGTGATTTACACCGGCGGGACCATCGGAATGGTGAAAGATCCAGAGGATGGTGCGTTAAAACCATTTGACTTCGACCATTTGGTGGCGCAGATTCCCGAATTAAAGTGGCTGGATTGTCAGATCTCTTCTATTTCTTTTGCTCAACCCATGGATTCCAGCAATATGCAACCGAATCACTGGATTGAATTGGTGGAATTATTGGAAGTCAACCACGAAAATTACGACGGTTTTGTGGTGTTACACGGAAGCGATACCATGAGTTATACCGCTTCTGCTTTGTCGTTTATGGTGCGCGGCTTGGCCAAGCCTATTATTTTTACAGGCTCTCAGTTGCCTATCGGTGATTTAAGGACCGATGCTAAAGAAAATTTAATCACCGCGATACAAATTGCGGCGCTTCATCAGGACGGGATCCCCGTAATTCAAGAGGTGGGTCTGTATTTTGAATACAAATTATACAGAGCCAACAGAACGACAAAGGTAAGCGCCTCTCATTTCAATGCATTTGCCTCCTTTAACTTTCCTGCGCTGGTGGAATCTGGTGTTCAATTAGAGGTCAATCACGGATATTTATGGCGCAGTATGCTTGCGGCCCCTGTGTTTCACAAACGACTCAACAATAAGGTAGGGCTTCTGAAATTATATCCTGGCATGCCCCAGTCCCTGGTTCGTTCCGTGTTGCTCGAAGCAGGTCTATCGGCTGTGTTGATCGAATCTTTTGGTGCTGGAAATGCTCCAGACGCACCTTGGCTGCACAAACTCATCCAGGAGGCGCTTGCTCAAGAGGTGCTTCTATGCCACGTAACACAGTGCGCTGGCGGGGGTGTGTTGGATGATCACTACCAAACTAGTATCCGGTTTAATCATCCGGAAATCCTCAGTGGAAGGGACTTAACCACTGAGGCGGCCCTGGCCAAGTTGATGGTTTTATTGGGCTCTGAAATTGACCCTCAAGAACTTAGGTCGCTGTGGTCGACTTCTTTGTGCGGCGAGCAAAATAATTAACCGCAATCGTTTGATTTACTAGCTTTTTTTTTGTTATTTGGACCGTTTTTTAACTAGAGAGGTGGCCGAGTGGTCGAAGGCGCACGCCTGGAAAGTGTGTATACACCAAAAGTGTATCGAGGGTTCGAATCCCTTCCTCTCTGCTGAGTAAGTTTTAATTTTTTATTGACTAATTTTTTTATCTTTAACACCATTAACTAACTAAAATTTAAGTTGATCACAATGAAAAAACCATTTTCAATCCTAGCAGTAGCTGGGTTATTTGTTACAAGTACAAGTATCGTAAGCGCAAAAGCAATCGCTGGTCAAATGTCTGCTGCATTGACTACAGCTGCCGTTGTTTTGCAAGAAGAGGCTCCCGCAGCCAAAGGATTCACACAAGTATTAAAAGAGCAATTTATCCAAGGGGGTGCTTCCTTCATGGGAATTGTATTGCTTTCTTTGATCCTCGGTTTGGCTGTAGCCATCGAGCGTATCATTTTCTTGAACTTGTCTACAACCAACACCGCTAAACTTAGAGAAGACGTAGAAGCTGCTTTAGCTTCTGGAGGGATTGAAGCTGCTAAAGAATTGTGCAGAAATACTAAAGGTCCTGTTGCTTCTATCTACTATCAAGGATTAGATCGCGCTAAAGAAGGTCTTGAGTCTGCTGAAAAAGCAGTTGTTGCCTATGGTGGTGTGCAAATGGGTCAGTTAGAGAAAAACGTTTCTTGGCTATCTTTATTTATTGCAGTAGCTCCGATGCTTGGGTTCATGGGTACTGTAATCGGGATGATTCAGGCGTTCCAAAAAATTGCTGCTGTAGGTAACTTGAGCGCATCTTTGATCGCTGGGGATATCCAAGTAGCTCTTTTGACTACTGTATTTGGTTTGATTACTGCGATTATTTTGCAGATTTTCTACAACTACATCGTAGCAAAAATTGACAGCATCATCAACGATATGGAAGATTCTTCTATCGCTTTGATCGATATGTTGGCTGCGAACACCAAAAAATAATCAAGCCTCAATTTAAAGTTATATAATCATGCATAAGTTTTTAAAAATTGCATTAATCGCCTTGGGCTTGATTGGAACCATTCTGTGGTTTCAACTACCGGATGCGGAGATGCCTGCCAGTGAGGCAGTTGAAAGTACTTCTATGAGCTTGATGTTCATGATCACGTACTTGTTGTTGGCGATTGCTATATTTTCTACACTGTATTTTGCCATCAAAAAAATTCTTTCATCTAAAGCTGTATTAGTCAGTACCTTGAAGTCATTGGGTGGATTGTTGGTAGTTGTATTGCTATCCTACATTCTTTCCAGCGGTTCTGATGTAAGCGTTGAAGAAATGGCCAACCTTGGGATCGAAACCACTGAATCAACCATCAAAAATATCGGAATGGGTTTGAATGTATTTTTCATCCTCATGCTGATTGCTGTGGTGCTTATGGTAGGACCTGGTCTTAAACGCGTATTTAAAAAGTAATATTATGGCTAGAAGAGGAGCACCACCAGAAGTAAATGCTGGCTCAATGGCGGACATTGCGTTCTTGCTGCTCATCTTTTTCTTGGTCACCACGACTATTGAAACAGATGCAGGTTTGGACCGTATGCTGCCTCCGATTGAACCGCCTGATTCAGACGTTGTCATTAAGCAAAAAAACATTTTCATGGTGAACGTTAACAAGTATGGACAAATACTTGCTGATGAACAACCCGTGGAGTTGGCTGATTTGCGCTCATCAGTAATTGCTTTTTTGGATAACGGAGGTTTATCCAAATCTGAAGCTACTCAAGACAACCCCTTTTGTGACTATTGTCAGGGATTGAGGGATGTGAGTTCTTCAGACAATCCTGAAAAAGCCATTGTCTCTCTGAAAAGTGATCGCGAAACCAAGTATGGTGTATACATCGCCGTTCAAAACGAGATTGTTGGGGCCTACAATGACTTAAGAAACCGCGAAGCTCAACGTTTGTACCGCAGAAATTTCACCGAAATGGAAGACTTGTACAACAACCCAGAAACTCCCAGCGAAATTCGCGAGGAGTTAAAGGAGAAAGTAAAGCGTATTCAAGATTTGTTCCCTCAAAAGTTTTCTGAGGCTGAAACAGCTATTAAATAATTTTAAACGATAAAGTATGTCAAAGTTTAACAAGAAGAAAAGCGGCGATTTGCCACCAGTTTCTACAGCTTCTTTGCCGGATATCGTTTTCATGCTGTTGTTCTTCTTTATGACCGTAACGGTGATGAAGGACAGTTCTTTGAAAATTGAAAACACCTTACCTAATGCCAACGAAATTAAAAAGTTGGATAAGAAGGATCGTGTGATCTATGTGTATGCTGGTAAACCAACTCGCGAATATCAAAAAGCTTTTGGTACTGAAACTAAAGTACAGCTAAACGATAAGTTTGCTGATGCTAAAGAAGTAGGGGCTTATATTTTGGCAGAACGCGCCAAAAAAGCACAAGAGCTTCAAAATGTGTTGACCACTTCGCTGAAAGTGGATAAAAATGCCAACATGGGTATTATTCAAGACATTAAAATGGAGTTGAGAAAAGTAAATTCTCTTAAGATTAATTACACCACCTACAACGGTGATGCATTTAGGAATTTAGAGTAGTATTTATTGTGATCTTAAAAAACCCCAGTGCTCGAGTACTGGGGTTTTTTATTTTATAACGATTTTCTGAGTCTCGCTACTGGAAGACCTAGCTGTTCTCGATATTTGGCCACAGTTCTTCTCGCAATTGGGTACCCTTTTTCTTTGAGTATTTTGGTTAGGTCATCATCGTTTAGTGGTTTTGACTTATCCTCTGCCTCGATGATTTGGCCCAAGATTGTTTTAATTTCTTTAGTCGATATATCATCTCCCTGATCATTTTTCATGCCCTCGGAAAAATAGTATTTCACTAAGTGTGTTCCGTAAGGTGTGTCGACGTATTTACTGTTGACCACCCGGGATACCGTCGATATATCCATGTTAATCTCTTGAGCGATATCCTTTAAAATCAACGGTTTTATTTTTGTTTCATCGCCGGTTAGAAAATACTCTTTTTGATGGGCGACTATGGCATTCATCGTTCTGAGTAAGGTATCTTGTCTTTGTTTGATGGCGTCGATAAACCATTGAGCGGCATCGAGTTTATGTTTGATAAAGGTGACGGCTTCTTTTAGACTTGGGGTCTTGTCAGCACCATCTTTATAGGTGTGCATTAACGTTTGGTACGCAGGAGACACGTGTAATTCTGGCGCGTTTCTGCCGTTGAGTTGTATGTCTATAGAACCGTCTTGGACCATGAGTGTGAAGTCAGGGATGATGTGTTCCGTGATTTTGCCTTGTTCCGTAAAGGCACTTCCTGGTTTGGGGTTTAATTTTTCTATCTCATGCAATGCTTCCCTAAGCGTATGCTCCTCCCACTTAAGACGCTGCATAATTTTATCATAGTGCTTTTTGCTGAATGCATCAAATGCTAGTTCTATGAGTAATTTTGCGTTTTTTACCGCTTCTGTGCTTGTTTTTCTGGATAGTTGAATCAGAAGACATTCTTCTAAAGTTCGTGCACCTACGCCTGCTGGATCAAGTTTGTGCAAGAATTGCTCCATCACCTGCTCTATTTCATGTTCGCTAGCTATCAGATTTTCGTTAAAGGCGAGGTCGTCGAGTAAATCGAGCATAGGTCTTCTTAGATAGCCGCTTTCATCGATGCTTCCGATTAAAAAGGCAGCGATTAACCACTCTCGTTCGGTGGTCATCTGTTGGTTGAGTTGGTCTATCAGGGATTGGTAAAAACTTTGACCAGCTGCATAGGGTATTTCTCGTTCTTCTTGTTCCGCGTAGTTGTTGCTTTGCGTTTTGTAGTCGGGAAACTCGTCATCGCTCAAATAATCATCGATATTGACATCCTGAGCATCGATCTCTTGAGTATCATTCTCGTATAAATCATCCTCATAAACGTCCGATACGTCATTGTCCAACTCCTCTTTTCCTTTTTCTAGCGCTGGATTTTCTTCGAGTTCTTGCCTGATCCTTTGCTCGAATGCCTGTGTAGGCAACTGAATCAACTTCATGAGTTGAATCTGCTGGGGGGATAATTTCTGAGAAAGTTTAAGTTGTAGGTGTTGTTTTAACATGTCTTGAAGCTACATTAAGCAGCGGTAAAGTCCAAGTTAAAATTCTGCATTTTGCGGAGTTCTGGGGAATGGAATAACATCGCGGATGTTGGTCATACCAGTGACAAACAGTACCAATCGCTCAAAACCTAAGCCGAACCCGGCATGTGGTGCCGTGCCAAATTTTCTCAGGTCAAGATACCACCATAATTCTTTGGGGTCGATTCCCAGGGCTTCAATGCGTTGTTCTAGCACAGCTAATCGTTCTTCCCTTTGTGACCCACCAACGATCTCTCCTATACCAGGGAATAAAATATCCATGGCCCGAACTGTTTTCTGATCCTCGTTGAGTCTCATGTAAAAGGCTTTTATCTCAGCGGGGTAATCGTACAGTACTACGGGGCACTTAAAGTGCTTTTCTACCAAGTAACGTTCGTGTTCGCTTTGTAGATCCACGCCCCAACCTTCAATGGGGTATTGGAACTTTTTCTTTTTGTTCGGGGTGCTCTGTATCAATATCTCGACTGCTTCGGTGTAAGAAAGTCGGATAAATTTATTTTCGGTGACAAATTTTAATTTCTCGATTAGGGATAGCTCACTTCGATCAGCCTGTGGCTTTGATTTTTCTTCCTCGAGCAAGCGAGCTTCCAAGAAATTCAAATCTTCTGTACAGTGGGTAAGTGCGTCGTTAATCACGTACTTGATGAAGTCCTCTGCCAAGTCCATGTTGTCCCATAAGTCGTTAAAAGCAACTTCTGGTTCAATCATCCAAAACTCAGCCAAGTGTCTTGAGGTATTGGAGTTCTCGGCCCTGAAGGTTGGCCCAAAGGTGTATACTTTACCTAGTGCCATGGCGTAGGTCTCGGCCTCTAGTTGGCCCGATACGGTGAGGTTGGTTTCCTTACCAAAAAAATCTTCTTTGTAATCTACTTTACCCGCTTCGGTCAGTGGTGGATTTTGAGGGGCTAGTGTAGTCACTCGAAACATTTCACCCGCTCCTTCTGCATCTGACCCGGTAATGATGGGGGTGTGGACGTAATAGAATGATTGGGTAGTAAAATAATGGTGAACGGCATAGGCCAGCCTAGATCGCACTCTCATTACTGCGCTAAAGGTATTTGTGCGCACCCGCAGATGTGCTTTTTCTCTCAGGAATTCAAGTGAGTGTTTTTTGGGCTGAATGGGGTATGTTTCTGGATCAGAAGTTCCATAAACTGTGATATCTGAAACTTTCAGTTCATATTTTTGTCCTGCTCCTTCAGATTCAGTGATGTCTCCAGTGAGTTTTAACGCTGCACCTACGCTGATCTGTTTCAATAAGGCGGGGTCGTACTGCTCAAATTCGACCACGCACTGAAGATTTTGACCGGTTGATCCATCGTTTAGCGCAATAAATCGGTTACTTCTAAAACTGCGTACCCATCCCTGAACGGTAATGTTTTTAGCTGTTTTGTCTTCTAGGAGCAATTGGCAAATCGTAGGCGTTTTCATAGTCAGCTTGTATAGGCAAATAAGGAAACAAAGATAATTTATTGATCTGAATCATCCGGGAGGATATCCAGGGGGATTTCTTTTAAGGTGTTTTTGTTGGCAATACTTCGCTCCAATGAAAGCAATAGGGCAGGTAGCAATACAAGGTTTGACAACATCGCCAGTAATAACGTGATGGACACTAAGGCACCTAAGGCGATGGTGCCGCCAAAATCGGATACGGTGAATATAGAGAATCCGAAAAATAAAACGATGGAGGTGTAAAACATACTCACCCCAGTTTCTTTGAGTGCTCCGTATACAGAGACTTTAATTTTCCATTGATGCAAGACTAATTCTTGTCGGTATTTGGCCAAAAAGTGAATGGTATCATCTACCGATATTCCAAAGGCAATGCTGAATACCAAAATGGTTGATGGTTTGATGGGAATGCCGACAAAACCCATAATCCCAGCGGTTATGATTAAGGGTAATATGTTGGGAATCAAAGAAATGACAATCATTCTAAACGATCTAAACAGATAGGCCATAAATAGGGAGATGAGCAATATGGCTAGTACTAGTGAGATCATTAAGTTGGTGATTAAATATTCTGTTCCCTTGAGAAACAGAAGTGCTTTTCCAGTCGTATAGGTAGTGTATTGCTCTTTGGGAAAAAGCCGATCGAGTGTTTTGTCTAAACCGCTGTACACCAATTCCATTTCCTTTGTTCCTAGATTTTTAATTCCTGTGGAAATTCGGGTGATTTGCCCGCTGGAATCTGTGAATGCACTGAGTAAGTTATTTTGTGACTCACTGCTGTTGAGAATGGCTTGGTTGATAAAAC
>Ga0255752_10002971_pt1 | contig 18070 bp, 15 predicted proteins | sample 011ome_25_FD_179952 | JGI IMG/M metagenome (GOLD analysis project Ga0255752, IMG submission 179952) | Coastal salt marsh microbial communities from the Groves Creek Marsh, Skidaway Island, Georgia - 011512CT metaG (version 2) | ecosystem: Environmental > Aquatic > Marine > Intertidal zone >... | reverse complement strand
AGCTCCTTCGCTAGCGCCAGCCCATTCAGAAAACAATGAAGGATGGCACAGAGTAATCGAAAGAAAACCTGTGAGAATGTTGATTTTTAGTTTGATTGTGATACTGATTGGTGGAGTTGTAGAAATTATTCCTACGATGATAATTGAATCCAATGTGCCTACGATAGCTTCAGTAAAACCCTATACACCGCTCGAATTGGAGGGAAGAGACATTTATATCCGTGAGGGATGTAACAACTGTCACTCACAAATGATTCGTCCGCTACGATTCGAAACCAAACGATACGGAGAATACTCCAAGGCAGGAGAATTTGTGTATGATCATCCGCACCTGTGGGGAAGTAAACGTACTGGACCCGACTTGCACAGAGAAGGAGGGAAAAGAGGAGATTCTTGGCATTACACTCACTTTTTGAATCCTACACAATTGGAAGAAAAATCTATAATGCCTTCTTACGATTTCTTAATAGAAGAAAACCTAGACATGAGTTTATTGGAACGAAAAATAAGTGCATTGCGAAGTATCGGGGTTCCTTACGAAGAAGGATTAGAGGAGAAGGCAGAAGGCTTAGCAATAGAGCAGGCAAGGGGAATTGCATCGAATATAATATCCGATTTGTTTAAACTAGAAGGAGCAAAAAAAGAAGCTGCTATCGACAACTTGAGCAAAAAAGAGGTGGTTGCAATCATTGCCTACTTACAAAGATTAGGAACTGATATTCAAGTAAAAGAACGAAACTAAGATGCTAAAATATATCAAAAACCACATGGCTACAATTGAAGGGATTGAAATATATCCCATCTTTTCGCTTCTCCTCTTTACTGTTTTTTTCGCAGTGGTAGTGTGGAAAGTAGTGAGCCTAAGAAAATCAGAAATTACAAAATTAGAAAACACCCCTTTTGACTAAGGGTGAGTTCATAAATCAACAAACCATGAAAAGAATGAAAAACTATATCAAAGGAACGGGAATATTCGCCACCTTAAACATGATGTCTTTTTCGAGTTTTGCTGCCACTACCGACTCCAATCAATCGGTCGGATTGTCTAATGAAACGATATTTTACGTCCTAGCTATTTTGGCGATAGTGTTACTGGTGGGAATCTTTTTCCTCACTAGCGCGGTAAAAGACTTAATGAAGAGTGAATTCTACAAAACCAAAGTATATGAGCAAGAAGAAAAGAAGAGAAACAAAAACAATTCTAACACTGCGCTAGCTATTTTGGCAATACTTGGAATGCCATTTGCCTCGTTTTCGCAAGGAACTGCAGCTGCAACCGAAAACGCAGACTTTCCCTTGTCTTGGGTTTGGATGATGGTCGTGGTAAATATCATTTTACTCGGAGTTGTTTTTTATGTTCGTACTCTGTTTTTTCAAATATTGAGATCAGTTAAACCACGAAAGGTAATCGTAAAAGAAGGGGTAGAAATTACCGAGCCAAGTAAAATCACACAAATTCTGACGGATGCCGTTCCTTTGGACAAAGAGCACGAAATCTTAATGGACCACGAATATGACGGAATTATGGAGCTCGATAATAATCTTCCTCCCTGGTGGCTGTATAGCTTTTATGTTTCTATTGTTTTTGCCTTTGTGTATATTATCAACTACCATGTTATAGAAGCTGCACCACTCCAGCAAGAGGAATACGAGCTTGCCATGGCCGAAGGAGAGAAAGAAGTTGCCGAATATTTAGCTTCTCAAAAATTGAATGTAGATGAATCGAACGTAGTTTTGCTCACAGAGGCCAGTGACCTTTCTAAAGGAAAAGGAATTTTTGAAAAAAAATGCGTTGCCTGCCATGGAAAACAAGCCGAAGGAGTAATTGGTCCCAACCTTACGGATAACTATTGGATCCACGGAGGCGATGTCGTGTCGGTTTTTAAAATTGTGAAGTACGGAAAAGCTGAGAAAGGAATGCAAGCCTGGAAAGACGAACTAAACCCGATAGAGATGCAACAAGTTTCTTCTTACATCAAAAGTATAGCTGGCACAGCAGTAGGTATAGGAAAAGCACCTCAGGGAGAACTTTATGAGGAAAGCACCGCGGCTCCAGATTTTTCAGATTCTACAAATAACTCACAAGAAATATCTGTAGAAGTGGCTCAAAACTATTAGAAATCCAATACAACAAACAAGAGTAGATGGGTCAGACAAAACCAACAGAAAATTTTCGAGACAAAATCTCTACAGTAGATGAAAAGGGGAAACGAATTTGGGTTTTTGCAAAAAAACCATTCGGAAAATGGTTCAACAAAAGACAAGTTTTTAGTTATTCGCTTTTGTTGTTTCTATTTTCAGCCCCTTTTATATCTGTAGATGGAGAGCCTATGCTCCTCTTGAATTTATTGGAGCGGAAGTTCATCATTTTTGGAAAAATATTTTGGCCTCAAGATTTTTACATATTTGCGATTGCCATGCTTACAGGCTTGGTGTTCATCGTGTTGTTCACCTTGGTATTTGGAAGGCTATTTTGTGGTTGGATTTGTCCTCAAACTATTTTCATGGAATTTGTATTCCGAAGAATCGAATACTGGATTGAAGGAGATTGGACACACCAAAAAAGACTGGAAAAACAACCGTGGAATAGAGAAAAAATAATCAAAAAAGCTTCGAAGCACGCTCTCTTCTTTTTTATTGCATTTTTGGTAGCAAACATCTTCCTTTCGTACATCATTGGATACAAAGAGGTGTTTGACATTATTTCGGATAACCCACTGAATCACTTTGGAGGGTTAATCGCCATTCTCGTATTTAGCTTCCTTTTTTATGGAGTATTTGCCTTTATGCGTGAACAAGTGTGTACAACCATTTGTCCTTACGGGCGATTGCAAAGTGTGCTGCTCGACCAAAATTCGATGGTGATAACCTATGATTATGTTCGAGGAGAAAAGAGATCTAAATTCAGAAAAAATGAAGACAGAGAGGCAGAAGGAAAAGGAGATTGTATTGATTGTAATCAGTGTGTAAATGTATGCCCCACTGGCATTGACATAAGAAATGGAACCCAACTTGAGTGCGTAAATTGTACGGCATGTATAGACGCCTGTGATCACATCATGGAAAGCATCGAAAAACCCAAGGGACTTATCCGCTATGCTTCTGACGAAAGCATAAAAACCGGAATAGCGTTTGAGTTCAGCAAAAAAGCGAAGGCTTATTCCATCGTATTGGTGCTGCTGTTGGGATTATTAATCACGCTTATTGCCTCTCGCTCGGATTTTGACATGACCGTAAAAAGAACTGCCGGCAGCAAACTTTTTCATAAGATGGAAGGGAATAAAATTGGAAATATTTATTCCATGAACATCATCAACAAAACAAATAAAGATCTCCCTTTGGAATTCAGGCTCCTGGAGGGTGAAGGAGAAATAAAAATCATTTCCGAATCAAGGATACTTCCCAAACAAGATATGTATAAATCTTCCTTTTTGCTCATCATGGAAGGAGATAATATTAAGGGATTGAAAACTTACTTTAAACTAGGAGTTTACTCCAACGGAAAATTAATCGACAAAACAAATGTAACCTTCATTGGTCCTGCGTATAACTAAAAATTACTACTTATGAATTGGGGATGGAGAATCGCACTTTTTTTAACTTTATTTATCAGTTTTATACTGTACATGGTTATTTATTCTTTTGGTAGAACCAACGATTTGGTCTCGGAAGATTACTACAACCAAGAAATTCAATATCAAAAAAATATTGATGCCCAGGAAAACGCTCTTTCCCTGGCCAAAGAGGTGAAAATCGTCTCCCACGAGGACAAAATTGTCTTGTCGTTCCCTTCTTCATTTGATTCCAACATCGAAAAAGGAGACATTTCCTTTTACCGTCCTGATAATGCACTCTTGGATAGGTCTTTCCCCATGAATTTGGAGGAAGACAACTCTCAAACTTTTCTCAAAAAAAATATCGTGAGTGGGTTTTATAAAATTACCATTCAGTTCGTAAAAAACGGAGAGCTTTTCTTAATCAATAAAGAAATGTGGATATGAATGTGGTTGAAGGATTTCTTATTGGCTTTCTTGGCTCGGTTCACTGCATAGGGATGTGCGGTCCTATCGCTCTCATGATTCCTACAAGCAAGAATCCTTTTCTCAAATTTTTTCAAATAATTACCTACAACCTTGGGCGGGTATTTACCTATTCTCTTTTTGGACTTTTTTTCGGATTGGTAGGCGAGTCCGTGAGGGTGATGGAAATTCAACAAATAGTTTCTATCGTGGTAGGTGCACTTCTTATTTTGATAGTGCTAGGAACCCTATTTTCTTATCACAAAGCTGCCAATCGGGCGAATAAATGGGTCACTCAACTGTTCCACCCAATTAAGAAGAAATTTGGGGCTCTGTTGACCAATGAGAGAAAAAACTTATTGGCTATTGGTGTGCTCAACGGATTCTTACCGTGTGGATTAATCTATTTTGCACTGGCTGCTTCTATCACCGCAAACTCTATTGGAGGCAGTATTCTTTTTATGGCTGCTTTTGGCCTAGGAACGCTACCTGCCATGCTTGTTTTTATGTATTTCAAAAGCGCCATCAATCAACGAATAAACATCTCCAAAATAGTTCCTTACATGCTCTTGGCAATGGGAATGATTTTGGTGATAAGAGGTATGAATCTTGGAATCCCTTACCTCAGCCCTGAAATTCAACAAACCGAAATAGGGGAAGAAACTTTAGGCGGTTGTTGTACCGCAGACAAACAATTCGAAGATTAGTACTTATAGTTTCTCAACTCTTTTTCGTTTGAGATGTAAATGGTTTTCCCTTCAGCCGAAATCAATCCATCTTTCTTAAACTCACTCAACGTTCGGATAACAGATTCGGTAGATGTTCCTGCTATATTCGCCAAATCTTCTCTCGGTATTTGCAAGCCTTTGGTGTAATCTTGGCTGTATTTATCAAAGTACTTAATCAGTCCATCTGCCACTCTTTTCTTCACAGAATTGTAGGCCAAATTCAGCAACTCTTCCTCCTTTTCTACTACCTCTTTCGAAAGCATTTTGATAAATCCGTTGGCGACTTCTCTTCTGTTTTTAATCAAACTAAAAAACTCTTCTTTTGGGATAAGCTCTACTTGTGTTTCTATCACTGCAATAGCCGAATCCGAGTATTCATCATCCTTGAGTAAAGAATGATAACCAAAAAATTCATTTTCCTTATACAATCCTGTGATCAATTCTTTCCCGTCTTCATTGGTCTTGAATGTTTTTACTTGTCCTTTTTTTATGTAGTACAAGTAAATGGGAGATCCGTATTGGAGGTACACAAAATTCTTAGGACGAAAAACTTTGTTCTTTTTATTCTTAAACAACTGGTGATTTTCATCTACGTTCTCCATATCAAACTCCTCTTCAGCTCCAACAGAAACGAACGAATTCATCGCTTTTTTCAATCGATTACTTTTGCTTAGCCTCCTCTCTACCGATTTTATTAAATCAATCTCCTCAAAAGGTTTCGTCAAATAGTCGTCTGCTCCTAGTTCCATTCCTTTTCTAAAATCCGTTGCGTCAGATTTTGCCGTGAGAAAAATAAATGGAATAGTAGATGTTTTGGGATCGATACTCAAATAATACAACACATCATAGCCATCCATTTCGGGCATCATGATGTCACAAATAATAAGATCTGGAAGTGTTTCCTTGGCTACTTTAACACCTTCTTTACCATTTATAGCTCCAGATATTTTATACCCAGCTAGTTCTAGTAATTCGGTTGTATTGTCCAATACATCTTTGTTGTCTTCAATTATCAGTATATTCATTTTTTAATTAGTTATCGGTATTTTAATAAAAATGGTTGTTCCTACATTCTCTCTACTTTTAATGGTAAGCTCTCCTTCTACAAGAGAAATATAACTTTTTACAATATTCAATCCTAATCCTGTTCCTTGAATATTTGCTGCGTTCTCGGCTCGGTAAAATCTATCAAACAATTTGGCTTGGGCCACACCCGGAATACCAATTCCTTTGTCTGCAACACTTATCGCAAGCTCTTCTTTGGTTCCTGCCACTTCTAGTACCACATCCTTATCAGAATATTTTAGGGCATTGGATAGTACATTAGCCAACACAACTTTCATTATTTTTTGGTCTAACTTCAAGTTTTCTTCCCCCGCAAAGTTGATTATTATTTCTCTATTTTCCCCTTTCAGCCCATCTGTCTCTGCAATCACCTCAGCCAGCAATTTATGGATATTTACCACCTCTAGGTTTACCTCTATCATCTTCTCCTCAATTCTACTGATAGTAAGGGTGTCATTGAGCATACTTGTTAAGTTTCTTATGCTTTTTTTTACTTTTTCAAAGTGAGATTTCTTCTTTTCGGCATTGCCCAATTGGTCGTATTTTTCGATGAGAGAAATAGAAGACAAAATAGTACTCAAAGGGGTGCGAAATTCGTGGGAGGCCATGGAGACGAATTGTGACTTGAGTTCGCTTAACTCTTTTTCTTTTTGCAGAGATTGTTTCATTTTCTCCTCAATACTTTTTATTTTGGTCACGTTATTTTCTACTATCAATATTTGAGAAACCTCACTGTCTGTTTCATATATCAATGGCACCACATGGGCTTGATACACGCTGCTCCTTTTGTTAATCTCAAAACTTACTACTTCTCCTCGAAAAGCTCTAGCCAGCTTTTCTTCTACTTCTTTCCTGTTCTCTTTGTTAAAGGAATCTAAGTAGCTCTTATTCAACAAAAATTTACTTTTTATCCCACTCTTGGTCAACTCTTCCCCTTCGGCAAAGGTGAATTTCAATTCTTTATTCAACACGCAAATTATACCGTTTGGAAAGTTCTTTGCAATCAAGCTAAATAATACTTGGTTTTCTTTGAGTTTTTTGGTTCGTTCATCTACTTTCTGCTCTAATTCTGTATTCAGGTCGTGAATAGCAATTTCCTGGTTCTTACGAGTGGTAATGTCCGTAAGCAACGCCATTACAAAAAATTCTCCCTCAATCGTCATGTGATTCAAGCTAATTTCGATAGGAAACTTATCTCCATTCTTTTTCAGCCCGAATAAATCTCTACCTGCTCCCATTTGCTTTCGCTCAGGTCGTTTGGCATAGCCATCTCTGTTTCGCACATGACTCTTCTTATATTCATTCGGTAGTAAGATTTCTATCTTATTACCTATTATCTCCTCTTTCTCGTATCCAAAAATACGCGTAATCGACTCATTCACCATTTTGATTTCTCCCTCTTTGTTGCACACCAAAATACCTTCGGTAGAGGATTCAAAAATCAATTTATACACATCAATATGACCAAACTTTTTTTCTTCCATTCTTTATATCATTCCTCGAGATTTTAGCTCAAGGTATTTGTTAATAGTATTTACTGAGAGTTCTTCTGGTTTACTCAAGATAGATTGAATTCCAAATTTACGCAATTCATGAACCATCCTTTTTTTATCGTTTGTAAATTTCTGTGCAAATGTTTGCAAATAGATGTCAGAAACTGTCTTTCCCTGCATTTCTGTCGCCTTTGAGATTTCGGTATTTTCAAAAAATACTACCACAATCAAATAGGCTTTGTTGAGTCTTCTCAATATTGGCAAAGCACGCTGAAGAGAATAAAAGCTTTCAAAATTCACATACATAATGAGCAAACTTCTTCCTCTTACCGTTCTTTTAATACTTTGATAAAGTAATTCGTAATTCGCTTCTAAAAACTGAGTCTTTTGGTTGTATAATACCTCCATTACTTTATTGAGGTGTGTTGCGTTTCTTGAGGCTTTCACTTGAGCCCCTATTTTATCAGAAAAAGTAATAACACCTGCTTTGTCTCCTTTTTTGAGCGCTATATTGCTCATTACCAATGTAGAGTTAATTGCGTGATCAAGTAAAGTCAATCCATCAAAAGGCATTTTCATGGTTCTACTCTTATCTATAACACAATACACCTGTTGAGATTTCTCATCTTGATATTGGTTCACCATTAGTTTGTTTCTCCTACTAGTAGCCTTCCAATTTATGTGTCGATAATTATCTCCCTTTACATAATCTTTTATTTGTTCAAACTCATTGGTGTTACCCAGTCTACGCATTTTTTTTACTCCTTGATTTTGCGAAGATTTTGTAAAAACCTGAAACTCATGTTTTCGCATTTGTAACACAGAAGGATACACAGCTATTTCTTTTGACTCCTCCACCACATACCTTCTTTCAACTAATCCCAACACCGAGGAAACATACACGTTTATATTTCCAAATTTATACAAACCTCTTTCTGTGGGTTTTATCGAGTACTGGATAGTTTTGGTTCCTCCTGGAGCAAGTAAAAACCGAAATCCACTATCCCTTCGTTGCAATTGATACGGCAATTCATCTATTACTTCTATTGCCAAAAGAATAGAGTAGGAAGAAGAAACAGAGAGTGAAATGCTATTCTCGTCTCCCAGACTAAGCGTATCGGCAAGCTGCCTGTGTACGTGAATCACCTGCTTGCGCAAAAACAATATCAAGACATCTACCGCCACGAGTGCAAACAAAAGATAGAGCAACACCTTGAAAATAGGATAAAGCGGAGCCCAACCAAAGCTAAAAGCAAATCCAATTGCAATCAACAGAAGGAACAAAAACAGCCTATTTTTCAGGTACAAAGATTTCATTTAAGTGTTTCGTTACCTAGGAACTTCTATTTTATGAATAATCTCATTAATCACCGTAATTGGCGTCATTCCCTCCATTTCTGCTTCCGGAGTAAGAATAATTCGATGGTTCAAAACCTGAGGAGCAATACTTTGAATATCATCGGGAGTAATAAAATCCCTTCCGCGCATAGCTGCAAGAGCTTTTGATGCTTTGGCCATAGACAAGGAAGCTCTAGGCGAAGCACCCAAATACAGTTTTGCATGAATTCTTGTACTATGGGTTATTTGTGCAATGTACGATAATAAGTTTTCTTCAATTTTCACTTCATTTATCAATGCCTGGATTTTCTTTAAATCTTCTACCGAAAAAACTTTTTTAATGGCAGCCAAATCGGGAGAGAGTGACGTATTTTTGTATCGTGTCAATATTTGTTGCTCTTCCTGAAGCGAAGGGTAGTCCAAATTAATTTTGAACAAAAATCTATCTAATTGAGCCTCGGGAAGGCTGTAAGTCCCCTCTTGTTCCACAGGGTTTTGAGTAGCAATAATCAGAAAAGGATAATCCATTTCATATTTCACTCCTTCAAAAGTGATTTGTCGTTCTTCCATTACCTCAAACAAAGCTGATTGAGTTTTTGCCGGTGACCTGTTCACTTCATCAATCAAAATTATATTCGAAAAAATAGGCCCTTTGTGAAACGTAAATTCGGAAGTCTTCATGTTGAAAACAGAAGTCCCAAGTATATCCGATGGCATAAGATCTGGCGTAAACTGAATACGAGAAAAATCGGTATCCATACATCTCGCAAGTACTTTAGCCGACAATGTTTTTGCTATGCCTGGAACTCCTTCCAACAGGATGTGTCCGTTTGTAAATATCCCAATCAACAGCAGGTCTATCGTGTCGTGCTGACCAATAATAAAGCCTCTTGCCTGCTCCCGTACCTCAGCCACTTTTTGTTTCACAAACTGCAACTCCAACGAAGATTCAAATCGAAACCCGTCATTTTCTGCAGAAAAATCTTCGTGGTCCTGAGAGTTTTCATCGGGTGAACTTTCTTGGTTCTTGTCCTCGGTGTCATTGTGGGAGTTTATATTGAGGTTCTTTTCTGGTTCTTGATTTATTTCCTCTTCCATAACTTGTTATTTACAGTTTTTATAAAAATATTCTATTTTCTTATGTAGTGCTATTAATTCTTCCGAAGAAAAACTATACGACTTTTTTGCTCTTTTAAACTCTTGAAATATTTCTTCTATTCTCTTCCTTTCAATTCCCGATTTTTGTGCCACTGATTCCAGAAAGGCACTATCAATCTTGGCGGTGCTCAAGTAATATTTGTTTTTGATAAAGTGTAAGAAACTTTGCTGATAGTGTTTGATAAATTTATAATGTTTTTCCTGTTTCAAGTAAAGCAAACTTACATTCTCAACAAACTCCAACGAGCTATTTGTGTTTGGCTCCACCGTGGGAATAATGGCTTGCCTTCTTTTTATCTTAAACAAGACATAGACCAGTAATCCTACTACTAAAATTAAATAAGCATGCCTCAAGCTACGATCTTTCAAGATATATTGGATAGGACTTTCTTTGATAATCTCATCAGGGTTTGTCTCCTTGTTATTGGCGTACTCGTCCCACCTATTTGTGTGTTGATGCCAATAATATTTCCCTTGAGGTAAATGAGAAAAAACTCGTTGTACATAATCAAAACCATCCTCATTGAACAAACTGGCATTGTAAAACAACTCGGGCAAAGAGTGAAAATAAAAGTAACCCGCTCCGTAGCGCATTTTTACGAAAACAGGCTGATCCCCATAGGTTTCAGTTCCTATTACTGCCAATTGATTTTGGTCTCCCACAAAATTAGAAAGAGAAAAATAATTCCAAGATCGGTAAATTTTAAATCCTTCCTCGTAGTCGGAATATACGTAAGGCAAATAAAGCGACATGGAAGGATGTGTAAAATCCACACTCACCTCGTCATTAAATCTTTGGCTTACCATACTTGAATAGGCAAATCTATTCGAAAAAACCGAATTAAAGTCGCTAACCGCAATCAAGGCTACATTTCCATTCTTCACGAATTGAAGCAAAGTATCCACCGCCTCAGGCGACACATTGATATCGGCATCTATCAATAGGTAGACAGAAGATTTTCCATCAACAGTAGTGGGCAAGGTTGTGTCTATTTCGTCCTGTATAAATTCCAGTGTATCTATTTTGGGATACTCTTTCAGCAACTCCTCCAGTAGGTGCAATCCGTCTTTATTAATCAGTTTTTCGTAAAGAGCTCTTTCACTCTCACTGATGTTCGAATCGTCAGTTTCTTTTGGATACAAAAAGAAGAAGCCGATCATAAGTAATGCAACTACAGCAGCCAAAATCAATATTTTTGCTTTGTTACTCATCTAGGTCTTTTACTAATTTTTTAAATCTTGGCTCTACTTGCTCGTATTCCGATTTGGAGAGCTGTCGTTCGCCATACCACACAATTTCGTACACCGAAACACACGACTCAAATGGCATGAAAAAATGACTTTCTCGCATTTCATTGAGGTAAGAAAAATTTGTTTTTTCCTTTTCCCAAACGATTCCATTTTTCTTGATTAACCCCCGTATCACAAAAATGAAATAGACACGTATCGCTTCCCTGTAATCTTCTTTGACGAGGGCTTTCTCTAATAGAAGTTCCAACTCTGATTTGGGAATCTCGGTAGGTATTATCGATTCTAACTCTCTCCCAATCTTTTTGTTTCCTTTGCCCTCTTTCAATTGATTGAAAAACAAGAAAAAGATGAGTGCAGCAAGAGCTAGAACTACAATTACCAAAATAAAGTTTGACCAAAAAGGAGAAATTGAACCTGGATTGAATAGGTCATTTTTTCTGTTTCTTCGCCTCTCAATTTTTTCCCTTTCTTTCGGAATTCTTTTGATCTTCTTCGAATTTTTCTCCCTCCAATATCTCTGAAACTGTTTTCTGGACCGGTGATAAGGATTATCGTCAGGAGAAAGCTCGCTTCCCTCTTGTCCTTCATACTCCACCCCAGAAATTTCATTGACAATATTCATTCTCAATCTTTCCCATTTCTGCTTATCAAAAGGCACGAGAGAAATAGAATCTGAAAGATAAGAAACGTGTGCCTCACTCTTGGCGTAGTCATCTTGGTTGGTGTTTGCCTCAAGAAACTGAATTTCTTCGGCTTCTTGTTGTCCAAAACTTAACAGACTGATACCAATCATGAACAACCATCCACAAATTATATAGCGAAGTAATTGTTTCATAATTTCGTTTCAAAATGTTTATTTCCCTTCCCAAATTTCTTCAACCGTTGTTTTAGTCCAAGAGCGTTTTGTTTGTCGTGAATACTTAAATATTGAAAACTTACTGCAGCCACAACCAATGGCAATAACAAGTGAGTAATTATCAGAATCAAAAAAGCTGAAATAAAGTTTTTTATGAGCAAAAATTCTTCAAAAACAGTTATTGTGTGCCAGTCAATTATTTCGTCTATTACAAGAGATTTGAGATCCACGCCAGGCAAAAAAGGATTGTAATACAACCAAGAAAAAACGTAGGCCAAGACCGAAATCAAGAGAAACGACACTAAAGTTCCCCAAAAATCTTTGCTACCGTAGCTTATTCCCTTGGATAGGGATTTTTGAATAGAAGTTTCTCCTGAAACCAAGGGATAAATAAGCAACACAAAAAAAGGTGAGGCTAACAAGTAAAACCCTTTGGGAACCAAAAAAAGTACACCCAGAAAAAACAAGACGAGCGGAAAGGCTTTGATGAGCATAGGCCAAATTTCTTTCATCCATAATCTCAGGTAGTTGCCCTTTTTCTTTTCTTTTATAAGTTGCATGCAGTGAATAACTGTAGCTGTTGTGAGGGCAAAAAACAAGGCGTTTGCAGCGAAAGCAGCCCAAGAAAAATGAATAGAATTTCCAAAAACGAGCTCAAACAGCTCACCCGGTTCGAGGTAATAATCGCCATAAGGAGAAATAGAAAATACCCCTACCAAATAAAGAAAAGTCAGTGGTGATAAAATAAAGAAAATGACTGAAGCAATTCTACCGAGGAACAGTTTGTAAAAGCGGAAAGTATCATAAAACACTTGACTCATTGTACGTATCGAATACAAACTCAAGGTTCTTGATTGAGTATGAATGGGCCTTTCCTCTACCCTTTCTTCCTCCACAAACTTCTTTCCTACCCGAAAAGGATAAATCACAAAATAACCAACAATAAAAACCAAAGAAGAAAAGATGATCAACCCTTTTACCAAATTAGGCATTTCGGTATGGCGGGTCACATAGCCTTCTAAAAAACCAGCTAACACAAACAATGGGACAGTTCCCAACAAAATATTTATCCCTCTTTTGGCATGAATTTGCAACGACTGCGTACGAGTTAGTGTTCCTGGAAACAAAATGCCATTCCCCATTACAATTCCGGCAGCACCCGCAATGACAATGGCAGATATCTCTAACGTACCGTGAATCCAAATAATCAGAAATGAAGTAAGAAGTAACCCTTTGATGTAAAAAAAATACTGAAAAGCCCCCAGCATAAAACCATTACTCACCAACAAGAAAGCAGAACCTACCGAGAAGAAAACCCCCATGATGAATACCAAAAATGCCACCCGAATGTTATTGATGGTAATTTGCAAAAACATCTCTCCTTCATTCATTTGCTTGTACACCGCCATCGGATCACCCTTATTTATGTTCTCTACTGTCATATCCACATAATAATCGCCCAAAATAATTCTCGAAAAATCAGGATCAATGTAAGAAGAAACAGCACCTATTAGAACAGCAACAAAAAAAAACAAAAAAGAAGTTAAAAGAGCTTTTCTGCTTCTGTAAATTTCCACAGGTAAATTTTTCTTCCAGAACAAGACGAAAGTTTGCCGTAAACTTGTTTTTGATTTCGAAAAGGTAAGAAACACCTTTTGTGCCAAGTAATTTAGATAGACCCTTACAGACCTTTTGGGATAAAAAGTTTTGGCATATGAAAGATCTTCTGTTATCTCCACAAATAGCTCGCTTAGTTTGTCAGGATCCTTTGATTTATTTTGAGAAATCTTCTCGAACTCTTGCCACTTTTTCTTGTTCTTTTCTATAAAATCAGTTTCCTTCATGTGTAGCTACAGTTTCCCCCTCGATTGAGTAATTAAATGTAGGGAAATTAAGTGAAAATTGTGCCACTAACAAGACAAATTTCTAGTCAAATCTAATATTTGGTTAGAACTTCCAACAAAAACAACTGAAAATTCAAAGTTTATGAACAAATACTTGTGTAAACTGAGAAGTTATATTTATATTTGCAGTCTTAAAACAGAAAAGGTAACAATATTATACTATGAATTTAGATAAAGAAATTAAAAAAGAAGCGTTTAAAACATACGGAGGTTCTGAGAAAAACACAGGTTCTTCTGCTGCACAAGTTGCTCTTTTTACTGAAAAAATCAAAAACCTTACGGAATATCTTAAAACGAACCGTAAAGATTACAATACCCAAAGATCACTGGTAATCATGGTAGGAAAAAGAAAAAAGCACTTGAGATACATCAGAAACAAAGATATTGTAGCTTACAGAGAATTGATCGCAAAAGTAGGAATAAGAGATACATTCAAATAAGAATGACTCCTAATTCTAAAGCGATACTAGAATAAGGAATTTTAAATAAGGCAACCCCTAACGGTTGCCTTATTTGCTATATAGACTATTTACATTTGGAAAATAAAAATTGACCACAGGGGTCAAAATGTAAGAAGAGACATTTTTTCAACTCTTCTTATTTGTACGAAACGGAAAAAAAACAAAACAACGTAACAATGAACATTATTACAAAAACGATGAATCTACCAGACGGTAGAGAAATTACTATTCAAACCGGAAAACTTGCGAAGCAATCAGACGGAGCAGTAGAAGTGAGAATAGGAAAAACGGTATTATTAGCGACTGCAGTTTCTGCCAAAGAAGCCAAAGATGGAGTTGATTTTATGCCCTTGACAATTGACTACAGAGAGAAGTATGCTGCAGCAGGAAAATTCCCAGGCGGGTTTTTCAAAAGAGAAGCAAGACCTTCTGAATACGAAATATTGACAATGAGATTGGTGGATAGAGCACTTCGTCCATTGTTTCCAGAAGATTATCACGCAGACACACAAGTGATGATCCAGTTATTGTCTGCTGACGAAAACATGGCAGACTCTTTTGCTTGCTTGGCGGCATCTGCTGCTTTGGCTTGTTCGGATATTCCTTTCGAAACTCCAGTATCGGAGGTAAGAATATCGCGAGTAAATGGTGAGTTTGTGATAAACCCAACCTACGAGCAAAACGAAATTGCTGACATCGATATGGTGATTGCCGGAACCAAAGACAGCATCATGATGGTAGAAGGTGAAATGAAAGAAATTTCGGAAGCCGAAATGATTGACGCTATCAAAACTGCTCATGATATAATCAAAGAGCAATGTGCTATCATGGAAGAATTTACCAAAGAACTTGGGAAAGAAACCAAAAGAGAATACTCGCACGAAACGCATGACGAAGCGGTAGAATTGAGAATCAAAGAGTTTGTAACGGCAAAATGTGAAGACATTGCGAGACAAGGTCATGCCGACAAAGAATTGAGAGGTCAATTGTTTGGTGCAGTAAAACAAGAATACATCGATTCGCTAACCGAAGAAGAGTTAGAAGAACAAAAACCATTCATTGGGGTGTATTTCAAAAAAGCACAAAAAGCAGCTGTAAGAAACGTTATCTTGAACGAAAAGAAACGATTGGATGGAAGACAAACTACCGAAATAAGACCCATCTGGAGTGAAGTAAATTATTTGCCTTCGTGTCACGGATCGGCAGTATTTACAAGAGGTGAAACTCAATCGCTTACTTCACTTACTTTGGGTGGTAAAAAAGACGAACAAATATTTGACGGAGCAGTAGAAGAAAAGAAACAAAACTTTACGCTTCACTACAACTTCCCTCCTTTTTCTACGGGTGAAGCAAGACCACTAAGAGGAACTTCAAGAAGAGAAGTAGGACATGGAAACTTGGCGCAAAGAGCCTTGAAACAAGTAATCCCAACTGACCCCAACATTAATCCTTACACGATCAGATTAGTATCGGAAATTTTGGAATCGAATGGTTCTTCATCGATGGCATCTGTATGTGCTGGTTCGCTAGCCTTGATGGATGGGGGTATCAAAATTACTAACCCAGTATCTGGAATCGCCATGGGACTTATCATGGACGAAAATGGAAAATATGCTGTATTGTCTGATATCCTAGGAGATGAAGATCACTTGGGTGACATGGATTTTAAAGTAACCGGAACCGAAAACGGAATTACGGCTTGCCAAATGGATATAAAGGTAAAAGGACTTTCGTACGAAGTACTAACCGAAGCGCTAGAACAAGCAAAAGCTGGTAGAGCACATATCTTGGGAGAAATGCTCAAAACTATCTCGAGACCAAACGAAGATTACAAAGAACATACACCAAGAATCAAGAGCTTGATTATTCCTGCAGATAAAATTGGAGCAGTAATCGGATCTGGAGGAAAAGTAATCCAGGAACTACAAGCAGAAACCAACTCAGAAATCAGTATTGATGAAAATCCAGATGGGGAAACTGCTACTGTATCAGTATTGACCAATGACGGTGCTGGAATGGCATTGGCATTAGAAAAAATCGATTTGATAGTAAATCCTCCACAGATAGAAGTAGGAATGACTTATACTGGAGCCGTAAAATCTATCAAAGAGTTTGGATGCTTCGTAGAAGTAGTACCTGGACAAGACGGATTGATTCATATCTCTGAATTGGATTGGAACAAAACTGAAAAAGTAGAAGATGTCGTTTCTGTTGGTGATATGGTTACATTTAAAGTAACAGGATTTGATCCAAAAAAGAGAAAGCACAAATTATCACGTAAAATTTTGTTGCCAAAACCTGAAAGAACTGAAAAGAAAGAAGACTAAACTTTCTCTCTTACAAGAAATAATCAAAACCTCATTGGACTATCCAGTGAGGTTTTTTTCTACCCAAGATTTTTTGTTTAATTTTTCTTAATATTTATTAAACAAGATTTGGAGTTTGATTTTGTTTTGTTTAATTTTATATCCGAAAAGGTAAACAAAACCATTTATTAACCAAATGTCCCGAACAATAAATAAACTTGTTAAAATCTGTTAACCGGTAAGAAAAGCCGTAACAACTAAGAATCTCACTCGTTATTTAAGAAAGGAATACAGAACATCAATGACTCTTACCTATTTTACTACTTAAAACTTAAGAACATGAGACAGCTAAAAATAACCAAACAAATAACCAATAGAGAAACCCAATCATTGGATAAATACTTATTAGAAATCAGTAAATATGATCTGATCACAGCGGAAGAAGAGGTAGAACTAGCTGCACGAATTAGAGAAGGAGACCAAAATGCCTTGCAACGTTTGACCAAAGCTAATCTGAGATTTGTTATCTCCGTATCGAAACAATACCAGAATCAAGGACTCTCGCTTTCCGACTTAATAAACGAAGGTAATTTGGGACTGATAAAGGCGGCCCAACGATTTGATGAGAAGAGAGGATTTAAGTTTATTTCCTATGCTGTGTGGTGGATTCGACAATCAATCCTTCAAGCAATTGCTGAGCATGCCAGAATTGTACGACTTCCATTGAACAAAATTGGAACCATCAACAAAATAAACAAAACCTTTTCTTCGCTAGAGCAAGAGTTTGAAAGAACTCCTTCGGTAAGTGAAGTAGCCGAAATGCTTGAAGTTTCGGAAAAAGAAGTTAAAAAAGCACAACATATCTCTGGTAGACACGTATCTATGGATGCGCCACTGGGAACGGATAGCGAAAATGACATGTATGAGGTTTTTTCCTCCAAAGATAACGACATATCACAAGAAGATGATTTGCTTGAAGGTTCGTTGAATGACGAAATTGGCCGAATTCTGGATACATTGGCTCCGAGAGAAGCAGATATCATTAGACTTTACTTCGGAATCAATCAGTCTTACCCACTCACTCTAGAAGAAATTGGAGATAAATTCGACCTAACCCGAGAAAGAGTGAGACAACTAAAAGAAAAAGGACTAAGAAAACTAAAACAAAAGTCGAGAAGTAAATTATTAAAAAGCTACTTAGGATAATATGCATTGTATAGAGAATTAAGTAAAAAAAAATAAGTAGATTATTTCATTGAGAAATAGATATTCTAGGTCAGCTTTGAGCCACCAACAGTAATTCGTTGGTGGTTTTTTTTGTCGTTAAACCTATTAATTTGCCAACCAAACCGCAGAGAAGAATTATTTTTTTTATTATTTTCAGGCTCAACAAAAAAACTAAACCAATGAACGATACAATTTTAGACGACACACATTCCGACAACAACAATTCACTGACACAAACCACCCTCTCCTATTTAAAAGAAACTG